>JAABUX010005954.1_pt1 | contig 14772 bp, 20 predicted proteins | sample 5561851 | NCBI WGS metagenome assembly JAABUX01 (sample SAMN10711883, study PRJNA513361) | rock metagenome | isolation source: Antarctica rocks | place: Antarctica: Victoria Land, Richard Nunatak red sandstone | collected 2016-01-03 | reverse complement strand
GCCACACGGTCGCCGTCCTCCCCGGTCTTGCAGTGCCCTCATGGCGGGCAGTCTCCGTGCCGGTTCCGTCGTTGTGCTGTGCATTGCAGCCCGGTTGGCACTTGCAGTGCCCTCATGGCGGGCAGTCTCCGTGCCGGAGCAGCCAGGAGTATCCAATCGTTAGGGCTGGTGCTTCTTGCAGTGCCCTCATGGCGGGCAGTCTCCGTGCCGGCGACGACATGCCCAATAGCCGCCTCGACCGAGTCGCACTTGCAGTGCCCTCATGGCGGGCAGTCTCCGTGCCGGGTCTTGCTTACCGCGTTCCGCAGCGATAGCCTCCAGCTTGCAGTGCCCTCATGGCGGGCAGTCTCCGTGCCGGACCGCCTGCACCGCCTGAATACCGGCCAGCAGCGACGTCTTGCAGTGCCCTCATGGCGGGCAGTCTCCGTGCCGGCGGGAGTGGTGCCCTGACCATCGGCGACAACCTCCGTCTTGCAGTGCCCTCATGGCGGGCAGTCTCCGTGCCGGTTCTTACCAGCCCCCAGGCGCGCCGCAATCAGGAACCTTGCAGTGCCCTCATGGCGGGCAGTCTCCGTGCCGGGCCATTCCATGTAGGGAGACGACCCCTGCGTGTACTTGCAGTGCCCTCATGGCGGGCAGTCTCCGTGCCGGCGGTCCGTACGAGACGACGAGTCTCGTGCTCGACGACTTGCAGTGCCCTCATGGCGGGCAGTCTCCGTGCCGGCGTGACGGCGCTGCGGTTCCTGGACGCGCCCTTTGCTTCTTGCAGTGCCCTCATGGCGGGCAGTCTCCGTGCCGGGGCCGTTCCGTCGACAATATCACCCTGCGCAACTGCTCTTGCAGTGCCCTCATGGCGGGCAGTCTCCGTGCCGGCTGCACCGTGACCTGGCGCCCCTCGGCAGCTCGTCTTGCAGTGCCCTCATGGCGGGCAGTCTCCGTGCCGGCTGACGTGCTATCATCGCTACAGATAATCCGTTCACCTTGCAGTGCCCTCATAGCGGGCAGTCTCCGTGCCGGCCGCTACGACAGCGGCCCCGGGGCCGCGTATTACCACTTGCAGTGCCCTCATGGCGGGCAGTCTCCGTGCCGGAGCGTGACACGCCCGAGGCGTATCCGTGGGGTTTTGCGCTTGCAGTGCCCTCATGGCGGGCAGTCTCCGTGCCGGTGGTCGGATGGCGGCGATGACGAGGCGTAAAACAGCTTGCAGTGCCCTCATGGCGGGCAGTCTCCGTGCCGGACAAACCGTCGCGATCATGTACGATTGTCCCATTCATCTTGCAGTGCCCTCATGGCGGGCAGTCTCCGTGCCGGAGTCTCAGGTTATGGTTCTCCTTTCGACGTTTTCCTCTCGGCGCCTGTCTGGAACGCCGCACAGGTCCTCTCCATGCATCGGTCACGGCTGTGGATGCCAGGACACAACCCCAAATAGCATGGTCACGCTGCAACTCACATTCTGTTGTCGGAGGCGGGCGAGTTGCGACCCTCCAGGTCCGCACAATCAGAGTAATCCTGCAATGCGCGGGCCATGCTGTCACGGTATAAGGCTTCCCCATAGTACGAGTTGCGACATCGCCCACGAGAAAGGCTCATTTTGGCCCGGACATCGTCTTTCATTGCCTTTACCTACACGACATCGTTACAAAACCGGCGGAACTCGCACGAGACACAGATCGCGGTATTGCGTGGCGGCGCTGGTAAGCTCTCGCCTGCGATCATGCGATTGATCGACGTGACCGTGGTCATTGTCTGCGCGCGCAAGGCTGCCGTTAATCGGACTTCCTCGGCATGGCGACGACCGATGTGGTAGATGTACCCGCGCTCGACCGGCCGCTCCCATAACTCCTCGCATAACAGCGCATAGGCCGCGACTTGAATCTTCCAGTTCCGCAACGCCCGGCGCTCGGTCAGCTTGTATTCCACGATGATGAGACGCGCCTCCGGGTCCGCCCGATGTGGCTCGGCGATCACCATGTCGGCTCGACCGCGTAGCCCCAGCCTTGTCGACAACAGCGGCACGTCGAAGTGCCGCTCTCCTTCGGTCAGACCGTAGGGCCGCAGGCTGCGGCGCTCCTCGTGAGAGCCCTCGGCCTGGTGATGCGCCTGTCCCTCGCGCATCAGCGCCGTGACCGGCCGCACGCGCGGCAAGACGTAGCGATAGTAAACGACGCGCGGGCAGTGCGCCCATTGCTTCAGATCGGTCACCTCCAGAGTCCATCCGCGGCCCGTTGTCCCCGTCCCCCTGTCCATCGTGTCACCCCTTTCCGCCGTTTGTCCGCGCCTTGCCGACCTGACGACGCGCGGAGTAGCTGCGGTCGTCGAGCGGCATGATACGGATGTCCCCGCGCGCCTTGCCCAGAGTACGCTCCAGCACCCGGTACAATTCGGTCCGATGCGTGGGACTCAGGTTGCCGAGGAAGGCGCTATACTGGATGCGCTCCAGTCCGTAGTCAAGACAACGATCCGCCACCTTGCCGCGGATGCGATCATCCGGGATGTCGTAGATCACCAGGCATTGCATCGTTGCCCCCTCACCAGCCCGCGACAAATGGCGTGTAGTCCGCTCGCTCGCCACGCACATAGGTCGCGAGATGGCGCGCCTGCGCTTGCAGGATGTGCCGCAACGCCCGTCGTTTGCCCTCGTAGGGCTCGGTCGCCGCCAGACGCTCAAGCACCTTCTCGGCCAGGCGTCGCCGGATCGGCTCCGTCAGCCGTCCCTCGGCGTCCCGCTCGACTGCCATCCCGCGGTTGACCAGCCCGATCACCGTGCGATCCACGACCGTTTGCCGCACCTCTTCGATCAGGTCCAGGACCAGGCTTGGCTTGCCCGGCCGATCGGCGTGCAGGAAGCCGGCGTAAGGGTCGAGTCCCGCCAGGATCAAGGCCTGCTCGACCTGCGCGTAGAGCACCCCGTATCCGTAGTTCAGGGCGCTGTTGAGCGGATCGGTCGCGCCCCGTGTCTCACGGCCCGGCCAATCCAGCGCGGCGGGGACCACCCGCCCGATTGCTGCCCAGTAACGCGCCGCGGCGTCACCCTCGATGCCCATCAGCCGCTCGCGCACGTCGGCGATCGTTTCTCCCCCGATCTCCTCCGCGGCCGCCAGGCTGTCGCGCAACTCCAGGGCTACCAACTCTAACTCATGATGTAGCTCGGGATGCGCCTCGCGACGATACTTCGCTATGTAGCGCAACAGGACGGATTGGTTCTCGATCTTGCCCATCACGAACCGGCGGGCCAACTCCACCCCACGCCGATCCGTGTAGGCCAGGAGTTGCGCGCGTCGCGTCGCCACCGTCCCGGTCAAACCGGCGGCATAGAGGCCGGCCAGCGCGGTCCCGCTCGTGCTGAGGAAGTGGATCGGAATGCCTTCCTCGCTGCAGGCCCGCACCGCGTCGCTGGAGATGCCGATGCCACCACCGACCAGCATGACCTGCCGCAGGTGCAGCAGCGGCGCCTCATTCAGGGCCACTTTATCTCGGGTCACGCGCAGCCGTCCCTGATGTTTGCTCACGAACAGGCCTGGTCCCTCGACGATCAATTCCATCGTCGTCCCCCCTCCCCTTACTGCTCCGGTATGCCCACCATCTCGTAGCGTCCGTTCCCTTTGACCACGTCCTTGCCGACGCGTATCGCCTCGCCGAGCGCCAGCACCTCGCCCAGCGCGCCGATCTCACCGGACAGCGTGGCCTCGCCGACGAAACCGCCGATCGGCGTGAAACGGCGCTGCCGGGACGAGTAGCTGGCCAGCTCGACCCACCGCGTGTCGTCGCGCTCGACCGCCACTCCATCGGCCACCGCCAGCAGCGCCCGCGCGTCGCCGCATGTCCCGACCGGCGCCGGGCCACGCAATGGCGCCAATGGGTCCGGGCGGTCCGACCGGCCATACTCGCGGCGCAGACCCTCCCATCGCTCCAGGATGCGATGGACCAAGACGCTCGGCTGCACGCGCGGCAGTATCGCGCCATCGTTCTTGAGGCGCATCGGCGAGAGGAACCGCAGGGTCACCCTGTCGCGCGGCAGGGTCACGGCGCGGCTGGCGATCCGCGCGCCGATGGCGCCTGGCGTCGGGGCGACGACGCGGGCGGCGCCCGGTTCGTAGAGCGACGCGCCGTCGACGCACGGCTCGCTCGCGATGCGCCGCACCACCACGCGCCCACGCCGACCGCTCTCGCTTCGCTGCCCCAGACCGTTGGCCTCCAGGCGCTTGTGGGCCAGAACGACGTATGGAAACAACGCGGCGGCCGCGCCAAATAGGGTCAGACCGAACGACCACGACGAGCCGACCTCCAGCCGGCGCGGCGCGGGGAGCGGCGGAGTAATCACGAACGGGCGAGGAACATCGCGCCCGCGCGGCGCCTCGTCGCGCATCGGCGCCACGAGCGCGCTGACCGGGCACATCCTGACGAGCGGGCAAGCGGCGCAGCTTGGCGCCGCCTTGTTCGTGCAATGCGTATCCAATAGAGCTTGCACCAGAGCGCCGCGCAGGGCGCTGCCGGGGTGCTCGGCCAGCTCGACCGGCGCCAGGGTCTCCAACTCAATCGTCAGGTCATAGATGGGCAGCTGCTCAATGCTGGCCAGCAGCGCGGCTCTCGCCGCCTGCACCGCGGCGTCGTCAACCGGGGTTACACCGGTGGTCCGAGGAACAGGAACAACGGTCATAGCTCCTCCGTGCCCGCGCATCGCGCGGGATCAATCGATGCGTTCGTACAGGCTGTATCCGCGACTTGAACGCTCCAGGCTTAGTGGAAGGGGAATATGGCGCAGGATACGATCCTGACCCATAGTGATTCGCTCGGGACTGTAGATGTTGGCGCGCTCGAAGGTGAGGCGCGGACCACAATCGTCGAGCGCCTGCATCGTTCCATTGAGCGCGAAGCTGGCTGTTTGTCCGGCGGTCAACTCAACGAAGCGATCGTCGATTGCCGCGACGAAGACGGGAGGGGCGACCAGCTGGATGAACCCACCGCGTTTGCCTAGATAGTTAACGAGGCTGAGCAGCCGGGCCAATGTGATGAGACCGTCTTCCTCCACCAGTTCGGCGCTTATCGCCAGCCGGAACGGTCCGCCGAACTGGACATACTCGCGGTAGGCGATGGTCGGCTGGAACGGGTAGGCGCCACGTTCCCGCGCGTCACGCACCTTCTGCTCAGCTTTGGAGGCGTCTTTCAACTCCAACGGCCGGCGCACCTTGCCGAAGCTGTTGAGCACGACGAGTCGCGTTGGCGGGTCAAGCGCCACCCGTAGGTCACGAATGGTCGGGAAGAGGTGTCGCCCGAAGGCCACGCCCTGGGAGCGAATTGCCGCATCGAGCAGCGCCATCTTGATCGCGTAGGGGGTCGGGACCAACACGGTCTTTCCACCCGAGGCCGTTGCCAGCGCCGACTTGAGTGAGAAGAGCGCCACGGGCAGATAGGTTGCCACCACCCAGCCCTTTATCGAGTCTTCCGCGTGCGGTGTGTCTTCTGCAGCCACTGTGCCGTCCTCCCTATGCCTCGAAGGATGGAAAGCGGTGCGGCGTCGCCTCGCGCGCCAGGCGCAACAATTCGTCGGCAAACTGCTGCACGGTATCGAAGCGTACCGGCGCCGTGCCATCCGTGACCCCGGTCGGATTGAGGGCGCGGGCCAGGCCTTCGACTTGGTCGCGATAGCTGTCGTGGTTATCGGCGCCGCCCGCGAGCGGGCTGATCAACGGGGCCGGCGTCGCTCCGGCGCTGGTGCTGATAATCCCTTTCAACGCCACCAAATGCGGGAGTTGGGCCGCGCGCATCGCCCCATTCAACTCCAGAAACGAGTAGGCGACGGCGCGCAGCAAGGCCGACATGCGCTCCTTCTGAACATCTTTGTCGATGGCGTAGGTCTGGGCGATGTCGTTATAGCCGATGCGCGCCAACTCTAGATGGCAGACCACGGCATAGACCCCGCTGGAGGCTGGACGGTGAAAGATGGCCTGGCCTGTATTCGCTCCGGCCTGGGCCGCCGCGGTATCCTGGGCGCGCTGTGCTTGCCCGCGTTCGCTGGCGTACTTGACATGGAAGTACGCGTCGCTTCTTACCAATGTTGGTACTCCGAGCACCCAGCCGAACTCGACGACCGACTTGCGCGGCAACGAGCGGCCGCCTTCGTCTCTCCCCGCAGTGATGAGGATGCCCATCGTGTCGTCGATGACGCAGAGATTTAGCAGGTGGTCAAGCCCATTGCGATCGCTAAGCCCCAAGATCTCCTTGCGCGCCTTATCATCCGCATTCACCCGGTTGGCGTTGAGGCGCTGGCAGCCGCTGCACAGTGGCAGCCCATCCTCGCCAGCAATGCGCTGGAGATGCTCGGCCGTGACGTGGCGCAGCATGTCGCCGGAGATGGCGTTGACGTTGTGCAGGCGCCCGTCGTCGCCGACGATGTCGACCATGCGCGTCTGGATCTGGTTGCCCTCGCCACCCTCGTTATTCAGGCTATGCATGTTCAGCGTCAGGCGCGCGGCAATGGAAAGCGAAGCAAGCGTCGTCATTTTCTACAACCGTCCTTTCCGTCCCTACTCGTTCTCGGCGCCGGCATCCTCGTCGCCGGCCTCAACTATCGTCGTCTCGCCCGTCGTATCCATCCCTGCGGTCAACGAGTCGCGCACGTCGCGCGCGTACCCGTAGGCCAACAGCAGCGAGCAGATAAGCTCGCTGTCCTGATCGAACTCATCGATCAGGGCGACGACCTCATTGATGTCCTGGGTGCTCGCGGGGAAGCGCAGGCGTCTCGCCCGTCGATCCTCCGCCGTCAACGGCCGCTTCAGATCCCTGGCGACCAACTCTTCCTGTCGCGCGGTCTCCGCGTTGTAGCTGTGTAGAAAGTCGCCCAGTGCGGCCAGGAAATCCCGCGGGTAGGCCGCTTTGCGCGCCAGCTCCTGGCCCAGGCCGTACCGAATTTCATACCGGCGATCGTTCTGCTGCGCCGCACGGTACTGCGCGATGACGGTGGACTGCCGGATGCAGCCGGCGATGGCCCGGAACCCCGGATTGTTGACGATGCGGCTATAGTCGTGGCCCTTCTGTGCGCTCATCAGTACCCCCAAGTTTTCCGTTGTGAATTGCGCCGCGCGTCGCCCCCGGTCACGCTGCGCCAGTAAGTACGGTCCGAAGGCGGCGGCGAAGCGCCCGAACGGGCGCAAGTCGCCGCGACTGGACAGGAAGTCGCGGTAGTCGCGCAACAATGCATATTCTTCGGCGCCCTCCTCCGTGGCCTTACCGGAGCCACGATTACCAATCAGACGAATGACGGCCAGATGTTCTCCCAGTAGGCCTTGCGCGCGCGCAAGGGCGGGCAGGTTGACCGCCGGAGGCAGCCACCCTGGCAGGTTTAGCGTGGCCATATTCATGGTGGCCAGGGCACTGCCCATATCCTTGGAAAAGGTCACGTCGAACCCCTCGACCATGCTCGTGACCTGCGCCTCCTCTCCGAACGGATCGGCGCCCTGTTCTTCCTTTAGCGCCTCCTCGCGCCAATGGAGGTACACATCCACGAAGCGCAACGCCGCCAGCACGTCCATCTTGACCGAGGTCGTCGACCACAACACCGCCCGGAAGTCCTTCATCACCGCGGTGATAGTGTCGAGTTCGACGCGTCGCGGGCGCAGCACGTACGTCTTGCGATCTTTGGTCGCTTTGACCGTCAACGGCGCCGCCAGGCGGAAGTAACCGACCAGCTTGAGCAACTCCGTTAACCAGAAGCCGTCGAGTTGCCGCACCGTCACCGCGCTGGCCTTGGGCCGGTTAGCGCCCTTGCCCGCCACCGGGTTGAGCATCTGCAGCAACGTCACCTCGGCCTTGGCGGCGATGGCGTGGCGCTTGCGCGCCTGCATCCACGCCTCGATGGCGCCGTCGAGATCGTTCGGCGTGGCGTGGAACGCTCGCAACACGACGCGCACCGCGTCCCGCAGCGCCCCTGGCGAGAGGTCCTGCCAGGCCCCGATCAGGTCGTTGACGCTGCCCACGACCTTGAAGCCACGCATGGCGACATAGAGTGGTAGGTCCTCGTGCGGGGGCGGCCCGATCCTCTCGACCAGCTCGGGCGCGCGCCGCAGCCGTGCGTCGGGCGTGCGCAGGTCCGAGGGCACATTCTTCATCTGCGCGCTGTAGGCGTCGCGCTCGGCGCGCTTCTCGTCGTAGTCGAACGCATCCCGCAGCCTGCGCTCTTTCTTGGGCTTACCCTCCTTCGTGGCGGCGCCCGGCGCCGCATACAGCGGGCGCGCCAGGGTGAATGGCTCCTCCAAACGTTCCACGTCGTCAGAGGTTAGCGCGCGCGGCAACTCGATGGTGTAGTAAGGGCCGGCATCGCCGATGAAAACGCGCCGCCCGCCCGACGACTGCGCCAGGACGCCCTGGAGCAATGCCGCGACTCCCGCTGCATCACATCGGCACGCAGGTCGTCCGGCGCCAGCACTTCGCACTCACTGGCCCATCCCCTAATCCACGGTCCGATTTCCGTGATGTCGCCGATCCGCGCTTCCCACTTGCAGCCGCCGTCCGGCAGGTCGACGATGCGCTGCGAGGGGTGCCAGCGCGTCTCGTGGACGCGCTCGGCGACGTAGGGGCTGAAGCGCAGGCGCACCATAACCGGTTCCGCCTCGCCAAACATGACGCCCCAGGCGCGGTCCAGCAACGCCTGGCCGTCGAAGTCGGCTGGCATGGTGAAGGTGTCGTCCAACAGCGCCGCCCGCTGCACGCGCTCCAGCTTGAAGGTGCGCAATGTCTCGCGCGGCAAGATGGCGCCGATGACGTAGACCGTGCGACCGATGCCGGACGGCTCCAGCAGGTATGGCGCGAACCGGCAGGTGAAGGGCGCCGCCGCGTGGGGTGGACGATAGGTGACCTCGACGACCTGGTGGCGCGCCCAGCCCATCACGAGGGCCGAGAAGATGGCAGTCAGGTCCGGCGCGGAGGTTTGGACCGCCGCCGTGGCCTTGACGATGGCCTCCAACTGTGTCGCCAAGGGGGCCGGCATGGCGCGGACGAGCTTGTCCATCGCCGCGATGACGTGGCCGTTGCGCTCGTCGGTCTGCTGCGCCAGCAAACGGGCGGCGAGATAGAGCGCCGCCCCCTCGCGCAAGTCCAGCGCCAGCGAGGACATCGGTACCTGCCCGCCTTTCACCAGGCGCCAGCGATGCTTCTTGTCCTGGCGTAGCGGGATCTGTTCCGTGACGCTGAGTTCGGTGAGATACCGCAGCGCCGTGCGCCGGGTGCAGCCGAGCCGCTCGGCCACCTCCACGGTGGTCAAGGCGATGCGGGGATAACTGGCGTACATGTGATCCAACATGCGTAGGTGCAGCGCCTTGTTGTTGTCGGCGTCCTTCTTTGGCATAACAGCCTCCTTCGGTGTGATCGTCGCGCTACAGAGGGCGCTCGACCGCGTGGCCTCCGCACAGCAGCGCCGGACAGGTGGTACGCGCCGGGCAAAAGGCGCAGCAAGCGGATGGGTCGAGCGAGAAATCGTCGGCCGTGAGTTGGCGCGCCATCTCGCGCAGACACCCTTTGCCCCCAGCCACCCCCTCGGCGTCGAGTTCAACCTCGACGCGTGCGCCCGTGCGCAGCGAGAGTTGCGCCACGACGATGCGCCCCGCGTTGTATCGCTCCTCCGCCAGGAGGTGGTAGATCGTGGTCGCAGGATCATTGTACAATTCGTCGTACGTCGGCAGATAGGCGCCGGTCTTGAAGTCAAGCAGCTCGATCACGCCGTCACCCCGCTGCGCGACGCGATCGATGCGCCCGCTTAAGATGATCGTCTGCCCAATCCCAATCCCAAGGGCACGAGGCGCTGTCTGGCAAAACACCTCGCTGCCCAGTACCTCCACCGTTTCGGCCTGGCGTAGAGTCGCATAGGCGGCGAGTAGCATCCGGGCTTCGCCGAGCGCGCGGTGATCGTCGTCCATTGCGAAACGACCGCCGCGCCAGTGCCGGCCAACCAGGGTGTCGAGGGTTTCTTGCTCGAGGCCAGCGGCACGATCAAATGCAGCGATAAGCTCGTGAACGGATGTTCCCAATAGACTGCTGTAGGAGGCCACGAACGGCCTACCAGGGCGGTACTGCGCGCGGAAGAACCCGCCGCATAACGCCCAGGTGTGTGCTTGGGCCGGCGTTACGCGTATAGCGACCTGCTCTTTGACCTCCGGCGGCGAAACGACAATCATCCTACCTCCTAGCTCCTCTACAACACGATCCACGCACCAGGCGGTGACATGATCAAGTTTGAGGGATGGGGTGGACAAAGATTGTCCAGGCCAGAAATTAGGAGTGGCATTGTGGGTAGATAGCCGGGGCGGCCAGGTCCAAAGAGCATTATCGCTCCCGTGGTCTGCATGAGAATCTGCCAATTCTGGTGCGTCGATGGCGGAGTATAAGTGTTTCGGCCGTTTTGATCGCTGCGTCACCCTTGCGTGCCCTCTCAACGCTGCGCAACTCGGCTTCGCTCCGCCAATAGCACCAGATTTTGCCCAAGAACATTGTTACAATGATGCCAGATTGCCGTGCAGCGGTGTCTGCCTGTCAATCAAAACGAACGGAATAGAGGGAGGAACTCCCTCCTGGCGCTTGACTTGCTGCCCGATATCGTGGCCGTTGTGACGACATGGAGACGAGGACGCGTGCTGTTGTCGTCCTATGACGGTTGAGTGGACGGTCCGGTTGGCGTATCGGTGTTGTGCAGGAGGACAGGCGACTGGGGCTCTTTATCTTCGACCTGGACGGCACGCTGATCTCGTCCTATATGGATACGCCGAACAGGCGTTATGCAACCTGGCACGCGCTGCCGGGGCGAACGGAGATGCTACGGACCTTGCGGGAGCAGGGACACCGCGTTGCTATCGCGACCAACCAGGCGGGCGTGGCCTTTGGCCACGTGACGGAGTCACAGGTCGCGCGGAAGATCGACGCTGTCCTCGCCGCGCTTAACCTGCCAGCAGACACGCCCGTCGCCGTGTGCGTCGCCCATCCGCATGCCAAGGCCTATCGCTACAGGAACCCGGTCGAGTTGGCGCGCCGTAAACCGAGCGGGGCGATGCTGCGCGAGCTCATGGAGACGGTCGGCATCCACGAGGGTGTCGTGTACGTCGGCGACCAGCCCGATGATCGACGGGCGGCGCGAGACGCGCGTGTCTCTTTCCGGCTGGCCGACGATTTCTTCCCGCCACCTTTTGCCGGGCCGGCCGATGGTCCTGATCCAGCACTGAACGCAGGGCCGGTTTAGAGACCTGATAGCGCGCTGATGGCGAGGATGAACAACACGCCCAAGACCAGGCTAAAGCTACCAACAATCAGCAGAACCCTGAACGCAATGGTCTCCCACCGTCGTCGTACGGGTATGGGTTCAGCGTGTCCGGATATATGTCCGGCCGGCGATACAAGGACAAGCACGTCCTCTTGCTGTCGCCTGTCCCGTTGCGCCCTTTGCAATACGCCTCGTCGCCGCCACGTCCACAGACCCAACGCCGCCCCTCCAAGCGCCCCGGCCGCATAGGCGGCGTCGTGCGCCCACAGATCGGCAAGAAAGGCGACCTGCCTGGCTTGCGGGACCGCCGAGGCCAGCGGCTGCGTGAGGGACACGCCGCCAGCTTTGGCGACGATGTATCCTGTCACACCGGCGACGAGGGCGACCAGACCCACACAGCTCTGGACCATGAGCGTCGGCCGCAGCAGGTCGTGAGCGGAGAGACGGAGGCGGCGCGTCCCGACACGGGCGATACAGGCGACCAGGACACCGAGCGCGAGTCCGGCCCACCACGTTGCGATGAGGCCCCACTCGAAAGCAATCAGCGTGGGGTCGCCAAGGTTGAAGAAATCCGTGTGCCCAATCGTGAAATACTCCACACAGAGGTGCGCGGTCACCTGATCCTGCAGCACGCCGTACGTCACGGCTGCTCCCACACCCAGCAGCACAATCTGTATGGCCGCGCCGACGTTGCGGCGCAGACGGGCAAAGGTATTCTCTTTCCCTGAACCCACCGTCGTCGTCATCTTTCCCTCGCCGCCTTCTTCGACACCTACGATTCGTGTTGCTCGCGTCTATCCTCCCAACTCCCCTCCATCGGCACACCGCACGCCATGACCATGCGGCGAATGTCAGCCAGCCCCCACCACCGCGACGAGACGTGGAACAGCTCTCCACCACGGATTGATCTAAACGAAGTCATCGGAATCAGCGCACCATTCGGCATGTAGAGGCCCCTATAGGGGCGCTCCGAAAAGAGTACAATGCGCGCAAGATCTGTGCGCTGATGCTCTCCCCGCGCGCCACGGAACGTTGTATGCCCGATGCGCGTTGCCGTGAGATAAATGGAGTGCGTGCGCGTGGAGACGATCCCGGTGGTCATCATAACCGGTATCGCGACGACCACTGCATACAGGGAAAAGAGCCCGCGCGGTGTCGCGACGAACGACGACGAGCCGAGCAGGAGCGGATGTGTCGCGAGATAGACACAGCCAAGCTATAAGATCACCACGAGGGGATGCAGCGCCCACACGTAGGGTTGATTCGTCGGAGAGGGGCGTATCACAAGCTCCGGCACGTCCACGATGGCTCTCTCGCGCTGCGCGTACCGCCACAGGTGAGACGGAGCGGGCAGCGCGGCTTAAGATAGCAACCATCGCGGCTAGCTGCCTGGTTTGTCCTTCTCGGCGTGCTACTCCTCATCAAGGCGCTGACAGCAGTTCGGCCTCGTCCCTTACACGGGCGGTCCGGTCGAAGAAGGCGAGCAGGTCGTCCTCGCGCGCCAATGCCTGTACGGCCTGCTCCAGGGCCGGCGACACATCCCCGAAGCGCGTTCGCGCCAAGCGCAGGATCGTCTCGCGTAGCGCCTCCTCGCGCGCCTCCTCACGTCCCTGCTCGCGTCCCTGCTCGCGCCCCTGCAAAATCAATAAATCCGCCCATGTCAATTCGGTCGCTTCCAACGTCGTGTCCCCCTGTTGCTTTAATTGTCCTTGCAACGTATCGCGCTCGGCGTTGCTCAGTGGTAGGTAGGTGGCGATGAGGTTAACGACCAGGAAGGCGCGCGCCTCGTCTATAAATCCCGTGTCGAACGCCTCGCGCACGCGTTGCAGGCCAGCCAAATGCACATCGATCTGCGCATCGCGCTCCACGGGCAGGCGCATCACACTGGCGAGAGCCGCGCCCAGGACGCCGCCCGTCTGCACGTACTCGACGGCCTCCAGCCGCGGCAGGCTGATCTGCAGGTAGCGGAAGACAAGATAGGTACGCCCAAACACCGTTTCGGTGTATTCCTCCAGCGCAATACCCTCACGTCCCGGATAAAGTACCAGGGCAACGGGGATGACGGGTAGGTCCTCGCGCTGGCGCAGGAGTGAGTAGTACTGCCACATACGCCAGGGGAAGCGCAACTCGCGCTCGCGTTGGACCTCGACGTGGATCAGAAGCAGGCGCGGCATGCCCTCGATGGTCCTGACCTGGACCACCAGATCGGCCGTCCGCCGCTCACCCTGAGGGATGTCGGTGAACGCCTCGGTGTCGCGGAACTCGAGCGTGTCGAGGTCGAGTTCCGCCGCCGTCTCGGGATCGAACAGGCGCAGGAAGTCCGCAAAGAACGCGCGCACCAGTTGCTTGAAGAGTTGATCGTGCCCGCGCGGCGCCTCTCTATCGCCTCCACGTCCCATGGCTTATCCCGTCCTCCGCGCCGGATCATCTCCAGCGTCGTGAGCGGTCACACCAGCAGTAGCTGCCGCCCGTCTCCAATGATGGCACTGCCACTATCTCAAGGTCTGGACGCGTCTACGGATCAAGGCGGCCTGTTCGCCAACCAATGCAAGCGAGGCCACTCATTGTCCGTAATAACGGCCGCATAGACAGCAATCGGCCCGGTCAGATACTCAACCAGGCCGCATCACATTGGCAGGGGTGACAGGGATCGAACCTGCGACATTCGGTTTTGGAGACCGACGCTCTGCCAACTGAGCTACACCCCTACGTCAGACACCAAGTATTATAGCATGCTTCTGATTGCTACGATAGCATAGCCTGGCGGCGCTGGTGCTCGCGCCACATCTCTTGCAGGCGTAGCCGCAACTGCTCCTGGGCGTGGACGCGTAGCTCCTCGCGCATCTCCGGCGGATACTGCGCCACGACGCGCTCGACGTCGGCGGCCATCCGCTCGTAGGCGCGCACAAAGTCGTCCAGCGACGAGACCTGCCTCTGTCCTGTATCTTTGTCCATCCTCTTACGCTCTATCTATAGTTGGCTCGTCACGCGATGGAGTAGTGTCTGATCGCGCACCATTGCGCCCATTCGCGCCTGCTCAATGCGCACCGCGTACCGCGCGCCCGTTCATGTTCGCTCGATGCGTACCGCCAGGTCAGGCCTGGAAGAGGATGTGACGGAGCAGGACGAAGACGACGGCCAGCAGGAAGAAGAGCAGGGCCACGAGAAGCGCGACCGCGGCAGCCGTCCCGCTGTCGTCGACCTCGTCCTGGGTATCATCCTCTTCGCGCAACTCGTCCTCGGCCAGTACATCCGTGTCGACGCTCATCTCTCTCCCTGTATCCGCGGCGCCAGTCATACCCTCCGCACCATGCAGTATGCCATACCGTTTCGCTCCGGGTCCACAACTGCCGGCTAGGCGAGGGTCTGTGAGTTGTACGCTCCCAGTCGCTCACCGAATTGACGACTTTTCGTTAGCGCGCAGAAGTCTCGGGGTCAGGCAGCGAGGAGCGAGGGAAACGTCTGTTGGTGCCAATAGCGATCCCAGTCGCCGTTGAGGCGTAAGGCGCGCAGGCGCATCAAGGCAACGC
>JAABUX010005948.1_pt1 | contig 14777 bp, 12 predicted proteins | sample 5561851 | NCBI WGS metagenome assembly JAABUX01 (sample SAMN10711883, study PRJNA513361) | rock metagenome | isolation source: Antarctica rocks | place: Antarctica: Victoria Land, Richard Nunatak red sandstone | collected 2016-01-03 | reverse complement strand
TAAGCGCGCAGAAGTGCTGGGATGGCGCACGAAAACGGCCGACTGGTCGCCCGCGCCCCGCGGGAGTCACAGGCAAAGCCGGCCGTGTCCCAGTCCGCCCGGTGGCTCTACCAGTGCGCCGCCCTAGAGCCGTGACGGCGAGAGCAAGGGCAAGGAGCAGGCGTCTGCAGCGGTGGAGCATGGAGGAGCCTCCATCGTGAACCAGCAGGGGGCGCTGTCTGGGCACCCTCGCATCTACTATAGCAGGCTGGCGTGTCGGGTGTCTGTAACAGAGTGGTCACGCGGGGGTCGAGCGCACCCGCCGCGCCGCCGAATGGCTGGCCGTGGCCGTGGCTATCCCACATTCGCCAACAGTGTCCGCTGCTACTCGACACCCAAGATGAACCGGCACGGAACGCACATGCACGCGGGCCATGCTCCGGCACGCGGGGCCATGCTCCGCAGGCTGCTCTCTTCTCCGGGCTAACCAAAGCGGTGCGCCGGTTGTCATCGTGGCAGCAGCACTTCGCCCCAACATGGCCCGTTTTAGCGTGGATAACCTCCGCATACGTTGCGATGCAGACCCTAAACTACCGACACCACCGATTCTCGGCACTTCGCCGGAGCCTCGGAGGAATGGGTCGGCGGTGGTGACGGGGGAGATGGGGTGAAACGACAATGGATGCCCGAGGAACTGATCGAGCAGTGGACGCTGCTCCCGCGCGACCTGGCCCTCCTGGCGAACAAGGCCGGGCCGACGCGGCTGGGCTTCAGCGTCCTGCTGCTGTACTTCCAGCGTGAGGGGCGCTTCCCGGAGCATCGGCGACGACGTGCCGCGCCCCGTCGTCGCCCACGTGGCGGCGCAGGTCGGCGTGCCGTATGAGGACTGGGTGCAATACGATTGGGGCGGCCTCGATCCACTACGGCGCGGCGACCAACAACGTCGCTCAGCTGGAGTATCTGCACGGCGTGGCGGACGCCTACCCGCGCGACCTGTTCCCGATGCTGCCCGAGATCGCGGATGACAGCTTCCCGCTGCCCACGGCGCCGGGCCTCGGCGTCACCTTCGACGAGGATGTGGCGACGGCGTACGCGTTCGATCCGTGGGAAGCGCCGCACTGGCGCCGGCGCGACGGCGCGGTCACGAACTGGTGATGGTCCTGCCGGGAAAAACACTGCGACATGACGCGATGGCATCGCGACCCCGCTCCCTACTCCGCCCATTCGATGACGGTGAGCCGGTTTCTGGGGATCTCGATGGTGCACGGGAACGCGGCGTCCTCCACGTCATGGTAGGGCCGATGGATTCGGACGCGCCGGCCCGCTGCCCCTTCGACCGTGATGGCGACGCGCTCGGCGCCCCGCTCGAAATGCGTCAGCACCAGCGCGCGGGCGCCGCCCCGCGCCTCCGTGAAGAGGGTGAAGGTCACCTTGGGGTTATCGACGGCCACACCGCGTGGCTCCATCAGGCGCCCGTACCACAGCACGCCCCGCAGACGGCGCCGGATGCGCAAGACCTCGGCCGCGTACGCGGCCAGGACCGGCTCGTCGCTGGCCGTCCCGTGCAGGTTGCGGGCCTCAATGTTGAGGATATGCCCGTAGCGCACGCAGTTGTTGATGAGGCCGTCGTCGAGGCCCATGATGCAGTTGGTCAGCCGATACTCGGGGAAGACATACTCTAGCACCGGGATGTGGTCCCGGGTAAAGAAGCGCGTGTAGGCCGCGTCGACGATGGGTACCATGCGATCCAACCACGCCTCGGTCGCCAGGTGGAAGTCGGGATTGGCCACCTGTCCGTAGGCCTTCGCCTCCGTCATAATGGTCAGCATCGCGCGGCGGAACGCCAGGTCCTTGTCCTGCTCGGCGTCGAAGGCCAACCCATGGAGCGCGTTGGTTTTGTCGAGTTGCAGTCCGTCCGGGCGCAGATCGGCCATCCCGCGCAGTTGCTCCGCGATGACGTCGCGGAACGGCGTCGTGAGGTCCATGTTCACCTGTTTGGGGGCCGCCAGGCCGGTAAAGCCCAGGCATGTGTGGTAGCCCCAACCGAACGGCGCCGGTTCGTTGCCCCAGTAATCCTTGAGCGTGTAGCGGCTCAGGTCCGTCTTGAACCACGCGGTCTCCACGTTGGCCACCTGGACATTGCCGAACAGCAAGACATGCACGCCCATCTCCTGGCAGGCGTAGACGGCCGCGACGAGCTCGTCGCGCGTGCCCAGGCGCGGATCGGGCGTGTACCGCGGGAAGTCGCGATCGATACCCCCGATGTCCCACCCGTCGATCTGGATGACGTTGATGCCGTACCGCTTGGCGTCGCGCGCGATCGTGGGCAGGTCCGCGAAGGTGTAATTGTGGGTGTCGTCGGGGAAACTGATGATCGTGGACTGCCAGGCGTCCTCGTGGTAGAGCCAACTGCCGGATTTGTCGAACGGGAAATGCCGGTCGAACCAGGCGCGGTAATAGTCGGCGGCGGCGTACCAGATGCCCTCGTGGAAGTGGAACACGATCGGCGGCCCCTGCCAGTCCTCTCCGGCCCGCACAAAGGGGAAGGACACCCAGGCGAGCGTGGCGCCGATGGCCTGACCGGCGGGGACCTCGTCGGGCTCGGGCCAGCGATCCTCGAATGCGTGATTGGGGAACAATTGTTGTGCGATCATGCTGACGCGCGGCTCGAGGTCGTGATTGCCGATATAGACCCCTTTACGCGCGCGGGTATGGTACAGGTCGCACCACGGCAGGCTATCGTACGTGTGCAGCCAGAGCGGATGGGCCTCGCCCAGGCCCACATGGGGGAAAGCGGCGTAGAAATCACGTTCGTGCGCCATCCACATCTGATGGTATTGGAAGCGCCAGTCGTCGCGCTCCGTCGGGTTGTACATCCCCCCGAGCGCGGGCGTCCAGGCCTCCTCGACGACGTACCCGGAGTGGTTGTCGACCTCGAGCCGGAACGTCGCGTCATCTCCGTCGAGCTCGACGATGAGGCGCACCGCGATGTCGAACGAGCCGGCCGTCGATCGCAGTCCGTCCCAGGTCAGGACGGCTCTGGTCCCCGCGATGTCACATGCGGCCAGCGTCTGGTCTTTGCCCCAGATATAGTGCCCGCGCCAGGTAGGCAGGGGTAGCAGGAGGCGAAAGTTTTCCGCCAGGCGCGTTTCCTGGACGAGGTCGATCCGGAGGCGCTCGTGCGAGAAGCGGGTGATGGCGCCGTGCTCCTCCTCGAACGCGATCGTTACTCGCCCGTTGGTCAATGAGTACACGCGCCTCTCCTTTCCTATGCTTTATCGTCGGTCGGTGGCGTATGGGTAGCGATACTATTGCGCACTGCTGTGCACTGACAGAGCTATCCTCTTCGTCTTTGTCTACGATTTTATCCCCGATAGTCTAACGGAAAGAAACGATGGGTCATGCCATGTACCATGTAGCCTGTGCTATTGACAAAGCGGCGCAGCTCCATTATACTCGTCGATAAATCGAATTACTAGCGGCAACCTTCCAGGATCGCTCATCAATGACCACGAAACCACGCGCCAAGCGCGCCACGAGTTATGATGTCGCGCGCCTCGCCAGCGTCTCGCAGACGACGGTGTCGCTGATCGTCAACGAGGCGCCAACCGCCAACATCTCGCAGGAGACGCGCGCCCGCGTGCATGCCGCCATCGCGCAGCTCGACTATCATCCCCACGAGGCCGCGCGCAGCCTGCGACGGCGCTCGACCCACGACATCGGGGTCGTCATCCCTGACGCGACGAATCCGCACTACGTGGATATCATCGCGGGCATTGAAGCGCACGCCGGCGCCAACGGATACAGCACCTTCGTGTCGGCGACCGGATTCGATACCTCCAGCGAGAGGCGCAGCCTCCAATGGCTCAAACAGCAGCGCATCGACGCGTTGATCCTCTGTTCGCTGATCGGGACCGACTGGTACGAGGACGCGCGCCAACTGCTCGAGCAGGGCTATACGATTACCACGCTCGGCATCCCCTTTCCGGTGAGCGACACCGGCCCGGTCTCGACGGACACGGAACTTGGCGAGCGCCTCACCCTCGAGCACCTTGCCGCGCTCGGGCATCGGCGCATCGGTTACATCTACGGCGTCTTCGATCAGCAGATCTACGGCGCGCGCCTGCAGCGGTGCCTGGCCGTCCAGCGCGAACTCGGCCTCCCCGTGATCGAGGACTGGGTGCGCCGTTGCGGGCCGACCCGACACGAGGGGTACCACGCGATGGAATCCCTGTTGGCCGCCTGCGCGGGAGCCGAGCGACCTACCGCGCTCGTCGTGGTCAACGACCATCTGGCCCTTGGGGTGCTGGCCGCGCTCCACCGCGCCGGCATCGCCGTCCCCACCGCGATGAGCGTGTCCAGCTTCGATAATACGAACCTGGCTCCGTATACCATCCCCTCCCTGACGTCGGTCGACGTCGAGGCCAGGGCGATGGGTGAGCGGGCCGCGCGCCTGACCATCGAGCGGCTGTCCGATCCGCAGCAGCGGCTCGCTCTCGTACAGGTAGAACCGCGTTTGGTCGTCCGCGACTCGACGGGGCCGGCCCCATCGGCGTCGGGGCGCGACATGTCAGACCTGTGAAAGGAGGAGACCCACGTAGGACGGACGATCGGCGATGTCTCGCGTCGTCTACACCTGTGACGACCGACGTTCTCGCGCTACATTCCTACAGACAAAGGAGATCCGCAATGTCGCAACGTTTCCGCGCCCTTGTTTCCCTCGTCATCCTCTGCGCCCTGATGACGCCCGCGCTCGCCGCGCGGGCGTCATCGCGCGCCGCCGATACCCTGAGCGGCACGATCAACATCAACCTCAACACCTTCTTCCCGCAAGACCAGTGGCAGATCGTGGCCGACGCCTACATGAGGCTCCATCCCCAGGTGAAGGTCGTCGTCCAGTCCAAGCCCGCGGCCAGCTACGAGCAATACCTGCGGGCCGGTTTCGCCGGCGGGACGCCGCCCTACGACATCGTGAACGCCAACCAGATCCAGGACCTGGCCAACACCAGCAAATTCATCAACTTCTACACGTACCTTAACCGGCCCGACCCCTACATCGGCGGCAAGCCCTGGCGCGACGCCTTCAATACGCCCGTCTTACTCAGCGGCGCGAGCAGCCCGGGCCTGCTGCCCTTACTCGACTTCGAGACGGTGCAGACACGCTGGTTCTACAACAAAGATCTGTTCGCCAAGGTCGGCATCGCCGCGCCCCCGCGCACCTTCCCCGAGTGGCTGGCCGACTGCGCCACGATCAAGAAAGCGGGCTATATCCCCATCGCCATGTCCGGCAGTTCGGCGAATCTGACCGGCGGGAACGGGTGGATTTTCCAGTCCGTGGCCGATCAGTACCAGCGCAGCCTCGTCCAGCAGGAGCACTCCCGCCCGGGCGACTATACCTACGACCCGTCGATCGACCCGGCGTGGCGCTACGATGCGGCCAATCCGCATAACGATGACCCCGGCATGCTGACGGTCAATCCATTGCGCGAGTACGCCGCCCTGAAGACATCGTTCTCCGATACGTCGGCGCAGGCCACGACGGATCGCTGGCGCGCGGACAGCCTGCCGCTGCAGGCGGCGGATCAGAACATCCACGACCTGCTGGCCACCTACACGCCCCCCGGCTGGTTCGGCATCGATCCCACGTCGGCCTACGCGCTGTTCCTGCAGGGTAAAGCGGCGATGTTCGACAGCACGACCACCGAGCTGGTCACCTTCGACCGCGATATCAAGAATCTCAAGGTGGCGCAATCGAAGGGGCCGGTCAAGGCGTTCACGCTCGGCTCGTTTTACAACCCCTCGGCGGTCGGCCCGTACGTCCAGGCGCCTGCCCGCGCCATCGAGGCGGCAATCGACTTCTTCGGCGTGCCCAACAAAGGCTTCGCGCAGAACCGACTCAATGTGGACTTCCTGATGTGGCTCTCCAGTCCGCAGGGCTTTGGCCGCTTTATCTCGGCCGCTGTCCAGACGAGCGATGGCGCCCTGTTTGGTCCGCCGATCGTGAAGAACGCGCCGCTTCCCGTACAACTCCAGGCGCGCTTCGCACAGCTCCAGTTGCGCGGCAACTATCAAAAGGCGGGCGCGGGGATACCCGGGTCGGCCTTTATCAACGGAGTCCCCAGCACTGAGCCGGACTACGTGAACCGCGTGCAGCAGTGGTTGTCCAACAAGATTACCACGGCGCAGTACGCCGCAGACCAGGAGCGCATGCTGCAAACGTCCTTCGACGCTCTGCTCAAGGCCAATGGGTACGCCAACAGCGACTTGTTGACGCCACAGAAAGCGCCGCCCAAGCGATCCTAGTCGCGGCCGCGGCCGGCTTCCAGCACCCGCCCGTGACAGCGCATGGCAGCCGGGGAGCATGGCGGGGACCGCCTCGAACGGGTCGTGTCGGGTCAAACCGTCGCCACTCCATCGAGGGTCCGATCCCTGCCATGGTCCCCCAGGGCCGGCGGCCAACGACGCCCACCGGCGCCGGAACCAGCACCCGCTGCTATTCTCTCAATAAAGCAGTCCTGAACGACTCGGTCACATCGCTCGGGTCCATGGACTGGTCGGCCACAAGATTAGGGGGACGTGATGCAGGCTCACTCTTATCATCCACGCATCCGTGTCGTCGTGACCACTCTAGGTGTGCTCGTCGGGCTTCTGTCAACGCTGATCGTCGCTCCCGCGCCGCCGGCACGAGCGGACTACCAACCCCATGGCTTCCTGTTCGCACACACCAACTATGACTATGCCCCGAGCATCATCCAATCTGGTGCCCTGCGGCAGTACTGGTGGTGCGGCTACGGGCCGGTCCCCGGAGGGGTGCCGAGCGGCGGCACGTCCTCAGATGTCATCTACTATCGAACGTACGACTCTTCGACCGGGCAATATTCGCCTATCCAAGAGGTGTTGACTCCGACCAACGCCGCCTGGGATGCCGAGTACACCTGCGACCCGTCGGTCATCGAGGGCCACTTCACGGACCCGGAGAACGGGAGGAGCTATACCTATGCCCTCTATTATTCGGGGACTGATGTGGCCTACAACAGTCGTATTGGCGTGGCATTCTCCAACGACGGTGTGACCTGGGTGAAGTACTCCCAGCCGGTCATCTTTCCCGCTGTGTACCCGACGCCGCTCTACGGCGCCGGGCAACCATCCACTTACAACTATAACGGTCAGGCCGGTCTCGATCTGTTCTATACCGACACCACGGCCACGCCCATCGACCGGGTCTACGTGCGGACCACGACCGATGGGATCCACTTCAGCGCGGCGACGCTGGTCACCAACAACGGCATCGCGCCGCCGGGCCAGCCCGCCGTAAAAATGTCGAATAGCGATTATGCCTACGACGCCAGCGCCGCCACCTGGTATGCGGCCATCCCGTTACCGGCCCGCCCCGGCGACCGAGAGACCTACCAATTTGGTCTCTACAAGATGGACTCCGCCGACGTTCTGGGCGGAACGGGGACCTGGACCACGCTCGGCTACATCGATACCGACCTCACCGGCGGATACCTCAATCACAGTCCCGGGCTCGTCCGCGACGGTAGCGGACGTATCACGCCGTTCCTGCCCAGTGTCGAGGTCATCTATGCCATGGGAGGCAACGATCCCGCCACCTGGGATCTGGCCTCGGTCACCTGGCGTTCGCCGGCCCGCGTCGCTCTCAACCGCTACGTCACCTCGGCCGGCTACCACTGGGTCACCGGTGGCTATGTCCCGGCCGGCGGCTACACAAAAGAGCTCACCCTCGGCTACGTCGAGATCGCCCCGGTCGCCGGAACGCGGCCCATCTACGACTGCGCAACATCATCCGGATCCGGCGCCGATCAGTACGTGTCGCTCGACTACACCTGCGAAGGCGCGCCGGGCAACGCCCGGGGGATCGAGGGGTTCCTGTACTCCGCCCCGCCGCCGGGCATCACGAATCACGCCCTGTACCGCTGCAAGACCGGGGTAGATCATTTCGTGTCCAGCGACCCGAACTGCGAAGGAACAACCGAAGAAGAGTTGCTCGGATATGCGGCCAACTTGCCAAGCTGACGGCGATCACGTGGCGCTCTCCAGGGTCAGGCGTCGGGCCAGCGGTCGACGGCGTCCTGAGAGTAGGGCAGTGGCCACGCCGCGAACGGTCCGCGTCGGATCAATCCGGCGTTGATCCTCCAGAGTCCGATCCCTGCCAGGGTCCCCAGGGTCCCCAGGGTCCACGAGGCCCACGGTCCCCACCAGCACAGGATGCAGTCACGGATGGCCTCCCCCTGAACCGCTGAACCGCGAGGTCATCTGTGACGGAGAAAAGAGCTACTGAATATGAGGATACTGCTCGGCGCGCACAGGTGGCGTCGATGGGCATGGGTCGCGCTCCCGTTCGCGCTGTTCACAGGGTCGGCGCTGCTGTTCCTGGCGCCGGGCGCGGCCGATGACAGCGGGGGCCGCCTCTGGCAGACGCGCACCGGCGACATCGTCTATGCCGTAGCCACCTCGGCCGACGGCGCACTAATCGTGCTGGGCTCGCGCGACTCGACCGCCTACGCTCTCGACCGCTCCGCCGCGCGGCTCTGGACCTACCCCACGACCAACGCCGTCAACGCCGTGGCCGTCTCGCCCGACGGCGCGTACGTCGCGGTCGGCTCAGCCGACGGCACGCTCACGCTGCTGAGCCGCGCGGGCCGCGCGCTCTGGAAGCGACCGACCGGCGCGGCCGTGTCCGCGGTGGCGTTGAGCGCAGGCGCGACACGCGTGGTCTATGGCGCCGGCAGCACGGCCCTCTCCAATGGCAACCTCACCCTCCATCTCCTGGACCACGTAGGCCGGCCGGTGGGGACGGCAACCCTGTCCGGCAGCCCGCGCGCGGTCGCCATCACGCCCGACGGCCGGCGCATCGCGGTTGGGGCCGACGACGACAGCGTGACCTTGTTCGACGGCACGGGCAAACAAATCTGGCAGCAGGGAGGCGGCGATATCGTCGATGGGGTAGCCATCTCCCGCGACGGAGCCCGCGTCGCCGCCGGGTCGGAGGACCACCACGTCTACCTCTACAACGGCGTGGGCAACGACCTGTGGACCTTCGCGGCCGGCGGGCCGGTGCGCGCCGTCGCCATGAGCGGCGACGGCGTCGGTGTGCGCGTCGCGGCCGCCGTCGCGGATGGGACAGTCGACCTGCTCGACGGGACGGGGCGGCCGGTGTGGCGCGACGCCACCGGACACGCCGCCTACGCCGTCGCGCTCTCCGCTGACGGGCGCGTGCTGGTCCTGGGCCTGGACACCGGCGCGGCGCAGGCGGTCGACATTGGCGCGGCGCTGGCCGGGGCGGCGTCGGGCCAGCGTGCCCTCGACCGGCGTCTGGCCGCTGGCGGCGCGGCCGCGCTGGCCGTGCTTGTCGCCTACGCGCTCTACGTCCGCGCCAACCCGCGCCGCCGCGCCGTGGCGGCTCTCCGTGTCGCCCGTCTTCGCCACGGTGGCGCCCTGCTGTGGCACGCGCGCGCGTCCTACGCCCTGCTGAGCCCGATTTTCCTCCTGCTGCTGCTGTTCAATTACTACCCCTCCGTGTCGGGACTGTATCATGCGCTCACGGAGTGGAACGGCGTCACGTCGTCGTTCGTCGGGTTGACCAATTTCCAGGCCATGGTGCGCGACCCGTACCTGACCGTCGGTATCGTCAACCTCCTGATCATCCTGGTCGCCGGCGTCGTCAAGACCATCGTCTTTCCCCTGCTGGTGGCCGAGTTGATCTTTCACCTGCGCGCGCGTCGCGCGCAGTACTGGGTCCGCACGGCCTTCGTGATCCCCACCATCGTGCCGGTCATCGCCACGATCCTGGTGTGGCGCTTCATCTACGACCCCAACCTGGGCCTGGCGAACCAGGTGCTGCGGGGCGTCGGGCTGTCCGGCTGGACCCACAGTTGGCTGGGGGAGCCGGGCTGGGCGCTAGGCTCCGTCATCTTCATCGGCTTTCCGTGGATCGCCGCCCTGCCGTTCCTGGTGCTGTACGCGGGGTTGATCGGTATTCCCGGCGAACTGCTCGAGGCCGCGACGGTCGATGGGGCTGGCGTGCCGCGGCGCATCTGGAGCCTGCATCTGCCTCTGTTGCTGGGGCAAGTCAAGCTCTTGCTGATCCTGATCGTCATCGCGGGCGTCCAGGACTTCTCCGCGATCTACATCCTGACGCAGGGCGGACCCACCAACTCGACCTACGTCCCGGCATTGGACCTGTTCCAGAATGCGACATCCGGCAACCTGGGCTACGCCTCGGCCATCGGCGTGGCCCTCTTCGTGGTCATCATGGGCGTCACGATCCTGCAGCTACGCCTGGTCCGCAGCGCCGCGACCGACTATAGCGCGTAGCGTCACGTTCCGAGGGAAGGACCAGACATGGCACAACAAGAAGCGGTCGCGCCCACGGCGCCCACAGCGCCCACAGCGGCGCGGCGCGCCAGGGCCGGCGCGTTGCGCCGGCTGTGGCGGGGCCAGGCGTTGCTGTACCTGACCATCGGCGTGTTCCTCGTGTTGACGTTCGCGCCGGTCGCCGTCATGGCCTTGCTCTCGTTCCGCGACAACGCTCAAATCTTCACCAACTTCTGGGGTTTACCCGACCCCTGGCTGTTCAGCAACTACGCCGACGCTGTCGGGGCCACCCTACACTACCTCGTCAACAGCGTCGGCGACACGCTGGCCGCGGTCGCCATCACCGTCGTGTTCTCCTCGCTGGGGGGCTACGTCTTCGCTCGCCATCGCTTCCCCGGCAAGGAGGCGCTCTACGTGCTGATCCTGGGTCTGCTGATGGTCCCCTACGTGATCCAGCTCGTGCCCGCCTTCGTGTTGACGCACCAGCTTGGCATCTGGAACACGCCGCTGGCGCTGATCCTGCCCTGGGCAGCGGGCGGCCAGGTGCTTGGCATCTTCCTGTGCCGCACCTTCATCGCCAGCCTGCCGGAGGAACTCTTCGAGGCCGCCCGCATCGACGGCGCCGGCGACCTGCAGCTGTGGTCCCGCGTGGCCGTCCCGCTTTCCTGGCCCATCCTGACGACGGTGGCTATCCTGAGCATGGTCGCCGACTACAACGACTTCATCTGGCCGCTGCTGGTCATCAACGACGACAATCTGCAGGTGGTGACGGTCGGCCTGACCCAGTTGGATAATGCGACCGGCAGCCGCATGGTGAACTACGGGCCGGACATGGCGGCGTACGTCGTGGCCTCGGTCCCGCTGCTGATCGCCTTCCTGTTCGGCATGCGCCACTTCGTGCAAGGCATTACATCGGGGGCGATCAAGGCATGACGCGTCACATCCTCGCGCCTATCCGCGCGATGACCACTCCCTATAGTAGACGGGACAGCACCAAGACCAGGACGGTGGATTATGAGTGCGCCGCGTAGCCTCTCGCCGGGGCTCGACGCCCGGCTGATCCTCGCGCCGCCGCCCCTCTATCGTCCCGCCCCCTTCTGGAGCTGGAACGACGTGATGGAGCAGCCAGAAGTGCGCCGGCAGGTGGGCGAACTGTGCCCGACGGGTACGAGGTCACCGCGGACGACCTCCAGGCCGCCTGCCGCGCCGCCGCGGTCGAGGTGCGCATGGGAGATATCGTGCTGGGTGCGCACCGGCAAGATCCGCGACTTCTTCGCCAATGCGCCGACGTACGGATCGGCGGAGCCGGGCGTCGGGCCGGCGGGCGCCATTTGGTTGTACGAGCGGGGTATGGCCGTGCTCGGCGCCGACTGCACGGGCATCGAGCCGCTGCCGTTCCCCGACCCGACGCGCACGACGCACCGCGCCATGCTGGTGGAGCGCGGCGTCCATCTGGTCGAGAACCTCTACCTCGACGAGCTCGCCGCCGACAGCGTGGCGGAGGCGCTCTTCGTCTGCCTGCCCCTGAAGATCACCGGCGCCACCGGCTCCTGGGTACGCCCCGTGGCCATCGTCTGAGCGCGCCGCCCGCCGTAGCCGGACATCGACAGTGAGGCGCGGGTCGGCCCGACACGCAGGGCGTGTCGACGGGGTGATAGGGACGAGCAAGAGATAGGGATCGGCGAGCGGACGCATGTCGGCGAGCGAATGACATTACATGAGTATGAGGAGGATAGATGGCCAGTGTAACCGTCGAGGGCGTGGATCGCGAGCGCGCTCCCTCGCCCGAGCTGATCGTCGCGGCGGTCGAAACGGAGCACTACCGCGTGCCCCAGCCCGTGTTCAGCCCCACTCCCCTGGAGGACACGACACACACGATCGAGGCGCTGGACCTCATCGTGGCCACGGTCCGTACGGCGGATGGCGTCGTCGGCATGGGCTACAGCTACACCACCGGCCACGCCGCCGCGGCGGTCAAGGCCATGCTCGACACTGAGATTGCCCCCCACGCCGTAGGCCGCTCCTGTCGCGACGCCGAGCGTCTGTGGGAGGAGTCCTGGTGGCGGACGCACTGGGCCGGACGCGGCGGGGTCAGTACCCTGGCCATGGCCGCCGTCGACATCGCGCTGTGGGACGCGCAGGCGGTCGCGGCCGGGCTGCCCCTCTACCGGTACATCGGCGCGCACCGCGACGCGATCCGGGGCTACGGCAGTGGCGTCAACCTCTCGCTCGCGCTGCCCGATCTGGTCGCGCAGGCGGAGGAGTTCGTCGCGCGCGGCTTCACCGGGTACAAGCTCAAGGTCGGCCGCCCCAGCCCGCGCGAGGACGCCGAGCGGCTGGCCGCGCTGCGCCAGACGCTGGGGCCGGATGGGCTGCTGATGGTCGACGCCAACATGGGCTGGTCGCTGGCCGAGGCGCTGCGCCGGATCAAGGATCTGGAGCGCCACGATGTCTACTGGCTCGAGGAGCCGTTGATCCCCGAGGACGTCGCCGGGCACGCGGCGCTGGCGCGCGCGACGACGGCGCCGATCGCGGCGGGCGAGAATCTGTACACGAGATACCAGTTCACCGACTACTTTCGCGCGGACGCTCTCCGCGTTGTGCAGGCGGACGTGATCCGCTGCGGCGGGATCACGGAGTGGCTCAAGATCGCGCACCTGGCGCAGGCCGCGAACCTGCCGCTGGCCCCGCATTTCGTGGCCGAGCTGCACGTCCACCTGCTCTGCGCGGTCCCCAACGCGCTGATCCTGGAGTACCTGCCCTGGTTCGACGCGCTGGTCGAGCAGCCGCTGCACCCGGTGAACGGCCTGTTCACGCCGCCGGACCGCCCGGGGCACGGCGTCACCTTCGACCTTGAGAAGCTCAATCGCTACCGTGTCCATCGCTGGTCGAGCCGGGAGGGAGCATAACCATGGGAGCGATGGACCGGACGGTCGGCATCGGATTTATCGGCTGCGGCATGGTGTCCGAGTTGCATCACCCGGCGGTGGTCGCCAACGCGGAGACGGCGCGCCTGGTGGGCGTCTTCGATATCGATGGGGAACGCGCCGTGGCGCGCGCCCGTGACTGGGGCGTGCGCGCCTACGACAGTCAGGACGCCCTGCTGGCCGACGAGGCGATCGCGGCCGTGTTCGTGCTCTCGCCGCTGGAGGCGCACAAGGAGCAGGTGCTCGCCGCGCTGCGCCACGGCAAGCATGTCCTGGTGGAGAAGCCAGCCGGCCTCTCGGTGGAGGACATCCTGGAGATGGCGGACGCCGCGGAGCAGGCCGGACGGGTGGTGATGCCGGGCCACAACTACCTGTATCAGCCGGATGTGTGGCGGGCGCGCCGCCTGATCCGGGGGGACAACCTCGGCCGCATCTGCGCGACCTGGGTCCACTACGCCATCCACCACCCCGAGGAGGTCGCGGCGCACTACCACGGCGTCCTGCGCGAGGTGCTCCCGCACCACCTCTCCCTGATCCTCTACTTGCTTGGACGGCCGGCGTCCGTCTGGGCGGTCCAGCAGTCCTTGCACTACGAGAACCTACGACAGGACGATCAGGCGTCGGTCGTCTTGCAGATGGAGGACGGCGCGACAGCGCACCTGTTCGCCAGTTTCGCCGTCGACGACCCCACGTCCGACCCCTGGACCTTCCTGGTTAAAGTGTTGGGCACGCGGGGCGGGGTCAGCTATTCCTGGCGCGACGCCATCTTCCAGCGCCCGCTAGGGTCTCTCGGGTTTGCCATCGCCCCCTATGAAGAGAGCTACACCTACGAGGTCAACCACTTCGTGTCGCGCTGCATCCTGCGGGGGGAGGCGCCGCTCTCGACGATTTTGGACGCCGCACGCATCCAGCGCCTTGTCGAATTGGCCGAGGAGAGTATCGCGAGCGGCGCGTCGGCGCCCGTGCCCGACGACGCGCGCCTGTGGGGCACAGAGTGGGGCGGCGCGCGGCGCCCGTGAGACCGCGTGAGGAGATGAGGAATGTATTCTGACGTGTACCCAATCGCTCCGACGACGTTCGACGAGGACGGCGCGCTCGACCTGGCGAGCCAGCGGCGCGCGGTCGATTTCCTGCTCGACGCGGGCGTCGATGGCCTCTATATCCTGGACAACTACTCGGAGCAATTCGCCCTCGCCGACGCTGAATTCTGACAGATCCCATACGGCGGCTATGGGCGTCGGTTTCGCATGTCGCCGCGCATCCGGCGGGCAATTGCTACTCGTGTTTCCGGATCACGGTTTCCTGGCCGACCATCTCGACAACCGGCGCCCCGTCCTGTTCCGCCCATACGCCGCACGCGCCGCCGCCCTGGCTCTCATCGAGCTCCAGGGGCGTCCCATCCATGCGGAGCGCCGGATGGTAAAACTGCGCTACCTGCTCGGCGACGCCTTCGATGTAGTGGCCAATGAGCGCACGGCGAAAGCGATCCGTGGTGCGGTTGGGATAGCTGCCATGGACGAGTGAGCCGTCGAA
>JAABUX010005945.1_pt1 | contig 14779 bp, 16 predicted proteins | sample 5561851 | NCBI WGS metagenome assembly JAABUX01 (sample SAMN10711883, study PRJNA513361) | rock metagenome | isolation source: Antarctica rocks | place: Antarctica: Victoria Land, Richard Nunatak red sandstone | collected 2016-01-03 | reverse complement strand
GACGACGCCATGCGGACCGGCGCGACCTGCGTGCTGGACGACGCCCGCGCCCTGTGTTCCCACCCCGGCGTCGAGTGCATCATCGAGGCGACCGGCCACCCCATCGCCGGCATCCGCCACGGCCTGGCCGCCATCGAGGGCGGCAAGCACGTCGTCATGGTCAACGTGGAGGCCGACGTGCTGTGCGGCCCCCTGCTGGCGGCGCGGGCCAAGGCGCAGGGCGTGGTGTACTCCATGGCTTACGGCGACCAGCCGGCGCTGATCTGCGAGCTGGTCGATTGGGCGCGGTCCTGCGGGTTCGAGGTCACGGCCGCCGGCAAGGGCATGAACTTCGAGCCGCGCTACCGCTACTCCACGCCCGACACCGTATGGGGCTTCTTCGGCTGGTCAGAGGAGCAGGTCGCCAAGGGCGATTTCAACCCGAAGATGTACAACAGCTTCACTGACGGCACCAAGGCGGCCATCGAGATGGCGGCGGTCGCCAACGGCACCGGGCTGGACTGCCCGGACGACGGCCTGGCCTTCCCGCCGTCCAGCGTGCACGACCTGGCGCGGGTGTTCCGCCCGGTGGCGGATGGCGGCCGGCTGGCACGGCCGGGCCTGCTGGACATCGCCGCCAGCCAGGAGCCGGACGGGCGGGAGGTGCCCAACAGCATCCGCTATGGCGTGTTCGTCACCTTCAAGGCGCATAACGAGTATGCCCGGGCGTGCTTCGCGCAGTATGGCCTGCAGACGGACCCGTCTGGCTGGTATGCGTCGCTGTGGCGGCCGTTCCACCTGATCGGGCTGGAGACCAGCATCAGCGTGCTGTCCGCCGTGCTGCGCGGGGAGCCGACCGGGTGCTCGCGCGAGTTCCGTGGCGATGCGGTGGCGACGGCGAAGCGCGACCTGCGGGCGGGCGAGATGCTGGACGGCGAGGGCGGCTATGCCGTGTGGGCCAATGCCATCCCGGCGCACCGCAGCCTGGCCTTGGGGGCGCTGCCGATCGGGCTGGCGGGCAACGTGCGCCTGAAGCGGGCGGTGGCGCGCGACACGGTGGTGGCGTTCGACGACGTGGAGTTGCGCGACGACGCCGACGTGGTGGCGCTGCGGCGCGAGATGGAGGGTGGCGCCCGGCAGGCCGCGGCGGCCTGACGCCAGCCGGTGCCGGGCAGCAGGTGGCCAGGGCCGTGCCGGACGGCTGCGGCGGCAGGTCAATTGACCTGGCGTGCACGAACCTGTTCGTTGCGCACACCGCCGCCGAGGAGCGAAACCATGCACGCCGGATCTGTCCCCTGCCCGACCGGCGCCTTTGGGCCGGATGCAGGCATCGCCACGCCCGGACCGTTCGCGCTGCCTGGGCCGGCCCGGCCTGCCAGGGCCACGCTGGCGCGCCTGCTGACGGTATTTGCGTTGGCAGTGCCGTTCCTTGCAGCCGCCCCGGGCGCCGCCGCGCCAGTGCGCCGCAACGGCAACATCTACGATTTCAAAGCCCACCAGCCAACCCGGGCCGGGATGACGGCGCCGCCGGCCCAGGTGCGCCGCAACGCCCGTACGTTGCGGCGGCTCGACCAGCACCTGCTGAACGAGGAGGCTGCCCCGCTCCCGCGCGACCCTGTCAGCCTTACCCCGCCCTGACGGCAGCGCGATTGCATATGCCGTGATGACGCCGCCTGCCTGCTTGTTCCCTCTGGGAAGGGAGCAGGCAGGCGGCCTCGCGACAACCGCGATCTACGAAACTAAGGGGTAGGCCGGTGCGCTTCGTGGAATACCCGCCAGCAGATCCATGGCAAAGTGCTGCTCGCGCCTCGGATGGCGTGGTCCCCGTACGGGCTCGCGGCGCCGTTTTCCCACCCTGGCCCATCGACCAGCGAAGCTGAACAAGGAACTCCACATGCCGCGCTCGACATTGCACCTCGCAGCCCCGGCCCTGGCCGCCTGTCTCCTGACTGCCGCCTGCGCCACGCCGCAGCAGCGGGCCGAGGACCGGGAGAACCTGCTGACCGCCGCCGGCTTCACGGCCCGGCCCGCGAACACCCCCGAGCGTGTGGCCTCGCTGCGCGGCCTGCCGGCCAACAAGGTGGTGCAGCGCGTCCGTAGCGGCACCGTCCGCTACGTCTATGCCGACCCGCTGGTCTGCGGCTGCTTGTATGTTGGCGATCAGGCGGCCTACGGGCGCTACCAGCAGGAGGTGTTCCAGCGCAGGTTGGCCGATGAGCAGGCCATGACGGCCCAGATGAACCAGATGTCGTTCGACGAGGGGCCGTGGGGCGGGTTCTACTGACGCCGGCGGCAAGGCCCGGCCTCAGGTGGCGAGGTGGCTCCGTGCGGTGAGGCGGGCGAAGCGGAACGGCGTCGGGTCCACCAGGGGCGGGTCGCCGGCCACCAGGTCCGCCATCAGCCGCCCGGCGCCGGGCCCGATGCCGAAGCCGTGGCCGGAGAAGCCGCTGGCGAGGTGGAAGCCCGGCATCGCGCTCACGGCGGAGATGACGGGCACCCCGTCCGGGGTCACGTCGATCAGGCCGCCCCAGGCGCCCGCGACCTGCATCGCCGCGAATGCCGGGAACGCCTGCACCAGCCGGCGGCGCGCGAAGGCCAGGCTGGCCGCGTTGGGCTGCGGGTCCAGGATGCGCGTGGCCTCAAACGGCGAGGCTTGGTCGAGCGCCCAGCGCCGCGGCGTGCGCCACTCTTGCAGGAAGCGCCCGTCCAGCCGCAGCTTCAGCTCCCGCCGGTTCTGCAGGAACGAGGCGCCAAACCGCGGCAGCAGGCGGAAGCTGTCCGGGACGATGGGGGTCAGCATGTTGTTGCGCTGGGCAATGGTGTAGCCGCCGTCCGCGCGCTTGCGGAACGACCAATCGTGGCCGCCGGTCGAGACCTCCGGCCCGGCCATCGGCGTGGTCCGCAGCACCGACCCCAGCACCTTCAACTGCGGGAACTTCACGCCCTGGTTGCCGCAGAACAGCCGCGACCATGCGCCGCCGGCCAGCACCACGGCATCGCAGGCGATCCGCCCGCGCTCGGTGACGGCGCCTGCCACCCGGCCGGCCTGCAGATCCAGGCCGCGGGCGGCGCAGCCCTCCAGGATGACGACGCCCAGGCGGCGGGCGGCGGCGGCCATGGCGGGGACGGCGTGCTGTGGCTCGGCCTTGCCGTCGGTGGGGGTGTGCAGGGCGCCGGCGAAGCGGCGGCCGGCGCCGGGCAGCAGCGCTGCGGTCTCGTCGGCGTCCAGCAGGCGCGACCCTACCTGGTAGTCCCGGGCGCGCTCCAGCCAGGCGGCGTGGCCCTCCAGCTCCCGCGCGGTTTCCGCGACGTAGGCGACGCCGGCGCGGCGGAAGCCGACGTCCGCGCCGATCCGGTCGGCCATGCGGTCCCACATGCGGACGCTTTCCATCGCCAGGGGCACCTCCGCCAGGTCGCGCCCGGTGGTGCGGCACCAGCCCCAGTTGCGGCTGCTCTGCTCGGCGCCGACGCGGCCCTTTTCCAGCACGGTGACGGCCACGCCCTTTTCCGCCAGGCTGAGCGCGGTGCTGATGCCGATGACGCCGGCGCCGATCACCACGACGCCGGTGCGGCGCGGCAGGTTCTGGTCGGTGTCGGTGGTGTCCAGCAGTTGCGGCATCGCGTGCGTACCCGGTCGGTTCGGGCCATGCTACGGCTGGCTGTTGCCCATGGGAATGAGGATCGGGAATGCGGATGGGTCGGATCGGGATGGCGCTGGCGTGCGTGCTGGCGTGCGTGACGGCGGAGGGCGCGCGGGCGCAGGAGGGCAGGTCGGCGACGCTGGACGCGGTGCGCGGGCGCGGGCAGTTGCTGTGCGGCACGTCGGGGGAGATCACCGGGTTCTCGCTGGCCGACAGCAAGGGCGTGCTGCAGGGGCTGGACGCCGATGGATGCCGGGCCATCGCCGCGGCGGTGCTGGGCGACGCCGGCAAGGTGCGCTTCGTACCGCTGACGGCGCAAAACCGCTTCACTGCGCTTCAATCCGGGGAGGTGGACGTGCTGATCCGCAACACCGGCTGGTCGCTGACGCGGGAGGCCAGCCTGGGGCTGCTGTTCGCGGCGGTGAACTTCTGGGACGGCACCAGCCTGATCGTGAAGGCGGCCAGCGGGGTAAAGCACACCGCTGATCTCGGCGGGTCGAGCATCTGCGTGCGGCCGGGCACCAGCACCGAGCTGGACTTGGCGGATTGGGCGCGCACCAACCGGATCAGCTTCAACCCGGTGCAGATCGGCGGGGTGAACGAGATCCAGCAGGCGTTCCTGGCCGGGCGGTGCGACGCGTTCACCACCGACAGCTCGCAACTGGCCGGGTTCCGCTATTCCCAGGGCGCAAAGGCGGCGGAGCTGCTGATCCTGCCCGAACCCATCGGCACCGGGCCGTCGGGGAGCATGGTCCGCAAGGGCGACGACAAGTGGTACGACATCGTCCGCTGGGTGCACTACGCGCAGGTCTCGGCGGAGAACCTGGGGGTCGGGCAGGCCAACGTGGACGGGTTCGCGGGGAGCGCCAACCCGGACGTGAAGCGGCTGCTGGGGCAGGAGGGCGACCTGGGGCGGGCGCTGGGGCTGGACAACCGGTGGGCGTATTTCGCGATCAAGCAGGTGGGCAACTACGGCGATATGTACGACCGCTCGATCACGCCGGAGGGGCTGGCGCGCGGGCCGAACGCGCTGTGGACCAAGGGCGGGCTGCAGTTTGCGCCGCCGTTGCGGTAGGGGGCGCCTGCGTCGGGTCCGGGCCCGAGGTTGCGCGGATGGGCCTGGGCCTCCTTTGGAGCCGGAGGAAGGTTCAGCTTGCCGGGGGGAGGGGGAGGGCGGTGGTGCTTTTCACCCGCTCCATGCTGAAGCGGCTGCTGACGTTCTTGATCGGCACGGCGGAGATCAGGCGCTTGTAGAAGCCGTCGTAGGCGGCGATGTCGCGGGTGACGACGCGGAGCATGTAGTCGATGTCGCCGGCCATGCGGTGGACCTCGACGACCTCCGGCAGGTCGGCGACGGCGGCGGCGAAGCGGGCGAGCCAGGCGGGAGAGTGGTCGCCGGCCTCGATGGAGACGAAGACCGTCAGGCCCAGGCCCAAGGCTTCGGGCTGCAGGAGGGCGACGCGGCGGGTGATGACGCCGTCGGCCTCCAGGCGCTGGATGCGCTTCCAGCAGGGGGTCTGCGACAGGCCGACCTGCTCGGCCATGGCGGCGATGGATTGGGTGCAGTCCTCCTGCAGGATGGCGAGGAGGCGGAGGTCGATGCGGTCCATGGTGGTTGTGCACCCATATTCGGCAGGATTTTGTTGGGTCCCGCGCTTCGTGGGCCTAGCTGCCAGGCTCAGCCCCGGCTCTCCATGAGCCAGCTTATTCACCGGACGCCCGAGCGCACTGGATAATAATCTCTCATCCCGTAGGCCCGGCACGCCGCCATAATCCTGCAGTGCCTGGTCATGCAAGAGCAGCACGGCGTCAAGCCGCAGGACGTTCGGGTTCAGTGCTTGGCAAGCTCCCGCAAGGCGTCGGCCTGCTCGATCAGCACCTTGCGCGCTAGCCGCAACTGCCGCTCCAGTTTCAGGCCGCGCTGCTTTGGCATCGCCTCGTCTGCATGCTCCTGTCCCGCTTCGTGATCCGCATGATCAGGGATGGCGGCCTGGTACGTAGTGCCGGACTGGCGAGGCGTGGTTTCGGATATGGAAGCACCTGAACTCTCGACGGCATGAGGCTGGAAGCATACCACCCCGCTGTCCACCCCCACCACACGCCCCCGTGAGTTGCCCGCCCCACCGCCCCGCACCGATACTTCACCTCCATCATCCCCGGACGGCCCTAGATGCCCACTCCCGAACGCTGGCGGCACCCTGGCGTCGCTCTGCTGCTGCCCGCCGCCCTGATCGGCCTCGGCGCGTGGCAACTCACCCGCATCGCCGGCGCCGCCGAGGGCTTCGCACAGCGCGCCGGGCGCGTGCAGGCCTCCATCGAGCGGCTGCAGCCCCTCGCCGCCCGGGATCCCCGCGCCGTCGTGCGCTTCAACAACAACCCGCAGTCCTATACCGCCACCGAGGCCCTGCAACGGATGCAGGAGGCAGAGACCGACCTGCACCGGGACGCGGTGATCGACCAGGCCCGGCAGGGCGCCGCCTGGGCCACCCTGGGCGGCGGCGGCTTGGCGCTGCTGGCCGTGCTGGGGTGCCTGGCCGCGGCGACGTTCGGCGCCTGGCGCGGCCGGCGGTCCCGCCCGGCGCTGGTCGGGTCGTTCCGGGCCGTCGTGCGCGTGCTGCCGCCGCTGCTGGGGGGTGTCGCCGTCGGCACCGCCGTGGCCGTGCTCGGCGCGGTGCTGTTCGAGGCCGGGGGCGTCTGGTTCCTGGACAGCATCAATACCGGGGAGGTCAAGCTGCTACTGCTTGGCCTCGCCGTGGGGGTGGGCGCGTTCATCTTCGCCATCAGCTCGGTCCGCAAGCTGCGGCAGGCGCTGCGGGGCTTCACGCCGGAGCCGATGCAGGTGCTGGGCCGCGCCGCCGGGCCGGAGGAGGCGCCGGGGCTGTGGGAGTTCCTGCGCGGCGTCGCAGCGGGGCAGGGAGCGGCGGCGCCGGACAACGTGGTGCTGGGGATGACGCAGGGGTTCTTCGCCACGTCCTCCGGCATCCTGCTGCTGCCGGAGCGGCGGGTGCTGGCCGGGCGGAGCCTGTACCTGCCGGCGCCGATGCTGCCGCTGCTCAGCCGGGGGGAGATCGCGGCGATTGTCGCGCACGAGCTGGCGCACTTCACCGGGGAGGACACCCAGTACAGCCAGCACTTCCTGCCGCTGTATGCTGGGATGGAGCGCAGCATGGACGCCGTGGCGGCCAAGGCGCGCAGCACGTCTCCGGGGTTCGACGCGGTGTTCCAGCCGGCGGCGGTGCTGGCCGGGCACGTGATGGACACGTTCTCCCGCACGGTCGCGCACTGGAGCCGCCTGCGCGAGCTGGAGGCCGACCGCGCCAGCCTGACGGCGGGGGACGGCCATGCGGCGGCCACGGCGCTGGTCCGGACCGGGATCGGCGCCGGGCTGATCGGCGGCGCGATCGGCGAGATGTATGACCGCCCGGCCATTGCCAGCCCGGACCTGGTGGAAACCGTGCTGGCGCGCGCCGGGATGGTGGGGTTCCTGGACCCGGCCCGCCACCTGGAGGACCGCCAGCCGCACCCCACCGACACTCACCCCCCGACCCGGCAGCGCATCGAGGCCCTGGGCATCCCCGCTGACGAGGCATTGCTCGCCGCCGCCAGCCGGCCGGTGCAGGCAGAGGACGCGGCCTTCACCGCCGGGCTGTTCCGGGACTGGTCGGGGCTGCGCGGGGCGCTGGGGACGGACCTGCTGGCGGTCGCCACGGCGCGGGACCGGCGGTTGCAGGCCAACTTGGAGGCGGCGGCCGGGGCGCTTGCGGCCGACATCCCGCTGCATGAGCACACGCAGCCGGCGGCGGCCGTCGTGGTGGCCGTGCTCGGCGGCCTGTTCGTCCTGGCGGCGTTGTTCGCGACCTGGGTGGGCCTGTTCAGCGGCTGGGTTGGCCACAGCGACGACACATTGCTTGTCCTCAGCGGCGCGGCTGGGCTTGCGGCGATGGGCGGCTTGGTCCTGGCCGCGACCTGGTTCCGTCACCGGCGCAGCAAGGCGGGGCCGTTCCTGGTATTGGGCGCCGAGGGGTTCCGCTGCATCGGGGTGGCCGGACTGGTGCCCTGGTCGGCCGTGGACCGGGTACACCTCGCGGTCGGCAACAACTGGGTCACGACGTTCCACCTGAATGACAGCCAGCCGCTGCCGGAGCAGACGGGCTATCGCTGGACGGTGAAGCTGAACCGGCGCAAGCGGCTGCTGCGGCTGGAGGGCTACGTGGCGCACGGCATGAAGCCGCAGGCGTACCTGGACCTGCTGAACCGCGGCCTGCGGGGCCACCGGGCCGCGGTGCTGCTGCGGGAGCGGGCGCTGCATGAGGCCGCCAGGGAACGCGCGTGACCCCAACGCCTGAGACGGCCGGGCGAGTGATCCGCGCGCGGATGGCGGTCGAGGTGCTGACGCCGCAGGGAGCGAAGTCCGATTGGGGCAGCCTCGCGGCGGAGAAGGGCGGGCAGCGGCGCAAGCTGGGCGGGCCGGCGGCGGACGGCCCCGCGCAGTGAGAGCCGCCGGGCGACGGCGACCTGACGCCGTGGCCGCTGCTGGAGACCGCGGCCGGGCGGCTGGAGGCGCCTCCCGCCGACGTGCCGGCGCCGGACGAGGCCGAACCGCGCCGCTGGCATGTGGTGGTCCTGGCCGCCCTGCCGGCCCGGCAAGCCTTGGCCCAGTTTGACGCAGCGTTCGCCGATGCGCCGGACGAAGGCGCGGCCAACAGCCGGGCGGACAGCAACATCCTCGCCGCGACCGCCGTGCTGGACGAGTGGGGCGTGGCGGTGCCGGACAGCCTGGCCATTGCGAGCTTCGCTTAGGGCCTGGGGCAGGTGCTGCGGGATGGGCCTGCTGCGGGCCTGGCCGGCGGAGCTGTTCCATACCCGGGCCTGGACGGCGCACGCCGCCGAGGTCCACGCCCAATTGGCCCGGCTGGGGTTGGCGCAGGATGCAAAGCGGGCCAGCGAGGCGCGGGCGGCGGCCGAGGAGGAGCGGCTGGCCGCCGGGCATGCGGCGGCGCTGCAGGCACGGGACGGGCTGGCGCACGAGGCTGCGCGGTTGGCGCCGCTGCTGGGCCAGATGCAGGCGCATGCCAGCGGCAGCCTACCCGGGCCGGGGTTCTGGTCGCAGCCGGACGATGCGCTGCAGCGTGCGGCGCCCTGGAACGGCGGGGCGTTCCGGGCGGCGCTGGACGAGGTGTTCGTGGCCGCGGTGTGCCTGCACCGTGCGTTCATCATGGCGCCGCCGCGCACGCTGAAGGGCCCGCTGAACGCTGTCGCGCCGGCCCGGCGGCACCTGGCCGACCGACCGCATCCTGGCATTGTTCCCCGACCTGCAGGACAGGCTGGGCGAGAAGGCTGGCCGGCTCAGCGGCGGGCAGCAACAGATGGTGTCGATCACCCGCGCGCTCTCGGCTGACCCGGCGGTGCTGATGCTCGACGAACCCACGGCCGGGCTGGCACTACGAGTGATCGAGGCGATCGCGCGTGCGTTGCGGGAGGTCCGTGCCGCCGGCCTCACCCTGCTGCTGGTCGAGCAGACGATGGCGATCGCCGGGCAGGTCGCCGGTCGTTTCCTGTTCATAGCGAAGGGGCGCATCGTGGCGGAGGCCGACGCCGCCGGGCTGGCCGCCGACCGGGGCTGTTCGACCACCACCTGGGCCCGCACCTAGCCTGACCGCGGTCCGCGACACCAGCCCGATGGAGTGACGAGTGGCCTCACGCAACCGGATGCTCAATGAACCGCAGCAAGCCGTGGCATCATGCACCGCCTGGATGACGCGCTGGGCACGCCGGACGCGGATGCAGGTCCTGGCCGGGGCGCTGCTGTGCGTCGTGCCGGTTGCAATGACAGAGGCGACCGTGTCCGGCATCGCGCAGTACCTTTGGCAATCCCGTGTCCTCCTGCTGTTCGCGCCGGACAAGGACGACCCGGCGCTGGTGCGGCAGCGGCGCCTAGTTGCGAGCGCAGGCGCGGCGATGGGCGAACGCGACCTCGTGCTCGTCGAGGTCACCGGCGCCGGCCCTGGGGACCAGGCGCTGCGCCGCAGGTTCGGGGCGGATGCCGGGCAGTTCCGCGCCGTGCTCGTCGGCAAGGACGGGGGGGCGAAGCTGTCCTCGGCCGAGCCGCTGCTCGCGGAACGGCTGATCGAGGTGATCGACGCCATGCCGATGCGCCGGGGCGAGGCCGCAAGCCGCAGGCCGGGCGGCCGGTGACGGCCCCGCCGCAGCCGGCGTCCAGCGGGATGGACCCAACGCCGGGCGTGCCCGGCGCGGTTATGCCCGGCTGCGCCTGCGCAGTCGTGGCTAGATGGAATGGCCACAGGCGATGGCGGTTGCCGTCATAAGCCATTCATAACTGCTCATACCAATCGCCAATTCTGACCGGTGACGAGATTGCTGTCATTGCGAGCCCGCTTCGGCGTGGCAATCCAGAGGTGGCAAGCACCATCCTTGCAACCCCCTATGCTGCGCCGAAGCCGGCTCGAAATGACCTGTGCTGCCTGGCATGACGGTTCAAACCGTCCGGCGATTGCTAACCGCTCGTTGGGAGCGTCCGCGCGTCAGGTGCGCTCGCCCTCGGCGCGGTCCGGTTCCCGCCGGGTCAGCGCCGCTGATTGTAAACGTCCACGCAGACGGCGCCCAGCAGCACCAGACCCTTGATGACCTGCTGGAAATCGATGCCGATGCCTAGGATGGACATGCCGTTGTTCATCACCCCCATGATGAACGCGCCGATGATGGCGCCGGCGACCGTGCCCACCCCGCCATACGCCGAAGCGCCACCGATGAAGCAGGCGGCGATGGTGTCCAGCTCGAACCCGGTGCCAGCCTTCGGCGTCGCCGTGTTCAGCCGCGCGGCGAAGATCAGACCCGCCAGCGCCGCCAGCACGCCCATGTTGACGAAGGTCAGGAACGTCAGCCGCTGCGTGCCGATGCCGGACAGCTTCGCCGCCTTCTCGTTGCCGCCGACCGCGAACACCTGCCGGCCGATCGTGGTGCGCGTGGTGACGAAGCCGTACAGCGCGATCAGCACCGCCATCACCACCAGCACGTTCGGCAGCCCGCGGTGCGACACGATCAGCCAGGTCAGCCCGCCGATCACTGCCAGCATGACTACGTTCTTCGCGGCAAAGAACCCCGCCGGCTCGATCTCGATGCCATGCTGCTTGCGCCGCGCCCGGGCGCGCACGTTGAGCACCACCAGCAGCACCCCAACCGCCAGGCCGATCAGCAGCGACGACACGCGGATGCCGTCCAGCTCCGGCAGGAACTCCGGCAGGAAGCCCGACGACAGCCGCTGGAACGCCACCGGGAACGGCCCGACCGACTGCCCGCCGAGCACCGTCAGCATCAGCCCGCGGAACACCAGCATCCCGGCCAGCGTCACAATGAAGGACGGGATGCGGACGTAAGCCACAAAGTAGCCCTGCCCCGCCCCGATCAACGCGCCGGCCAGGATGCACAGCACCGCCGCCAACGCCAGCGGCACCCCCCATTGCACCAGCATCACCGCCGCCAGCGCGCCCACGAACCCGGCGACCGACCCCACCGACAAGTCGATGTGCCCGGTCACGATCACCAGCAGCATACCCAGCGCCATGATGGCGATGTAGCTGTTCTGCAGCACCAGGTTGGTGAGGTTCAGCGGGCGCAGCAGGGTGCCGTTGGTCGCGATCTCGAAGAACACCATAATCGCGAACAGCGACAGCAGCATGCCGTACTGCCGCAGGTTGGCCTTGATGACGTTGCGCCCAGCAGCCCGTGCCGCGGCCGCCGGCGGTGCGGTAATGTCGCTCATGCCTGAACTTCCCTCTGCCGCGTGTCCTTGTTGCGCATGATCGCCTGCATGATCGCTTCCTGCGACGCCTCTGCCGCCGGCATCTCGCCGACGAAGCGGCCCTCGTTCATCACGTAGATGCGGTCGCACAGGCCCAGCAGCTCCGGCATCTCGGACGAGATCACCACCACGCCCTTGCCGCTCCCGGCCAGCGTGTTGATGATCTGGTAGATCTCGTACTTGGCGCCCACGTCGATGCCGCGGGTAGGCTCGTCGAGGATCAGCACCTCGGGGCCGCTGAACAGCCACTTCGACAGCACGACCTTCTGCTGGTTGCCGCCCGATAGGGTGCCGCTCTCCTGATAGACGCTGGAGCAACGTATCCGCATCCGCGTGCGGTAGTCGTCGGCCACCCGCAGCTCCCGCACGTCGTCGAGCACCAGGTGGCTGGACACGCCGCCGAGGTTCGCCAGGGTCACGTTCTTGCGGATGTCCTCCCCCAGCAGCAGGCCAAGCTGCTTCCTGTCCTCCGTCACGTAGGCCAGCCCGGCGGCGATGGCGCGCGGAACCGTGGACAGATCGACGGGCATGCCGTCCATGAACGCCCGCCCGGTGATGTCCCGCCCCCAGGACCGGCCGAACACGCTCATCGCGAACTCGGTGCGGCCGGCGCCCATCAGCCCGGCGATCCCCACCACCTCGCCGCGGCGGACGTGGAAATCGACGCCGCGCACCACCTCCCGCTCGGCCTGCTGCGGATGGCGGGCGCGCCAGTCCTCCACGCGGAACACCACCTCGCCGATGGCCGGGTCACGGTGCGGGAAACGGCTGTCGAGGTCGCGGTCCACCATGCGGCGGATGATGTGGTCCTCCTCGACCGGCCCGGCCGCGCAATCGACCGTCTCGACCGTGCGCCCGTCGCGCAGCACGGTAATGCGATCGGCGACGCGGGCGACCTCGTTCAGCTTGTGCGAGATCAGGATGGAGGCGATGCCCTGGCGGCGGAACTCGATCAGCAGGTCCAGCAGCGCCGCGCTGTCGCGCTCGTTGAGGCTGGCGGTCGGCTCGTCGAGGATCAGCAGGCGGACCCGCTTCGCCAGCGCCTTGGCGATCTCCACAAGCTGCTGCTTGCCGATGCCGAGGTCGGCGATGCGGGCGTCCGGCGGCTCGTTCAGGCCGACCTTCGCCAGCAGCGCCTGGGTGCGGCTGTGCACCGCCTCGCGGTCGATCACCCCGAAGCGGCCCGGCGGGTCCGCCAGGAAGATGTTCTCGGCAATCGACATCAGCGGGATCAGCGCCAGCTCCTGGTGGATGATGATGATCCCCAGCGCCTCCGAGTCCCTGATCCCCTTGAAGTGCCGCTCCGCCCCGTCGTACAGGATGGCGCCGTCGTAGCTGCCCGTTGGATAGACGCCGCTCAGCACCTTCATCAGGGTGGACTTGCCGGCGCCGTTCTCCCCCACCACGGCGTGGATCTCGCCCGCGCGCACGGTGAGGTCCACGTCGCGCAGGGCGATGACGGGGCCGAAGCGCTTGGTGATGCCGCGCATCTCCAGGATGTCGGTCATGCCCTGCCCCCCTGCGGTCCCGCCGTGCGCCTACTGGATCTGCGACTGCTTGTAGTAGCCGCTGTCGATCAGGATAGGCTTCCAGTTGGACTTGTCCACGATGACCGGCTTTAGCAGGTAGGACGGCACGACCTTCACGCCGTTGTTGTAGCTCTTGGTGTCGTTCACCTGCACCGTCTTGCCGCTGAGCAGCGCATCGACCATGTCGGCCGTCACCCGCGCCAGGTCCCGGGTGTCCTTGAAGATGCTGGCATATTGCTCCCCGGCGATGATCGCCTTCACCGACGGCACCTCGCAGTCCTGCCCGCTGATGATCGCCATCGGCGTGCCGCCGCTGCCGTAGCCGACGCCCTTCAGGGAGGAGATGATGCCGATCGAGAGGCCGTCGTATGGCGACAGCACCGCGTCCACCTGCTTGTCGGTGTAGTAGGCGCTGAGCAGGTTATCCATCCGAGCCTGTGCCGCAGCACCATCCCACCGCAGGGTGGACACCTTGTCCATCCCGGTCTGCCCGCTGCCCACCTTCATCTTGCCGCTGTCGATCAGCGGCTGCAGCACCGACATCGCGCCGTCGTAGAAGAAGTAGGCGTTGTTGTCGTCCGGCGACCCGCCGAACAGCTCGATGTACATCGGCGCCTTGCCGTCGCGCGGCTTCAGCCCGGCCAGCAGCGACTGCGCCTGCAGCACGCCCACCTGGCGGTTGTCGAACGTCGCGTAGTAGTCGATGTTGGGCGTGTTGCGGATCAGCCGGTCGTAGGAGATCACCTTGATGCCGGCCTGCGCCGCCTGGCCGAGCACGTCGGACAGGGTGGTGCCGTCGATGGCGGCGACCACCAGCAGCTTGGAGCCCTTGGTGATCATGTTCTCGATCTGCGAGAGCTGGTTCGGCACGTCGTCGTCAGCGTATTGCAGGTCGGTCGTGTAGCCGCGTTCCCGCAGCACCTTCACGATGTTGTCGCCGTCGGCGATCCACCGGGCCGAGACCTTGGTGGGCATGGCGATGCCGACCGTGGCCTTGCCCTGCGCGTAGGCCGGGAGGGTCCGTAGGGCCGCGCCGGCCGCAGCCCCTGCCATCAGTGTACGCCTGGTCGTGTTCATATGCCGTGTCTCCCAATCCTGGCGCTGCGTTGCCCGCGGCGTCCGTTGCCTGTCGCACCAGGCTGCATCCTTGCAGCCTACATCATCGGGGCGGCTTGAAAAGCCTGATGCGCGGCTCCGGCCGCTCGTTCCGCATCCCGGCTTGCTTGACCCAGCTTGGGCTCTTCCGCACGTTGCGTGGATTGTGACGGGGTCGGACAGATGGTTGTTGCAGGCGGTGCGTGTCGCCATGGCATGGGCCATGGCAGATTTCCCTCCCATGCCGGGCTGCCGCGTCGAAGGGATCGCGCCTGCAAACCCGGACGTCTTGCCCATCACTGCCCGTGGCATCAGGCGGGGAGACCGCTGCCCTGAGTGCGGGCGGGCAAGCCGGGCCGTGCACAGCCGCTACCGGCGCAAGCCCGCAGACCTTATCTCACGTAGACTGAAGTCGACCCACCAGAGCGGGTCAACTTCAGTGCTGGCCTTGCTGGAGCGCAAGCCGCGCAAGGTATCGCCCTTGCGATCGGTCTGCGAAGCAGCGATCGGCGGAGCCGATCGAGGGGCAGTGGCTCTGGCCAACAAGATGGCCCGCATCGTGTGGGCCATGATGGCGACCGGGGCGGCGTATCGGGGCCGCAAGAAGGTCGCCACGCCGGCGGCCGGGACTGCCGCGACCGCCTGACCCGCTCGCAGGTGCCTGGGTGCAAAGAAAGCTGCAGGAGATGATGATCGGTCGATCCGACGGACAAGGA
>JAABUX010005944.1_pt1 | contig 14780 bp, 13 predicted proteins | sample 5561851 | NCBI WGS metagenome assembly JAABUX01 (sample SAMN10711883, study PRJNA513361) | rock metagenome | isolation source: Antarctica rocks | place: Antarctica: Victoria Land, Richard Nunatak red sandstone | collected 2016-01-03 | reverse complement strand
GAGGACTGCCTGGTCGGCATGGGCGTGGTCCAGCCCGAGCTGGATTTGCTGGTGATCGGCGAGCGCGGCATCTCGAAGCGGACGCCGCTGAAAGAGTACCGTTTGCAGACGCGCGGCGGCAAGGGAATTCTGACCATGTCGCTGTCCGACAAGACCGGCGACATCGTAGACGCCCAGATTGTCGGCCCGGAAGACCGTCTGCTGATTATGACCCGTGACGGCATCACGATCCACCTGCGGGTCGGCGACATCCGCTCTTTAAGCCGCAATACCCAAGGCGTCCGCGCCATCAACGTCGCCGACGACGACCGCGTCGCAAGCGTCGAGCGCATGAGCGACGGCAAGCTCCCCGCTGAAGAAGTCGTGCCATAGGCAATTGATTAAGAGAAAGGCCCCGTGCATCAGCGCCGGGCCTTTTTGCTGCCGAAAAGATTTAACATAAACTTAACATTGTCTTAACAAACAATTCTGGCAAAGGTGATATAATGGTCTCACCTCCCGGCCCTGCCAGTTCTTTCGGCACCACCCCGAGGCATCGGATGTTCGCTCACGGCCTTGAAGATCGTTCCTGAACCGCGTTCTCGACTCTTGAAGATTGGAGACCACCATGCCCACCTCTTTCTCACCGGCTCGGCCTCATCGCTGCGGCCCAAGACTGCTTTTGCCCTGTCGCCGCACACTCGCACCCGTTCAAGTGATAAGAGTGCTGTTTATCGTCAGTCTGCTGTTTGTCGCAGCCGGTGCCTGCCTGGCTGATCCGCGCGTATATCCGCCTACCATCAGTCCAAACGGCGGGTCTTTTGCCGGTCCTGTTACCGTCACCATTAGTGGGAGTGATCCTACCTACTATACACTTGATGGGTCGTCGCCTGACTACAGCAGAAGCGCAGCCTACTATACCGGCCCCATCACCCTCAGTTCCACGACGACGGTTCGTGCCTATTCTGTCGCGAACGATCCTTACAACCCCTACCTGCAAGATAGCAGCGTGGTCAGCGCCACCTTCACGATTAGTGGCACGCCAAATCCGGCTGTTAATGACCTCAGCGCTTACTCAACAGGCAGTAGTAAGGTCACGCTCTATTGGACAGCACTTAGTGGTGCATCCGGCTACAACCTCTACCGAGGTACAGCAACAGGCAGTGAGGATTATACGCACCCTGTCAATGGCGCAACTCCAGTCAGTGCCGCCAGCTACTCCGGCAGCACAATGGACATGTATACGGATGCCAACCTCGTGAACGGTACCGAATACTTCTACACAGTAAAGGCAGTTTATAATTCGGGGGAAGGTCAGGCATCTAATGAAGACAGCGACATTCCTGATCCCGTAGATGTTCCGTGGGACACACGCGATTCCGGGGCTATCTTGTCTGCTATTCGCGGTGATTTTGCCAGTGATACCAATGACATTGGCGCTGATCCGTTTTCGTTGCGTGCTGTCGGCCCAGACGGTACGATTTATGATGACAGTTTCTCGACGGCTCAACCCCCCGACGGCACGATAGCCCCAGCATCCTCCCAGCTTCTACGGCCTGATGGAAGCACACAAACACTGCCGAACGATGACGGCGAGTTATACATCGCTCCCTCATCAGGAGCAAGCGCTCAATCTTCAGCAGCAAGCACACCAGCGAAGCGCCCCAATGGCCCCATCCGGCGTGTTAAGACCTTCGCAAATTACCGTGGTGCCGATGGGTATTTTGCACTGCCCATCACCAACACCAATTCGCAAGCGGCAAAAGCTAACAATGATGCCGCGACCATTTATCTTGGCATAGTCGGACAAAAGCTTGCAGTAGATGCTGGCGTGACCTACTCTGATACAACCGGATGGGGATTAGAGATGCTGATCACAGGACACCTACACGGGGTAGTTGGAGTACCTGATCCCAATAGCAACAAGGCGATCATTCCTGAAGTGAAGCTGGTCAATGCGCCTAATGAGTTCATACGCTTCAGCTCAGGCTCGACGGTCCGCATGACCTATTGGGCCTGGTCAGACATGAAGAAGATTGCACATCAGAAACTATCGCTTTTAGTGGTAGACGATGTTGACAGCGGCTTCGCAGGAGCATTAGCTGGTCCCGCCTCCGCATTGGGCAAACAAGAAAGCGTAGCGGCAAAGCGCGTTCATTCAATCGCTCAAAACAATTTTGGCGTCGTAGCGACCGGATCACGGATGGATAACTGTGCCTGGGATCAAGGTCAGGTCATCCTGCCGGGTACGTCAAATGTATCGCAGGTATGGAATGCCTCCATCACAACCGAAGACCTCAAGTATAACGGAGGTAATTCCAGCGTCACGGCAACAGAACTGTCGCCTTACACAGCAGAAAGCAACATCAACATAGACATCAACCCTCCCCCGCATTAAGGCTGGCGCGAGGGGCGCTACAAATGCTTTATTTGTATGTCGTCCGCCGGTCTTGAACAGGCATAGGAGGTTTGGTGAGATGAAATTGATCAGCAAGGGCATACTTCTCGTGACAATTTTAGGTTTGCCCGTTCAATATGCTAGGCGACCGGCGGTTTCCTACAATGGCTTTTTATCAGTGGTCTCTGCCGATGCCTTGCCCCAGGCATCCTCTCCCTGGCCTAAATCACGTGCGAACGCTCGAAATACAGGAAGAGGAAGCGGAACGGGAGCGAACGGAAAGCTAAAGTGGAAGCGCAGCGTCCATTTCGGTTTTGCTTTTGATCCTGTACTGACAAATAACGGCAACATCTGCATTGGCTATGGCAATAATTCACTTGCCATTTTGGATGCTGTCGGAGGTGCGCCTGATCCCAGGTTCATCCCTGACAAAAACCCAGACGCACCCGTTCACGGTTTCGGATCAGTAACCGTAGGGCCGGACGGCACCCTCTACGTTGGAAGTGTGGATGCAAAGTTTTTTGCGCTCGACGGACAAACAGGCTCCGAGAAGTGGGCGTTCTATTCCAAATACAGTGAGCTTTTTACGTCTGCCGTTATCGGGGCGGACGGAACGGTTTACGTCGGCGCGAGAGATTGGGAGGTGTACGCCCTTGACGGAAAAACAGGAAAAAAGAAGTGGGGGTTTCGCACGGGAGATCGCGTAGAAGCTGGTCCCGCACTTGGGCCGGATGGGGTTGTCTATGCCGGTTCGATAGACAATAATATGTATGCTCTCAATGGGCAGACAGGAAAAGAGAAATGGCATTATCAGGCGGCAGACGTCATCTATTCTTCGCCTGCGCTGGGGGATGATGGAACGCTTTATTTCGCGTGTAAAGATGGTCATGTTTATGCATTCGACAGTCGAAACGGCAAGCGTAAATGGACGTTCAAGGCAAACGGGAAAGTACTAACCTCTCCCGCAGTTGGCTTAGATCAGACTGTCTACATAGGAAGCGAAGATCACAAGCTCTATGCTCTGAACGGAAGGACGGGGCGTAAAAAATGGACATTTAGTGCTGGCTCTTATGTCTATTCTTCGCCTTCCATCGCTTCCGACGGAACTGTTTATGTGGGCTGTTATGATCACAACTTGTATGCGATTGATGGCAAGACCGGGCAGTTGCGGTGGACCTTTAAGACAGGCGGCTCAATCTCTACAAGTCCAGCTATCGGCGCGGACGGAACAATTTATTTCACGGCAGACGATGGCTATCTTTATGCAGTGCAGTAATCTGCAAAAGTGACGCCCAGATTGTCGGCCCGGAAGACCGCCTGCTGATTATGACCCGTGACGGCATCACGATCCACCTGCGGGTCGGCGACATCCGTTCTCTGAGCCGCAACACCCAGGGCGTCCGGGCTATCAATGTCGCCGATGATGACCGCGTCGCAAGCGTCGAGCGCATGAGCGACGGCAAGCTTCCCGCCGAAGAAGTCGTGCCGTAAAAGTTATTTAGAGAGTGACAGGAGGTAAGAAAGCCCGGCGCAGACGCGCTGGGCCTTCTTTGTTGGAGCCATATGTTTCAACTTAGAGTTATTTTCCGGCAGCTATACCCCTCTATCAACAGCCCCTGCCTCGACTAACTGACGCACGATTTCCGAGTTGCCGGAGTTGACGGCCACGTTCAACACGCTACGCCCCATGTGGTCTATGGCATTGACATCTGACCCGGCTTGGATGAGCAGTGTGGCGATCTCCTGGTAATCACCCTCAACGATGCCCATGTCGGCGGCCCAACGCAATGGAGTATAGCCTCCGGTATCCCGACTGTGGATGCTTAAACCGCCACGGATGCAGTTTTGCACCCAGTCTAACTCACCATGCCAAACGGCGAGATGAAGTTCCGTCATTCCCCGTTCATTGAGTACCGGGTCTGTCATCCTCCCGTCTCTTCCTCCCACTCAATCAGCGCATAAACGTCGCCTAAAGCCAGCGTTACCTCGACCGACGGCAGGGTAATCGTGCCGGCGAGGCCGGTGAACGCGCGGTACTCCCAGTAGTCGTCACGGCGGGTGTAAAGCTCGGCGCGGGCTTCGTGCTGCGAGACTAGGAGGTAATCGGTGACTGCCGGAATGGTCTGGTAGTGGCGAAACTTTTCGCCTCGGTCGTAGAATTCCGTCGAGTCGGACAGCACCTCGACAATCAGCAGTGGGTTTGCGAGGGTATCGGTACGGCCTCGGTAAAACGACAGCGGGCCGCAGACGACAGACACGTCAGGAAAAGTATTGATACCGTTGCCGGTGTGGACTCTCATGTCTGAACCGAACACGCGGCAGCCCTTAAACAACAGCTCTGCTCGAAGCGCGGCGGCGATATTGACGGCAATCGTGCTGTGGTTGGCCGTGCCGCCGCTCATAGCGCGGATTTCGCCGTTCACATACTCCCAGCGCCCGAAGTTCAGGCGCTCGAATTCAAAGTATTCGTGTTCGGTGTAGACCGTCTTCTCCGCATAGGGAAGATATTTCTCGGCAAGTGCCATCTGTTATTTTCCTCTTTTGCGGATATTATACCTGTCAGTGCGGGCCGTAGTCGTCGCAGGTGAGGGTGCGGCCACGGTTCCAGGCGGCAGCGAAGGCGGCGGGGGGGAGGGCGGCGCGGGCGGTGCGGCAGAGGGCGTCGGCGCGGTCGCGGTCGTCGTGGGTGGGAAAGACGGGAAGGGCGGTATCGGCGGCGGACAGAAGAGAGGCAGCGGTCTCCCAATCGGCCTCAGCGGCGGCGGTGTCCGCGAGATTCAGCCAGGAGCGCATCACCCCTTCGGGACGGTCCATGGCGGCGTACAGGCGCAGGGCGGCCTGGGCTGCGGCGGTGGCGTCCGCGCCTCGGCCCTGCAGGCGGCGGACCCGCGCGAGAATGAGCAGTGTCCCGGCCTCGGTCATGCGGTCGCCCAAACGCCGGCACAGGGCAAGCCCTTCTTCCAGCAGGCCGGACGCATTCTCCAGCTCGCCGAGGTTCAGAAACACTTCGCCGAGGCTCCGCAGGCAGTACGTCCGGTGCCACTCGTCGCCAAGCTCTTCGGCCAGCGTTAAAGAATGCCGAAGCTGAGCGACGGCCCGCACACTTTCGCCGTCGTCGTGAGCGATGTTGCCGAGATTGTGCAGGCAGTAGGACGCCCGCTGCCGGTCTCCGGCTTTCAGCAGCAGCGGCAGGGCTTCTTCATAGCGTTCTTTTGCCCGAACATTGTCGCCGCTGCGCTCGTTTGCCAGGACGCCGAGGCTGTTCAGCGTCACCCCCAGAAGCCTCTCATTGCCGAGCGCTCGGCACAGTCCGAGAGCTTCTTCCAGGTCACTTTCGGCGTTCGCAAAGTCGCCTTTCCAAATCAATGCCGTGCCGCGCAGCCGCAGGGCCGAAGTCAGCGCCGCCTCGTTTTTTAAGCCCCGGCTCAGGCTGATGGACTCGCTGAGGGCGGAGCTTGCCCGGTCAAAGTCGCTGACGCCGGCCGCAAGCCACCCCATCTGCGCGAGCGCCGCCGCCCGGACAGCCGGGCCGCCGCCGCCCCGCAGTGCGCCGTCCAGCCAGTCCAACCCCTCGCGCATCAGGCCGCGCGTCGTCCAGTAGTCGCCGAGCGCAGCGGCCAGGCGCAGGCCCGTGTCCGCGCCGTTCCACTGGGCGTTATTCCGGTCCGGCAGGAGATCACCCCGGCAGAAAGACAGCGCAGCCCGCAGGTTGTCGTAGTCGCCCGTCAGGGTTTCCAGACCGACATTCTGCCGAGGTCCATACCACAAGGTCCCCATCTCCGTCGCAAGCTGCTGGAAGTAGCCGGCATGGCGGCGGGCCAGCGCCTGCCGCTCGGGGGGCGAGAGCTGCTCCTCGCCGAACTCCCGCAGCGACTCCAGCATCCGAAACCGCATCCCGCGCGGCGACTCTTCCGAGGCAATCAGAGAACGCTCGCAAAGCTGTTCCAGCAAGTCCAGCGGAAAAGACACCTCGCAGACGGCGGCGGCCGCTTCCAGTGACCAGCCGCCGCGAAAGACCGACAACTGACTAAAAAAGCGGGTCTGCTCCGGGGTCAGCAGATGGGCGCTCCATTCCAAAGCGGCCCGCAGGGACCGGTGGCGGGAAGGCAGGTCGCGGCGGCGGGACGTCAGAAAACTCAGCCGGGCGGCAAGCTGCAGGCGCATCTGCTCCGGCGAAAGGGCCTGAATGCGGGCAGCGGCAAGCTCTAAAGCAAGCGGCAGGCCCTCCAAAGAGGCGCAGACCGCCGCGACGGCGGCGGCGTTCAACGGCGTGATCTGAAAATCGGGCCGGACAGACCGCGCCCGGTCCACAAAAAGCTGCACGCCGGGATAGTCCGCCACGGAAGACGCCGGCTGCTCCGGGCCACCGGCGGGGGGAACGGGCAGGGGAGCCAGCAGGACCTCGTGTTCTCCGGCTAAATGCAGCTTCTGCCGGGAGGTCGCAAGGCAAGTGAGGTGAGGCGCGGCTTCCAGCAGCGCCCCGATCTCCGCCGCGCCGTCTTCGCCCAGATGCTCCAAATTGTCCAAAACCAGCAGGGACCGGGCGGACGCGGCGCTGCAATAGGCCGCCACCTGCTCGCGCGGCGGCTTGTCGCCGGACAGGGGCAGGCGCAGGGCGGACGCAACGGCGGAGGGGATTAACGCGCCGCCGCTGATGTCCGCCAGCGGCACAAAGCAGACCAGGCCGTCAAAGCCGCCTGCCGCCGACCGGGCGGTTTCAGTCGCCATCCGGGTTTTGCCTGCGCCGCCGGGACCGAGCAAAGTCACAAGCCGCACTCCCGGGTCGGCCAGCAGCCCGGCCAGCCGCTCCTGCTCGGCGGCGCGTCCGAAAAAGCGGGTGAACTGGCCGGGAAAGTTCAGCAAAGACGCGCCGCGCGGGCTGCCGGAAGCCGCGCCTGGTGCGGCGGCACTCACGGGAGCGGGGGAGAGCGCCCGGTGCTGGGCTTTAGCGTCTTCGCAGAGCGCCTGCAGCCGCTCGCGCTCTTCTAAGATCCATTCGTCGTAGAAGCCTGGCAGCAGCTCGCCGCCTTCGCACAGCAGCAAAGCCTGGTCCAGTTTTTCGCGCTTCTGCGCCTGGCTCGCGCTGCGGGCTGCCCCGCGCAGGGCGGCCTCAAACTCGGCGGCGTCGCTGGTGCAAATCTGGGGATGGAGGCGGATGGAGGTGCGGTCCGTGACCAGAATGCTGCCGGGGGGACAGCCGGACGGCTCAAGCTGGCGGCGCAGGGCCAGCAGCGCGACCCGCAGGTTCAGCCGGCCCGCTTCCGTGTCGGCGTCGGGCCAGAGGAGGCCGGCCAGCTCTTCGCGCGAGTGCGCCCGGTGCGGCAGCAGGGCAAGCCGGGCCAGCAGGGCGGCGACCCGTGAGGTCGCGAACCGGGAAATAATCAGGGTTTCCTGCCGGGCTTCCAGAGTGCCGAACAGGCGAAAATGCCAAAGGGTGTCCATTGCTGCGTAAGCCTCACTTTCGAGCGTCTCACTTCCGACAGCGTCCGTAACGGTGTACCACAGGCCATTCTGCAAATATCACTGTCCATTATACAAGCTTTTGATGTTTCCCTGTTAAAATTAGTAAATTTAACGCAAAAATTTAACGCTGATTTAACGCTGGGTTAACGGAGGGTGTGTATAGTGAGTGCATGTCCGGTAGTTCCGACGGATAACTCTGCACTTAGATAGGACCAAACCATGCCACTTGCTTCCTTTTCGCGTACTTCAATTTCCTCGCGCCTGTTGAAAACGCACTCTTCAAGCCGCCGCTCGCTGCGCCGCCGGCCTCGGGCTTGGCTTTCTGTCCCTGCTGAGCGTTTCCGCCGCGCACGCCTCCGCCGCGCCCGCCGGAACCGTCAACTGGGACGGCACGGTCGCCGACTGGTTTTCCAGCCCCGTCCACTGGGTCGGCGGCAGCTACCCCGGCGCGGGCGATGACGCCGTCAACTCGTCCACCGCCGCCATGACGCTCGGCCAGAGCACCACTATCAACAGCTTCTTCAGCAACGGCGCGTTCACCCTTCAGGGCGGCACGTTCACCGGCAACCAGGCGAACAGCGCCAGCACGATCACCGTCAACAACGTCTTCACCGATGACGGCGGCACGATCAACAACTTCACCATCAACCAGGGAACCGGCGGCTTGCTCGTCTTCACCGGCAGCGGCAACAACTTCGTTACCAACAGCATTATCAACAGCAACATTGACATGGCGACGAATGCCAACGCCTTTGCTCAACTGTCCGGTGCGGTGACCGAGAACGGCACGATCAACCTCGGCACGACCTCGAACGGCCTGCAACTGGACTACGGCGGAACAAGCCTCACGCTGGGGAGCGCGGGCGGCTTGACCGGCTTCGGCACTGTCTCTCAGTATCAGGGAACTTCGCTCACAAACAACGGCACCGTCAACGCAAACGCGACTGGTCCGAACCAATCGCTGAACATCAACACTACCGCCTTCACCAACACCGGCACGACGGAGGTGCAGAATGGGGCGACGCTGAATGTCACCAGCGCGAACACGGACAGCGGGAATGTTCTGGTCAAAACCGGCGGCACGGCGACCTTCAGCCAGGGACTGACCCAGACGGCGGGGCTGACCCAGGCCGACGGCACCCTGAACTCGCCGCTGACACTCACCGGCGGCACGCTGGCCGGCACGGGAACGGTCGTCGGCGCTGTCACGAACACCGGCGGGACCGTCAGCGCAGGCAATAGCGCCAGTCCGTTCGGCACGCTGGCCGTCGTCAACGGCAGCTTCGCTCAGGGGGCGGGCGGTACGCTGGATGCGGGGTTCAGCAGCACCCAGAACAGCCTGCTGGCGGTCACCGGGGCCGTCACGACCGGGGGCGTACTGGACGTTAATTATCTTGGCAGCGGGCCGTACACCGGCTCCGGGCCGTTCACGTTCCTGGATTACCAAACTCTTGCGACAAGCATCACCGGCACCGGGCCGACCCAGTATTTCTCCAATGAAACGTTCCTCGCCGACGGCACGGGTGTGATTGACGGGTCAAACGGCTTCATTTACGAACTGCTGAACAATACGGCGAGTGACGGGCTTCAGCTTGAAGTGCTGACCAACGGAGCGCCGGTTCCCGAAGCGTCCACGACCATCTCCCTGGGTGTCCTGCTGCTTCTCGGCGGGGCGGGCCTGTGGCGGGTCAAACGGCATACCGTCCGCGCTGCCGACTGAGCCTGGTATACCGACTGAGCGATGCTCAAAAAGGCAGACTGCCGTGCCAACTCCTGCTCCTCTGCTGCCGGCACCGTTGGAACGCCGCTTGGTGGGTCTGCTCGCCCTCGGGCAGACCCCCGCGCAGGCCGCGGAAACCCTGCGCCTGCCTTTGAGTGAAGCCGAAGCGATGCTGGAGAGCCTTCTGCGCCGCTACGGCCTATCCGCCCGGCATCAGCTTCTGGCCCGCGCCCTGCTGCATCGGTGGATATAAAAACCTCACCCCGTCTCGTTCCTCGCCGACCCTCTCCTTAAGCAAGGAGAGGGTTAAGAAGGAACCGACTGTTTGCTGGCGGCTGTTTTTCTGCTGGCGGCTGTTTTTCTGCTGGCGGCTGTTTTGCTGTTCTCGTTGTCCGACCCTCTCCTTGCTAAGGAGAGGGTCGGCGAGGAACGAGACGGGGTGAGGTTTCCTTAAGGGGCTGCCGGGCCTTCTTCTATCCACCTAATCTTCGACGACTTCCCGAATGCGCCGCTCCAGGATGTCTAAATCCAGGCCGCCTTCGTCGCGGGAGATGCGCCGGACCGTCGCGTTGACACTGGCTAAATCTTGCAGCAGATCACGCAAAATCTCCTGCTGCTGCCGGGACTGCGTAATCTCCTTCGGCTCCTGCACCAAGTCGCGCACCAGCGCGTCTTCCGACCGGGACGCCACCACCGGGTCGGCCTGTCCCTGAACATGCACGAATGTCCGCCGTCCCGGCCCCCGGTCCTGCTCAATCGGCAGCACGGCGGTGACCTGGTCCGACCGCACATACTTTCCAAACCCCAAATGCACCAGCATGGATGACTGTATCCGCATGAGTTTCTCCTATTCTCGTTCTTGCTTTCCCTTGTCTTCTACTATCAAGAACAGCGAACGAATGTGATTGGTTCCCAGTACAACAGCAACAAGTATTCGTGCGAAGAGCTACAAACACTTTTCTTGACTAAGCTAGAACGCTGATATGTTTTGTGGTGGAGACTACACAAATTTGATAAATAAGTATTGACAACCAGGATTGTGTATGCTACAATACTTATGGCTTTCGCTCTCGCTGGCTGTTTACAGAAGGCAATTCGGTCGTGCCGCTTGTAAACAACCCTCTTATGCTTCAGGCTTGTCTCGGAGTACTATTGCGATAATCGCAATTTTGCTTCAAGCGAATAAGCAGCCTGTACTTCCTGATGAATCGGCGGCCTCTTAGCAGGAGAGGCTGGAGGATTTTGATGACGAAATCAGTGTTGTTAGGCGTCGCTTTTCCCGCGCCGCCTCTTTCCAGGCTGCTCTACGGCAGCCTCTTCCTCGCCCCCTTAGCCTTCACATCTCTATGCCCCGTGATGGCACAGTCCGGGGCGGAGGTTGGGTGGGTTCCACAGGTACGGCCCGGCAGTGGAACCGGCCCGCAGGGCAGCGGCCCGCCCGACTACGATTGGACCGGCCTGGATGCGTATCTCTATCAAACTGACGGTTCATATGAACAGTACAAGGATTATTTCGCTGACGGCTCGGCCGATGTCCAAGAACTTGACTTGAATGGTGACCCTAATGGAAGCGGGAGGTGGACTGTAAGCGGCACGTCCACTTATAAATGGCTTTGGACGCCTCCCGGCACTCCACAAGGGGTTCACAACGATCCGGCTAAGACTGCCAATGATCCCACTCAACCCTTTCCAACCCCAACTCTTTTCGCGTTCGGCTTGATCATTCCTTACGTTGAAGCGGCCTATGACACGAGTGCCCCTCCCCTTAAGGGATCCGGCAGCGTCAAAGATGGGTTTGATTCCAACTGGAACCCGAAGTTCGACCTTCTGACAAGTTCTTACGCGACAGCCCCAGCGAACAGCGTTGACACCAATGGTTATTTCACCAATGAGCTGCCTCGCCGCAGCATTCTGACGGGGACTCTGGAGGGCGATCATGTGACTGCCCATGTCATGCTCTCACCCTCTCTCGACGTGCAGGTCTCGAATAACGGCGGAACGGGCGACGGCTTCGGCTACGGATATTTAGAGGAAGATAATTCACTGATTTCCCTCTACTACCCCAATCCCTCTGTTCGCCCTGACCTCGGCGACTTTTCTGGTGGGGCCGGTGAGAGCAGCAACCAGTTCGTCTACGGCGCACAGATGCCCGGCCAGTTGAGCCTCCCGGCGCAGATCGGCGTTCCCGAAGTGCTCTATCAAGATGATTTTAACTGGCTCATCAAGCCTCCGATGGGCGGCGGCTCGCTTGTGGATTGGCGGTTCGGCACCCAGCAAGCCACCATTCCAGACGAGCAGCCGTACAATCTTTCTGAGCAGACAGTCAACAAAGAAACCCTGCTCGCGCCGGATACCATGATTACAACCGCTGCCGGTTCGTCCGTTCCCGGCATTAGTTTCGCAGGCTTGCCGGAAAGCAACGCGGGGTTTGGGAATTACCCGGTCACGTTGACGGTCAAGACATACGACCCCGCCTCTAAGGCAACGACTTCCAACGATTCCCAAACTGCGTACATCCAGACCTTCTTTCAGGGCAACGCCAGCAATTTCCCTGGTTCACAGGGCCTCTACACGGGGGACCCCACTGTGCAGACGGCTCCGCAGCCTTACAGCCCTCCCAACTGGTACAACTACTACACGCAGGTTTTCAACATCGCCGGCAAGTATGGAGTCTCGGTGCACTACGAGGCGGGAAAAGGTCTATACCAGAACCAATCTTTTGTTGCAGACGACCCGGCAAATAACTATCCTGTTGAGATCAATAGTGATGCCGGAAAAATAAATCCTGGCTTTCGCGTCTTTGACATCAACCCTGCCCTTGACCCGATGACGGAAACTCATCTCGCACGCTGCATTGGTCATTTGTCGTTGAGTGGGGTGTTGTCATTCATTTCCGTGTGCAGTCACGAAGCGGGGCATGTTGTAACCTATATCACCCCAGATGATACGCAGCCGGGCAGCACCGTCTATAGGGCCGATTTGCACGACCTCTCGCCCACCTGGAAGACGTACCACCACCTCAAGAATAACGTGAAAAACTCGGATACGACCGGCGTCTACAGCGGCGCAGGTGATGTGTCGTCCGGCGATGCACAGCTTACCGCCGATGCGAACGGCTTGAAAGAGCTGTTCGCCTACACCGACAGCCTTCAAGGGAGCCTCCCGCAAGATTGGTCTAGTGACGGGGTGAATTATAGTGGGGCGAGCCTGCCTTACTTCGTTCAGGAGCGTTATCATGCCGATTCCACTTCCCTGACCTCTGGACAACCGCCGGTGTTTTACTTCAAGTTTAACCCCCTTCCAGGTGTTCCCGCCTATGGCCCTGGAACACCCGTGGTCGCGGCTGACGGCAGCTACGAGATTCGGAGCGCCGCTGACCTACAGGCGCTGTATCCCAGTGTAGTCATTGGCCTGGAAGGCTTGACCTACGAAGCGCCTGTCACTCCTGGTTCATAAGGCAAGAAAGGACTAAGACAATGAACATTTCAATGCTGTCAAAAGCGCTCCCGCACCGCTTCAATCTCGTAAGCATCGCTGCCGTCATTGGCATCGCTGCCGCCATCTCGCTCCCAGAAATCGGCAGGGCCGCGCCTGCTCCCGCCTCGTCGGCGTCCAATGCGCTTGCTTGGCCCGTCAGCGACGGCTGGCTGGCTCAGATGCGGCAGGCCGGAATGCGCGGGGACCGCTCTCAAATCCGCCGCATGGTCGAAATCTTCCAAAACCCGCCTGGGAGCGCTGGAATCGACGTGGCTCACAACACCCGCCTTGTCCTGCTGCGCCCGCTGGCGCAGCTTGACGCGACAGAAGCATTGCCTGCTCTGGAGGCAGTGATCCAGAGCGATCCTTTCAAGCCGTTCCCGCCAAGTCCATACGCCGAATTTGAGGACAACCAGGAAGTCATCGCGGCGTCCAAAGTGGTCAAGGCCCGCATCCTCGCTCAGAGCAACGTGCAAGGAGTGACTGACAACCAGGCCCGCGCTTCCGCCGAGGTAAAGCGGTTCTTCCAGGAACTGGGGCAGACGCCTGAGAGCCTGAACACTGTCGTAGCCTCCTACAAGGCCGCAGACCGGCAGCACCTGGAAGCGACGCACTACAACCCGGATTACCGCTCTGATGTCGTGCCGGTTGAGCTGTTTGCAATGCGCGAGCTGGCGGACATGGCGTACCGAGACCGCTATCGGGGCTTTGCGTCTCTGCCGGACGTGGCCCGTGTTGACTTCAAGCAGGACGACGGGTCGGCTCTCAAAGTGCGCCTGGCCCCGCTGCCGCGTGAGCAGCGTATCGCGGTACTCGTGAATGAGTTAGATGAACTAAGGCCAGCCAAAAACTTGGACGGCCGTCGGGCGCAACTACTGGCCGATGAGGGGCCTGCCGCGCTGCCGGTGATTGCCGTCAAAACGCAGGACTTCAAAGCCCACCCAGGACAGTATCGGAAAAAACTTGGTGGGCAGTTCGGCGAAAATCTGGGCTGCCTCTCAGTTCTCGTCGATACTCAGAAAAGAATCACCGATGCTGCTGATGATGACGCCGCCGCAAAGCCGCAGGTGAGCGGCGAAGAGGCCCATGCTGCCTATCCGCAGCAGTTCGCGCCGGCTTATTGATCCGCCGCCCGCGTTCGGCACTGATTTCACAAAGCCCACCCTTTTCATCAAAAGGGTGGGCTTTCCACTGCGAGATAGGGGCCGAGTCATGACCACTTCCTTGACACATTCGCACTCTGCGTGCCATACTACCTCATTATGAACCAGCCGGACACCAGGACCCAGCCGGATAAAATGACGCAGCCGGATGAGATTTTGACAATTTTGGCCCGCGACGCCCGCACGTCCCCGGAGACCATCGCGACGCTGACCGGGCGCGGCGTGTCCGAAGTCCGGGCGGCGATTGCAGACTACGAGCGGCGCGGGATTATCAAGCATTACAAAACGATCATTGACTGGGAAAAAGCGGGCGTTGAGAAAGTCTTTGCGTTTATTGACGTCAAAGTCCTGCCTGCCCGCGAAGTCGGCTTTGACGCCGTCGCCGAGCGCTTGTACCGTTACCCGGAAGTCCACAGCGTCTGGCTTGTCTCCGGCGGCAGCGATTTGCGCGTCGTGGTCGAGGGGAAGCATATGCGCGAAGTAGGCCGTTTTGTCGCCGAAAAGCTGTCTGTTTTAGAAGGCGTCACGGCCACCGACACCCATTTCCTGCTGCGCCGCTACAAAGAAGACCAGGATTTAT
>JAABUX010005943.1_pt1 | contig 14782 bp, 26 predicted proteins | sample 5561851 | NCBI WGS metagenome assembly JAABUX01 (sample SAMN10711883, study PRJNA513361) | rock metagenome | isolation source: Antarctica rocks | place: Antarctica: Victoria Land, Richard Nunatak red sandstone | collected 2016-01-03 | reverse complement strand
AGCTCTCGATGTCTGAGTCATCAAATGCCTGCCTCCACAACCCTGCCAGCCTGTACGACACGGTTGGACCAGAACCCATGGGTGTATCAAATGAAGTGTTAAAAAGAGGTAGTCACAACGTGTTCAGAGGCACAGACGCGTCCTGACGCGGCAATGGCAAAGGCCGTGCCATTAGTGCTGACACCTCGTTATACCGTTCCATAGGGGACAACAGGAGCTTTCGCAGTGCTTCGGACCTCTTATAGTGACTTGGCGATTGGACGTACTGCCACACCTGCAGACCCCGACCGGGAAGGTCAGCAAGTCGGGCATGCTGGTTGCGGGCTGACGGCTGCGTCTCACATGCGGTGCGATAGCCCGCACCGGCTCCCAGCAATTGCCAGGCGAACTCTCGTTGCCGTGGCCATCCTCTGCAGCCTCGCCAAGCCTGCCAGCGGTGCAACGGGCGCGCCGGGCGCTTTCCACTTTCCCCTCACCAGGAGGGATGGAGTTGCGAGGGCACGTGGTCTCCTGCGCAACGCCTCATTACCGCTCCACGGCGCCGTGCGGGACTACGGGTGCGCTTTCGCCCCCCTCACCGGCCCCACACCTCATTTCGGGCTTTCGTGCTGGTGCAAGCGCGCACAAAGTGCAGCGGTCGCAGCGCCTAGCTCGGTGTTGGGCGTCGTGCATATATACATTGATTGAGTCGGTACCGGAAGGGGCCGCACAGGCCGCTAGCTGCCCTTGTTGTGCCTGCATAGCAACACGGTTGCTAGCCAAAGGTGTGACCCGTCCGCAGCTGCTCTCACTCGTGGATCACGTTGTAATTTGCCACGAGCCTGCCGCAGGTACTTCTACGCCAGCATCCAGCTGGGGTCGCCGCCCAAGCTGTTTGCGGTCATTGCAGACACGGGGTCGACAATCACCTACGTCCCGTGCACCTCCTGCGGTGGAGCCTGCGGCACGCACCACAGAGGCGAGCACAGCCGACTCTCTGTACCCCGCGGCCCAGTGTCAAGCCTACGTACGCCGCTATGCATTTGATGTATGCCACAGTCCTGACCACCGTGCCGAACAAGCTGAACCCAGGCACGGGACTCTGCTGCACCCAACCTGTTGCGCTCTGCTGGTTACATGGCTCCAGAAGCTTTGCAGGCGTCGCATTCGACCCTGAGGGCAGCGGCAGCGTCTTGGACGTCGGCTGCGCGTCCGAGCAGTGCGTCTGCGGGCGTCCAGCCTGCGGCTGCTCCTCACAGCAGCAGTGCACGTACTCCAGGACCTACGGTGCGTTGCACCAAGTGCCGGCCGAGGATCCCTGCGTGGCAGGTTTCCGTCGCTGCAGACCTGCCGTTAGCGGCGCAACCGTTTCTGCCGTAGAGCACTGCACTGGCCGGCCTGCAGTCCAATCGGCACTCATCTGGGGTGTAGCGGGGACCTCACCCTGTGCTCACCTGGGCTTCCTGTGCTCTGACAACCACACTCAGCTCACTGTCTCGACTTAATTGCCCAGCACCGGAACTGCCTCAGGATGTGCGTGTGGTGCAAGCACGTAGCCTGCGACTGTACGCTGCTGAATAGTGCTGTCATTGTCTGCAGCGGAGCAGAGCAGCAGCTCCGGCGTACTGCTGAGAGACGAGTTGCACCTCTTCGATGGCGGTCAGCAGGTGAGCCAATACTACCCCCGAGAAGGGTTTACTCTCTCAAAGATGCCACGGATTACTGCTAGACCACACTACCCTTGACGCCACGCCTGCTGGTCTGCCGACATTTGCCACGAGTTCAGGTCGTCATTGTCAGGTTTCCATCGCTGTGTCTGCGCTGCTCTCCACTCTCCCACATGAACAGTCCGCGACGCAGGTGCCTGTGGTGTTCGGCTGCGAGACGCGGGAGACTGGCGAGATTTTCAACCAGGAAGCGGACGGCATCCTGGGCCTCGGCAACTCGCCCATATCCCTCGTCAACCAGGCACGTGCAGCGGTTGAGCGCTGCAACACAGCTAATTCTCCCCTTTTCGAGATCTGTTCGACAGTCCAGCTGTTGGAGACGTGTCACGGCACCTGCAGCAGTCGCGCAATCGGATGAGGACTCTGCCGACCTGTCTTTCAACGACCTACGCTTGATCAGCAGTCCCCGCTAAGAAGCGCCTGTCGTCCACCCTGTGATCTGCACACATGCCTGGCCATCTCCTGATGTCTTCGCACCTTGCCAGGAGCCCCGTAACAGTGCATCACCGCACATGCACTGACCGCTCTGCCGCCGCGACACGCCCCGCAGCTGGCGGACGCGCGCGTGATCGAGGACGTGTTCGCGCTGTGCTTCGGCAGCGTGGAGGGGGACGGCGCGCTGGTGCTCGGCGCAGCCGCCCTGCCGCCCGGCGTCACCCTGCTCTACACGCCGCTCGTGCGCTCGCAGGTGCTCTTCGCTGTGGACACAACGCCGCTTTTGCCAAGGGTCTTTCACACGCCAATCCAAGACTTTCACAAGCGAGACGTGTCAGCCGGTCGGGCGTCTTTGGCTGGCTTGCACAAATGAGCATTGGCGCGAGCAGTGGTAGGCAGCCTACTAAAGCTCAATACCGGATGGACGATCCGCTGTTGTTATCACAGGCGCACCCGTACTACTACCTCGTGCGCCTTGCGCGGATCGGCGTCAGCGGCACCGACATCGACGCCCCCGAGGTGTGCCGACTGTAACCCTGACAGTGACCTGGTTTTCGATCTGAAGAAGAACAAAAAGCCCAAATTCAAGAATGCAAAACAACATTGGAACAAGTAATCCTGCACGTCCCCATCAGGTCATGCATGTCCGCTCACATCAGTTATGTGGTGTCCAATCGCACTCCTGCGCAGGGCGCCTATGACGAGGGGTACGGCACCGTCCTGGACAGCGGCACGACGTTCACGTACCTGCCCACCGCCGCCTTCGTGCCGTTCCTGGCGGCTGTGAAACGCTTCGCCATCTCGCGGGGCCTGCACATGACGACGGGCCCCGACAAGGCGGTGCGCCAACCAGAGCGATACCTGAGCACTGCCTCGCTGTAGCGAGGGTATTGTGCCCAACATGCTGCTTCACTTTCAGGCTCCGACACTGCTCCCGCTCGGCGTGCGGTCTGGTGAACCGGCTCAACGCATCTTCTGCTGCCCATCGACTCTTGACACTGACCGCGCAGTTCAATGACGTGTGCTTCGGCGGCGCCCCGCACCTGGCGGAAGTGGAGAAGCTCTTCTCCGTGTTCCCGACCATGGACCTCCACTTCGACGTGCGTCCTGGCGCAGCCCATCTGACCTGAGGCCTGACGCATAGCTCTGTCTCGTCAGCACGTTGCACTCATATCCGCTGGCACCCTCGTAACCTGACAAGTCTCAGCTCTGGGTGATGTGGTGCACAGACATGGTGCAGCTGTTTACAATCCGTAAACCGCCTGTTGTCGACCCGTGTCTACACCTTCGCGACTGAAGCACTGCCCTGAGCTCACCATCTGCCTGCTCTGCAGGGCGGCGTGACGCTGCGTGCTGGCCCGCTCAACTACCTGTTTGTGCACAGCACCGAGCCCGGCGCCTACTGCCTGGGCGTGTTCGACAACCACCAGCAGGGCACGCTGCTCGGCGGCATCACCTTCCGCAACGTCTACGTGCAGGTGTTTGGCAATGTGCTGCTGTATTTGGTATCATGCACCCACAACACATCATGGTGGGTTACGGAGCAATCCGCTTGCAGGCATAACATGAGGTTGCAGCCCGCACTAGCCCAAGGATTCGGCAGGCCCTTGTCTCCTTGCTAGTTCGAGAGGCACCACTACCCAGCATGTGCAAAATCGCAATCGTTGTCGCAGTACGATCGGCGCAATGACCGCGTCGGCCTGGGCCAGGCGCCCTGTCAGCAGCTGGGCAACGTTGGGCGGCTGCCGCCGTGCCCCGCCGGTCTGAACATCACTGGACCCGACGGCACGCGCCGGAGTGATCTGGACTGCGAGCCGCTGCCGGCTCAGGCATGATCCTGCACGCCCTGCATGCGAGGAGCCACCTGCTGTATCGACAATGATGCATGCCGACATAGACCGCCATGGAAATGCTGCGAGGGCATGCGCGAGTTGCACGGCGAGCAACGAAAAAGCGCGGAGCACTGACACACTCTCGAGTGAATGTCACGGTGCAGAGCGAAAACACGAAAACATGTTGTGCATGTCTCTTCTATGACGTGGCATATCATGTCAGAAGCACCGAATTGATGCACTGTGCATGAACACCTCGTGGCGGCATCCCAACCGCAACTGGTGATGCCAAATTGCAGCACCAGCGAGTTCCTCGCAATCTGCGGATGTTCCTTGTGTCCTCATATCCTAACTATGTCCAATGTAGGTGTCAACAGAGCCGGAGACTCTCACTCTGGCGCCCGCAGCGGAGGAGCGGCCGTTTGACGAGAGCGGACTGAGCGCAGCGACCCCAGACAGCGATGGTTCTGCTTGGCAGTGGCATGACGGCGCCCAGATCAAGTGCGCGCTGCGCCCGTGCAGTCTGCGCCGAGCAATGTAGCCTGGGCCTCGCCTGCAGGACATTGTTGTGATGCTGCACACTCGTCTGACATACCCTGGGTTGAACTTGGCAAGATGCAACACACAGGACACTGTACAACTGCTTGGCTGCTTGGCACCGCGCGGCTATCGTCGTGGGTGCCTGTACTGACATCGCCAAGCCTAAACCACAAACCTCAAACCCTGATCCAAACACACTGCGGCGGTCAGGTGGTCGCCGGCGGCCGCCATTGCGAGCCTCGCACTAGTGGGCGCCCTGCTGACGACCCTGGTGTTGGCGATCGCCGTGAAGCTGGTGCAGCGCATGCGGCGCGGCATCCGCGGCGGCACGGGTGGCGGCGGCGGCGAGAGCGGGTCGTGGCGCGAGAAGCTGCCCTTCGGCCGACGCAGCTACGCGGTGCGTTCGACGCGGCTGGTATGATGGCGCCAATTGCTGACGTGCAAGTTTGCAGCCTCTGTCAGGCTGACCATGCGGTCAATCGTCATACTACGCAGCCTGAAGCTTCCACACACGATGGACTCCTGGACTTCGCATGCTCTTGTGTTCATACTGCCACTTTCTTGGTGGCTGCATATTGTTGCAACTTGGCACACTAGTTGCGTTCAGCGTTTCTGTCGATCAGCACCCTGACATCTGCCTGGTCGCGTCCAGTCCCTGGATGAGGAGACGAGCCAGGGCTTGCAGCCCGCCGCGGCTGTCGCGGATCGCCACACCATCGCGGAGATGGCGTACGTGCAGCACGGGCGCGACATCCAGTTCATCCGCGAGTCTCAGGTGACCATTCCCGGCCTTCATTCTGTTGAGACCGTCTTTTATCCCCACACGCGGCAAGGTTGTGACGCAGGCATGATGCATGTGGACCTCTTGAGATCGTCAATCCTTGCCGAATCTGTGACTTACACAAACCTTCTCGATAACACTTTTGTTTCCTGGCAACATGCTGTTAGCACAGATGCAGATGTTGGGCCGCAACCAAGTTTTCATGTGAGTTCAATGCCACACCGAAGCCTGATCATGCGCTTGTGCAGATGATGCCACTGGGTGGCGGGCCACTGGCGCCGGTCTCCGTCCCGCACAGCGCAGAGAGCGCACGATCCAGGTGAGTGAGGCCCAGCAAGGCCCTCGTGTCATGATCATACACACTGTGCCATACAGCGGGTGTTTTCTGGTCTGACTCCATGCGGGATGTACAACCAGCAAATTAAAAGCAGCCAGCCAACCAGAAGCAAACTTGGCTGCTTGTTGCGATAGGGGTGTTGTGTACGTGTCTCAGGCTTGAGAGCATGACTTTTTCTTGTTCTGTTCGCAGCAGCTTGATCCGGAGCAACAGCGTCGACAGCGGCACCGGCAGCCTGGGCCCCACCCGCCGCGGCTCCGCCGAGAAACTGGTGATGCCGCCCGGCTGGGCGGCCAACCTGGATCCCGGCAGCCTCGCAGCGGTGGCCCCCGGCCGAGGGCGGGTCGCCCGGCAGCTGGAACCGGAGCTCACCCGCGTGTCCGGTCCCACAGCTGGTACACCTGTACCGGGACACAGCACAGACAGCTCCAGTCGGGGCAGCACTGCCCGGCAGCCGGTGGCAGACCCGTCATCGTCGGCGCTGTCGCCGGCTGCCGCCCAGGGTGGTCCGGGTTTCGGCCCGGCAGGCCAGCATCGCGGCGTGTCTCGGCAGTCGGAGCCGACGGTCAACAGACTGCTGCGCACCGGCAGCCCCGTCGTGAAGGCGCCGCAGCAGGAGTCGGTTTTGGAGCAGGCGGATGTGGGGCACACCGCATCGGCCCCTCGCGGCACTTCTGGCAGCCAGGTCCGTGCTCGGGTCTGGTCTCATTGACCCTCATGGTTGCGCTCTGAGCGCAGGATTAGCTTTTGGGTGGTATAATGCCGCTTTATCGCTGAAGCCCTTTTGCTGCGGGGCAACATGGGCCCATGATGAGCTCGTTGCTGTTGCGCTCGTGTGAATGATGGTGACGTGTTGCCTCGCACTACTCGAACAGGCGTCGACCCCGCGGTCGGCGCGCAGCCACCACTCGTCGCCCGATCGGCGAGACAGCAGCCGCTCCGCGGACGCGGGCGGTCTGGCCGGCGGCCTTAACTCCCTGACGCGGGGCATCTCCGGCGACATCGGCGCCCGGCTCAGAGAGGTCACGGGACAGCTCAGCAACACCAAGGTCGCGCAGGCGTAGTGGCGGCACTTTTGAAGCTGAAGCAGTGACAGCACACTCCGTTCTCAGCAGCAAACATACTCGTCAGGATGTTAAATCGTTTTGTTATGTCAACACATGAACAGAAGCAGATAGCGCAGGATCTGCAGGTTCTGGTCAGCGCGGTAGCGCACATGTTGTGCACTGTGGCAAGCAAGTGACACTCAGTCTGAGGTAGGCCGCAGGGCGCCGTGCTTGTTCGTATCACCAAACACGCTCGTCTGTATGACATTCTCCTGTGCTTGTCGTTTATATGGTTTTGCCGCACTTTGATATGGGTTGGTACACCGCAGACAGAAGTGGTCCTATTACTAGATGGCATCATTGGCCACGAAGTGTATCACTGTCAGTCATTGAAGATCTGTCGCAGTGTCTGCAAGCTTTGATATGACAGCACAGCAGTGCATTTGCCGCATTTGAGCCACAGCTCATGCTGTTCTGCACTCAACTGTGCCAAGCAGCAGATCAGCTGCCGCAGTGACGTCGCCGCCGGCTGCGTCCAGCGCTGCAGCAGCCTGCTGCCGCGAAAAGCCCAGGCCCTGGGCCATGATGATGCCATTTCAGCAGCTAGAAACACACAGCGCGACAGCAGAGTCACGCTCGTGTCTGGCGCATGCAACGTGTGATTGTGTGGTACATGCCAAGGTGCATGTGCACATCAGGTGCTGCACGGCTTTCACGCAAATCAGCATCCAGCGGATCGTACCTGAAGCGTTGTCAACGCTGCGTCTGACGGCTGCTGCGCGTGTGGCTGCCTGATCTGGCCTGGAGCCTGTGCTCGAGCTGACTGAGCCCCTGTGAAACGCAGGCACACGCGCTAATATCATGCTGAGGCCAGGCTCAGCCAGCTGCAACAAACACAGAGCAACAGTTGGACTATGACCATCTTGACACTCACAGCACTCTCTCCGAAGGTAGACTGAGCTGCATCCAAGTCCTGTCTGCTCGACCCGCCATGAAGCCCAAAGCGTGGTAGTGGGCAATCCAACACAAAGGGAATCAGGGATCAAGATCTCGACGCCCCTATGCCTGCCGTGCGCCACACAGCATTGATCCCGCCCGATGCCGCACCGTCCATGCGCACTCGGCTGCTGCCCGGCTGCGCACCACCCCCGCCGGCACCCTGCCGCGCCAGCCGCGCCTCCGCCGCGGCCGCCGCCGCGCTGCGAGCCTCGGGCAGCCGCGCGGCGTCTTCCCTCGCCGCGGCTTCGGCCGCCGCAGCTTCGCTGGGGGACGGCGCGCTGAACCCGCCGGCACCGCCGCTGTCGTCGCTCCCTGCGGACAGCTCACGGAGCTCGTACCAAGCCACGACGTGACGTGGACTAAAACCCAGCTTGCAGAGGAAGACCATGTGTGGCTTGCCAGTGCACAACTTCGTGCTGCACGCATGCAGCCTTCATTTGTGCGTCGGTGCAGTGTTGGCTGCTGGTAGTGCTTTGCATGGTATTGCAGCGATGTGCATACACTGTGGCAACATGTCCGGTGTGATGGTGATGCACTGGGCGTAGTGTTGCGGGGCAAGCAATCACCAAGCGTGTGCCCCTTTCCAGCGAAAGGGCCGCCCTGAGACGCGGGCTTCGCAGCCGGCATGCCAAAAGCTGCGCCGAAGCCTGGTGCATTAGTAGTACCGCTCGCAGAGGCGTGGCCCTGAGCAGCATCTGGATCCGATGTCGGAACCCGCAACCAGCCAGCATTGAGCCAGCTGGGCACGTTGGTACCGCCGTTGCCCCCGCTTCTGCACAGCATACACCCAATGAGGATGGTCGCAACAGAGCTTGGACGCTGACTCGGGCCTGCCTCGCACCATGTCGGCGGGAAGCTCGCAGCAACGTTGGCCGAAGACGGCACTATGCGTCAGCAATGAGGATGTTGCCATGCACGCACGGGTCAGCGGCACGCCCGGGGACACTGTCATGCAGTGACTCACGAGCGCGCGCACCCTGCGGCCGCCATCGACGGCAGCGCGAAGGTCGGCCACAAGCTCGCAGCAGCGATGGCCGCATATGATACTGTATGTCAGCTGCGATGCTGTCAACGTGACCCTGAGTCAGTAGCACGCCCGGGTTGACTGCCAGCCGGCCAGCGCACCCTGCGGCTGCCATCGACGGCAGCGCGAAGGTCGGCAGCGTTGGCACGGCAGACCCGCTGGCGCTGCCGCCGGTGTGGGCGATGAACGCCGGCGACCGGAAGCAGGGCGCCAGTATGGATGAACCCTCGAGGGTGTGGATCTGGGCCGCGCTCGGCTCCAGTCGCCGCAGGTAGCCCCACACGTACAGCTGCCCGACCTGCAAGAGGGTTTGCGTAGATGGCGTTAAAACATGGTGCTCTCCGGCGGACCCGATGTGGCAACGTTTCCGCCGATCTCGAGCGGTGCTGCTGGACCGTCATGACGTTCTCAGCTCACGCAACGAGCACATCTGCTGCGCCTGTGAACCCTGAGGACTTGGAACACACCCCATCACAGCACCACTTGATGACGTTCATGTACCGACAGAGCCTCTGGGTCAAAATGAGGATCATGGCTAGGGTGCTGGTGTTTGGTCCGGGTTGGGCTAGGCATAGTCTCGAGAAACCAGGGAAGGATCAGGGCACCCACCGCGACGCCGCACAGGTGCCCCAGGAAGGAGGCGCCGGGCATGAGGAGCTGCCAGAAGCCCAGGAGCGCCCAGGGGTACAATTTGGCCGGCACATTGAAAAGGCCGAATATGCTCCGGTGCGTCGCGCGGCTGACGCCCGTCTCCACCTGCGGCCAAGATTGGGGTCTAGGGTCAGGGTCTGGTCAGGGATTTCAAGCTCCGTCAACACTTGCGTGCGCCGTTTTTCGGTGTGCACGGCCTTGTTGTTGAGGCGCCATGACACTGTCTCGCGGCACATGTCGAGCACCGGTGAGACTGTGCAAGCCAGTGGTTGCCTCAGCACGCTGCTCAGGACAGGCATACTGCGTGAGCTAGGCATGCGCAGGAACTCTGAGTGAGGATTGGGATCACAGCAGGCAAAGAAAGGCACAGCTGCCGAGACTGCTGGTCCGCACCACGATGAGGCCGAACACGGCGCCGGACAACCCGACCGCGCATGAGTGCAGCATCCCCAGCCCGAGCCTGTGAGGCACGCACAGCTCGATAAAGCACGTTGCGTCACGAGCCGCAGCCTGCTGTTGGCGAGTGAGCGCGCATTGTCGAACTACCAGCGGTGACCGGTGGGGGTGAAATTGCCCAGCAAGCAACCTGGCTGCAGCAGCAAGCTCACCAGTATGCGATGAAGGCCAGCGATATGTAGAGGGCGTCCCCCAGCACAACAAGGAGCAGCATCAGATGGACGAACTGCGCAGCAGCGGGGTGGTCATGACACAGATCACTAAGGATGGCACCTCACATGTTGGGGAGGATGATTGAACAGCAACAGGCAAATGCAGGCTTGCAGAGCATGCACTCCAAGGTGACCATGCGCTGTGATCCTGCAAGCCGTGAGCAGGGTCGGCACACGCGAGCAGTCACGACGGGGAACCGCCCTCTACAAAAGATGAGCAGCAAGCGGTTGCTCAGCACGTGCCACTGCAGCATGTTGAGCACGTGCCGCTGTAGCACGTGATCGCTCCGGCGGCACTGACAATGGGCTATCGTCGAGACACGGACTGTGCCGCACCTGCACGGTGCCGACGAGTCGCTCCAGGGACTGGCCGATTGGCACGAAGGCGAGCATGTTGAAGGCCAGGTGCAGGATTCCCATGTGGAACACCGCAGCCGTCAGCACCCGCCACACTGCCAACATGCAAGCAAATCACAATGGGGTGCTTGTCTCTCCGGAGAGATCGTGCAGAGTGCTCTTTGTAAAGCAACATGCACGTCGTAAACAGGAAGGAGCCGAGCAGGAGCAGGTCACGTGGTTTGCTAGCAGGGTTTAGTCTGTGTGTTGCAAGGGCCGCGATGCTCTGACATGGCCTTGGCGAAGCGCGATGCAGCCGCTGGTGACGGCGGAGGCAAGAATTCAATATTCTCACCAACTTGTCTTCTCCATTTGGTAGGGTTTTCCACAGAATTTTCGTTTATGAGAAGTTTTGTCAACAATACGAACCGTGTAGGATTCGATAATTCGGAACCGTTAGATTCTGATAAAACACATATATGAGGCGTGCCTTGGCCGCGCTGCACCACCCAGTGCGCGCTGATGCAGACGGTGTCGTAGGCGTCGAACCCCAGCAGCGCGCCGCCGACGTACAACGTGACGCACAGGATCATCACCGACCTGCCAACGGCACAGCATCCAGGGTCTGTAGCATCCAGTGGCCTGGAAGCTGCTGTGCAACTGCTGTGCGCGCCTCTCTGGGCAGCCCAATAAGCCCCAGACCGCTGTGAAGGATGCTTCACTTCCAAAAAAGTCGCTGTTGCGCGTCAATAAGGGACACTGCTGCGCCTGTCACCATGTGGAGGCCTCGATGTCAATTTTCATACCCGTGAGCATGATGTCAGATGGCTTTCAGGTTCGAGGCCTGCGCGCCGCTGGGTGCGCCAGCAAAGGTGGACATGATCGTCGTAGCAACTCTGTAAAGCCCCTCTTTACGAACGTCAATGGGCGTGCTCACCTGGTGAACAAGGGCAGTCCCTCCAGCCAGACCTTGGCGCGCGTCAGCAGTGACGCGCTGCTGGACAAATTGGCGCCGTGCATTCCGTCCGAAGCCTCCGCCAGGGTTGCTACACCGGCGATTGCCGATCACAGACTTGCCATGGGCACCGTACTCTTCCCACTGTTGGTCTATGACTCACGTACCCCGGGAAAGGAGAGGGGGGGGGTGTCAACGCAAGTGCGGCAGGTCTGCTGAGCGATCAGAGCACGCTGTAGAGCTAAGCTCAACTTGTCGACATTCAGATTTACCGCTACAGTGCGCACACAGCCTTGCAATAAACTCTCAGTGTGCTGTTTGCATATGTTGTCCCTTCGAAACCACTTATGATTCCCGAGCAGGGCTCTGCAAAACCGCCCATTCAAGCTAGCGCAACAAGGAGAGGCGTGTACTTGTTGTACGTAGGTCTGGCATGCTGTTCGGTCGATCTTTGTGCTCGCTGTGGTCGCTGGGGCGCATAAGTGGCCAGCGCCAGCATGCGTCCTTGCGTCGTCAAGTGCCTGCACAGTCATGTTTGCAGCAACTCTGAGGGCCACCACCACCGGCAGCCAGAGATGATACAACCAACACGCACACTGTTCAAGCATGGCGGCCCATGCTTCCCCAGGTGGTCTGCGGCTCTTGCTGTTGACTTGAGGTTGTGCTGCGGTTGCAGATGTACTGTTGCGGTGCTGCTGTCAGGCGAAACCATGCTTACAACAAAAACCCAAAATGCGCGTGACACATGTCGTCAGACACACATACCGATACCGGGATAATAGTTCCGTGCAGAAGCTGAGATGCGGCGCAAACTGTAATACTGTTCAATCTCCACACGATCTTGACCACGCTCCACGCTGAGGCAGTGCTCCTCCTTGTCGCGTGATGAGTTACAGCGTCGCCAGATGAAAGTGATATGCTGCTTGCCCGCACAGCAGTGCCGACACAGAACCGAACGACGCTCTGAGGGACTGCATCAGAGAGCAGGTAGACAAAGAGAGAGCAGGCCGAGAGAAAAGGTGGAGTGTGCACACGATGCCAGCGCCGGAACTGCCTAACAAAGCCCGACCCCCGATTGCAGCGGGGATGGCATGGTCTGCGACTCCGCTCCGAGCGCATCGTGCCGGGTCTGAATGCGCCCCAACATGACAGCGCCAGCTGCTGCCCTCATTGCAGTGCCAGGCTATCCGGCAAACAAAAGTAAGATCTGTTCGCGCGCCAGCTGTGTCCTGACCGTGTGCTGCGTGATGCACTGGGCTGCACGAATGATCAGTTGGTCAGCCAACGGCCTGCCCGGCACCGGCTGCTGTTTCGATCTTGTGCGGCCCATACGGCAGGGTTTGAGGGCTTTGCCGCCGTCTGCACCCCCGTCGCCGCAACAGGAGGCACGCATCTGTGCGTTCTCGTCGCGGCGACGGCCCAACGCAGAGGCTGGAAAAACGCCGCCATACAGACCCGCTCGCTACCCGGCTAAGGATCGCCTGCGCCCTCACATCCGTGGTGGTCGTTTGCGCCGCAAAGGCCGCCGTCTCGCCGCGCATGAGGTGCGTCTGCACCCCATCGCGGCAGACAGCCCAATTGATGGCGGCCATTGAGTGCTTCTGCCAGCTGCTGCAGTACACAGTCGGCGGCTCGTGGTGTGCGGCCAGGCCAGGGTGGAAACTAAAAGTCCTCGCTGCCACGGCTCGTGGACACTGCGACACAGCAGCGTCGCAGTGCTCGCTCGTGCAGGCAGAGGCGCAGACACTGACGCTCCCTGTCTCCTCGCTGCTGCTCCTGCCGCTGACTGAGACTCATGCGGGCAGGCGCATGACAACCCTGTGCAGCGGCGACGGAGGAGCAGCAGCGTCACACTGCAACCAGTTATGATCGCCGCTCGGTTTGTGCAGTGCAACAACCACTGCCGGCCGCGGCGCTGAACGCTCTGCAGGTCCGAATGATGCTGCGGCTGGCCTCTTGTCGCCTGCCTGATGTCTCCGTTATCCCGCTCGTGCCTGCCGCAATGACGCGGACTGCCGTTGCGGCTGAAAGCGGCCAATGATTCAAAGCGATGGCAGCTCGGGCAGTTCCAGCTCGTCCAAGCTGAGCGACATCTGGGTCAGAAGGAAGTCGAGCGGATCCGCAACAGCGCTGCCCATGCCGCCATTGCTGAGCGGCTGCGAATCGCCCGGCGGCAGCACTGCGACCGGCGCCGGTGCCAGGTCGTGCAGCGCTGCGGCCACGTTGGCGGCGGTGGCGGCGGGCCCGTTGGGGCGCGTTGTCGCGGTCGCCACGACCGCAGCGGCCTGCGCAGCCAGCATGTTTTGGTCGTGAAGCTGTGCTGTGCATTCTTGAACCGCCAGAGACGCAGCGGATAAAGGTTAGCGCCTGGATGAGGTTACTCCTGCGCGTTTGAAGCTACCGACTGATGCCACAGCAGACAGCAGACAGCAGACAGCCCGCGACAATGAGCACCATGACGCAGCGGCAACACACCTTTGCGGCTGCGGCCCGTGTCGGCTGTCGGCGGGTGCGCCCCTTCGCCAATGACTGCGCCTGCTCGTACTGTTGCTGTTGCTGCTGCGCAGTAAGCGGCGCCGCTGCGGCTCCGTCGGGCGCAGGGTACCGGCCCGGGTATGGAAGTCCCGCGGCGGAAGTGACCGGCCCGCCACCGGTGGTCGTGATGAACGGCCTGGGTGCTGAGCAATGCACCAGCTGCGGCGGCCCGAGCTGCTGGCCGTACACCTGTGCAAGATCATAACAGAGGCACGTGAAGAGCTGCGCATCAATCTAACACGATTTATGAAAGGGATAGCTGCGACAATGAGATGTCTGTCGAGCGTGACAGCTCATCTGCAAGGACCTGACGGTTTTTTGGACGTCTGCGACTGCCCAAGGTGGCGCGAGGTATCTCCGCAGCGTGTGTACAGAGCATCCATACCAACCGGAAAGCCAAGGATACACCGGGCGAAGCAGCAAGGGCTGACAGGTGCACCTGTTGGCCGTATGAGTTGCTCATAGACATGGGACCGGCCGAGCCCGGAGGGTACGCCAGGCCCTCGCTGGCCGGCCCCTGGAAGTGGGGCGGCCTCTGCTGCTGCCCGGCCGCACCCGCGCTCTGCCGCAGCGGCGGGCCCGGGTACACAGCGGACCCGAGGCCGTAGCCCAGGGTCGCGTAACCGGACCCGGACCCGCCGCTGGGGCCGGGGCCAACGCCCGGGATGCCCAGCCTCGGCTGCTGCTGCTGCTGCTGGTATTGCTGCTGTTGCATCATGAAGTGAGCCGGGCCGGAGCCACCGCTCGGGCCCGGGCCCACGCCCGGCACGCCGAGCCTGGGATGCTGCGACTGCTGCGCCAATTGGCCTGCGATCGTATAAAATGTTTGAGGATTCGCAGGTCAGGTTGCCTGCCAAACCCCCGCGCCTGTCATACGCAAGTCTGCGGCGGACACATTTGCAAGGCCAGAGATGCAGACATCGCGCCTGCACGACGT
>JAABUX010005939.1_pt1 | contig 14788 bp, 11 predicted proteins | sample 5561851 | NCBI WGS metagenome assembly JAABUX01 (sample SAMN10711883, study PRJNA513361) | rock metagenome | isolation source: Antarctica rocks | place: Antarctica: Victoria Land, Richard Nunatak red sandstone | collected 2016-01-03 | reverse complement strand
TGCCTGGGAGGCGTGGAGCACGTCGAAGCCCTCGGCGTAGGCCTGCAGCAGCCCGTACTCGATGCCGTTGTGCACCATCTTCACGTAGTGGCCGCTGCCGGCGGGGCCGACATGCAGGAAGCCGTCCGGCGGGGCGAGGGTCTCGAAGACCGGCCGCAGCCGCTCCACGGCCTCGCCGTCGCCTCCCACCATCAGGCAGTACCCGACGGTGAGCCCCCAGATCCCGCCGCTGGTGCCGGCGTCGATGAAGGTGATGCCCTTCTGGGCGCACCGCTCCGCCCGCGCCACGCTGTCGTGCCAGTTGCTGTTGCCTCCGTCGACGATGGTGTCACCGCTCTCCAGCGTCTCGAGCAGGGAGCCGATGGTCTCCTCGGTGATGGCGCCGGCGGGCACCATCAACCACACCGCCCGCGGGGCGCGGAGCCGCCCGGGCAGCTCCTGCAGCGAGGCCACGGTGGTGGCGGCGAACTCCTCGACAGAGGTGCGCGCCTGCTCGTTGGGGTCGAAGGCGACGACCTCGTGGTCGCCGTCGCGGCGCAGACGGTGGACCATGTTGGCGCCCATGCGGCCGAGCCCGACGAAGCCGATCTGCATCAGCGTGCTCCAGTGGCGGCGTGGATGACGGAGTCGGTGAGGCGACTCAGGCCGAGAGCGAGGTCGCCGCGGATGTGCAGGCGGATGACCCGGCGGTCATGGTCGCGAAGGGACTGGAGGTCACCCTGGGCCTGGGCCTGCTTGAGGATCGAGAACGTGAACCGCTCGCCGGGGATGGGGACGTCGACGGCGTCGTCGCTGGTGACCTGGATGTAGAGGCCACTGCCGGGGCCGCCCTTGTGCAGCTGCCCCGTGCTGTGCAGGAAGCGAGGGCCGAATCCCAACGTGGTGGCCACGCGGTGCTCGTCGCGGATGGCGACGCGGAGACGCTGCAGCGCGGCCTCGTTCTCACTGTTGGGGGTGACATAGGCCATGAGCGCCACGTAGTCGCCCGGGGCCGCCGCGGAGAGGAACTCGGTGAGCGCTCCGTCGATGCCCTGCCGTCCGGGCGCCCCGAAGACGGAGATGCCGTCGTCGGACACCGTGGCCGACTCGTCGGTGAGGCTGCCGCTGGCGACGTACTGGTCGAGGACCCGCCTGGTGTTGTCCTTGGACTCCTTGACGTTGGGCTCGTCGAAGGGATCGATCCCCAGGGCGGCGCCGGCGACGGCGGTGGCGAACTCCCAGCGGAAGAACTCGGCGGCGAGGTCGAAGATGTCCTCGAGCTGCATGGTGACCGCGGGGATGCCTGCGGTGAGCAGCGCCCCCACCTCGGCGTCGAAGTCGGGATCCTGGTCGCCGAGCTGGAGGACCGCGAGGAGGCGGTCGTCCCCGTACACGGCGGGGTCGCCGATGGGCTCGTCCCCGATGGGGATGAGTCCCCTGCCCTCCTTGCCGGTGCTCTCGGCGATGAGCTGCTCGGCCCAGAGGGAGAAGGCCGCGATGCGGGACGGGGCGAGGATGGTGACCTTGTCGCGGCCCCCGCGCTGCAGCGCGCCGAGCACGGTGCCCAGCGTCAGCCCCGGGTTGAGGTCCGCCGGGACCCCCGGACGCGACTGACGGCGCATCGGATCGGCACGGTCGAGGAGCACGTCGACGTCCACGCCGATGATCGCCGCCGGCACCAGCCCGAAGAAGCTCAGGGCGGAGTAGCGGCCCCCGATGTCGGAGGGGTTCTCGAAGACGTGGCGGAAGTCGCGCTCGCGGGCGGTGCCGGCGAGCGAGGAGCCCGGGTCGGTGATGCAGATGAAGTGCTCCCCGGGGGTGGGGACGCCGGCGGCCCGGATCCACTCCCAGAAGTGGGCCAGGTGGCTCAGTGTCTCCAACGTCGTCCCCGACTTCGACGCCACCACGAAGAGGGTGGTGCGGGCATCGAGGCGGTCGGTGAGCTGCGCGATGGCGGCGGGGTCGGTGGTGTCGAGGACGTGCAGCTCCGGGTGCCCTGCGGCGCTCCCGAAGGAGCTGCGCAGAACCTCCGGGCACAGGCTGCTGCCGCCCATGCCGAGGAGGACGCAGTTGCGGAACCCCGCCTGCTGAACCTCCGCGGTGAGGCCGAGGAACCGTGGCAGCGCCTCGCGCATGGTGTCGATGACGTCGAGCCAGCCGAGGCGGTTGCCGATCACCGCCGCATGCTCGGCGTCGCCCGGCTTCCAGAGGTCCGGGTCGCGGTCCCACACCCGGCGGGCGACATCGGTCGTGGCCTCGGCTGTCAGCGCCGCCTGCACCGCGTCGGTGCTGCCGGCCATGTCGAGACGCTGGCGGCCACCGTAGCCGCGGTGCATGGTGTCGACCTTCTCGGCGATGCCCCTGATGAGCTCGTCGTAGGACGCCGAGAAGGAGCCGACACCATCGCCGAGCAGGCCGACGGTGACCTCCTCCATGTCGATGCCCACCTCGGCCAGCTGCTCCATCACCCGGTGCGCGCCGGCGTAGTCGCGGTTCACAGTGCTCCCCTCGACGATGCCGTGGTCGCGGAACGCGGAGATCGTCGCCGGTGGCATGGTGTCGACGGTGTCGCTGCCCACCAGCGCCTCCGCGTACACGACGTCGCGGTAGTTGGGGTTCTTGGCGCTGGTGCTCGCCCAGAGAGGGCGCTGCACGTGGGCGCCTGCCCGGGCGAGCTCGGCGAACGACTCGCCGCGGAAGTGGCTCTCGAACTTCTCGTACGCGAGCACCGCGTTGGCGATCGCCGCCTTCCCCAGCAGCTCCTCGAGGAGGGCGTTGCCCGGGTCGGCGGCGAGCTTCTCCTCGAGGAGCTTGTCCACGGCGCTGTCGACGCGGCTGACGAAGAAAGATGCCACCGAGTGGACGTCCAGGGACTGCCCCCGATCGTGCCGGGCGCGCAGCGCGTCGAGGTAGGCGGCGATGACGTTGTCGTACGACTCCAGCGCGAAGATGAGCGTGATGTTGATGTTGACCCCGGCGGCCAGCGCCCCCTCGATGGCGGGCACGCCCTCGCTCGTCGCCGGGATCTTCACCATCAGGTTGGGGCGGTCGACGCGGCGCTGGTACTCGAGCGCCAGCTCCAGGCTCCGATCCGCGCTGTGCGCGGCCTCAGGCAGCACCTCGAGGCTGACGAACCCGTCGGCGCCGCCGCTGCGCTCGTGCACCGGTCGAAGGATGTCCGCGGCGCGGCGGATGTCGGTGATCGCCAGTTCCAGGAAGATGTCGGTGGGGTCGTCGAGGCCGGCGGCGAGAAGCTCGCGGATCTGCGCGTCGTACTGGTCGCCCTCGGCGATCGCCTTCTGGAAGATGGTGGGATTGCTGGTCATCCCGGTCACGTTGTCCTCGGCGATCATCCGCTCCAGCTCGCCACCGGTGAGCAGGTCACGGCTGATGTAGTCGAGCCAGACAGACTGTCCCTGCTCGGCGAGCTCCTGGAGGGGGTTGGACGCGGCCATCAGCGCGCCTCGCCCACAAGCCGCCCGACGGCGCCGACGATGGCATCAGCATCGATGCCGGCGGTGGCCATCAGCTCGGCGGGGGTGCCCGACCTGGGCAGCTCGCGCACCGCGAGGTGGATCACCCGCGGTGGATGCTCATCGCCGGCGAGGGCCTCGAGCACGGCCGCGGCCAGGCCGCCCTCCGGGTAGTGGTCCTCCACCACCAGCAGGCGTCCGCCGGTGGCGGCGGCGGCGGCGCGGAGCCCGTCGGCATCGACCGGCTTGACCGAGTAGAGGTCCACGACCCGGCACTGGATGCCGTCCGACGCCAGCCGTTCGGCCGCCTCCAGGCAGTGGTGCAGGGTGACCCCGGCGCCGATCAGGGTCACGGTGTCGTCGTCGCTGCTGCGCAGGACCTTGGAGCCGCCGATGGGGAACTCGTCGCTCCCGTCGTACAGGGTGGGGTACGCCCCGCGGGTGGTGCGCATGTAGACGATCCCGTCGGTGTCGGCCATGAGCCGGACCAGTTTGGCGGTGGAGACCGGGTCGGCCGGGTACAGCACGGTGGAGTGCTGCACGGCGCGGATCGAGGCGAGGTCCTCCAGGGCCATCTGGGACGGGCCGTCGGCGCCGATCTCGCACCCGGCGTGGGAGCCGACCAGGCGGATGTTGGCGCCCGAGACGCCGGCCATGCGCACGAAGTCGTAGGCACGGCTCAGGAAGGCGGCGAAGGTCGAGGCGAAGGGCACCAGGCGGCGCACGCCCATGCCCACCGCCGCGGCGACGAGCTGCTGCTCGGCGATGAACATCTCGAAGAAGCGGTCGGGGTATGCCTTCCTGAACTCCTCCGAATGTGTCGAGTTGCTCACCTCGCCGTCGAGCGCGACCACGTCCGGCCGCGCCCCCAGCGCAGTCAGCGCGTCGCCGTACGCCTTGCGGGTGGCCACCTTGTCCTCCCTGGTGTAGGTGGGCAGATCGATGGTGACGCCCCTGCCGCCTCGAACCACCGCCGACTCGCCCGGCTCGGGGGCGGGGGTCTCCACGCGGAGGTCGCGGATCCCGCCCAGCTCCGCGATGGCCCGCTCGGCCATGTCCTCGGGGAGCGCCTTGCCGTGCCAGTTGTCCTTGTTCTCGATCTCGCTGAATCCCTTGCCCTTGATGGTGCGGGCCAGCACCACGGTGGGTCGCTCACGCTCCGCCCTGGCGCTCGCCAGCGCCTGGTCGATCTCCTCGATGTCGTGGCCGTCGATCACCAGCGCCCGGCAGCCGAACGCCTCCACCCGGCGCTGGTACACGGCCATGTCCCACTCGAACTCGGTGGGCCCACGCTGGCCGAGGCGGTTGACGTCGACGATCGCCGTGAAGTTGTTCAGGCCGTAGTGCCCCGCCTTGTCCAAGCCTTCCCAGACGGAGCCCTCGGCGATCTCCGAGTCCCCGCACACCGTCCAGACGTGGAAGGGCAGCTTGTCGACCGCCCTGCCGGCGAGCGCGACGCCGACGGCGACGGGCAGACCCTGGCCGAGGGACCCGGTGGCCACGTCAACCCACGGGAGGACCGGGGTGGGGTGGCCCTGCAACCGCGAGGCGTGGGTGCGGTAGGTCATGAGCTCGGCGTCGTCGATGGCTCCGCAGGCCTTGAAGACCGCGTAGATCAGGGGCGACGCGTGGCCCTTGGAGAAGATGAGGTGGTCGTTGTTGTCGAAGGTTGGTTCCTGCCAGTCGTAGCGGAGGTGGCGAGCGACCAGGACGGCCAGGAGATCGCTCGCCGACATGCTCGACGTGGGGTGCCCCGAGCCGGCCTTGGTGCTGGCCCGGATGCCGTCCACGCGCAGCTGGTTGCCGAGGTCACGGAGGAAGGTCACGTCCTCGGCGGTCAGCCCTGATTCGACAGTTCCTGTCAAGCTCACGTCAGAACCTCCGCCCAATCGCCCGGTTGCTTTGGGCCCATCATGCCGCGCAGGCGGGATCGAGCGCACCCGGGCCGGGGGCGGGGGCCCATCCGGCGGTGTACACTCGGAGCCCGCTCCGACCCGGAGCCGCGCGCCTATAGCTCAGCCCGGATAGAGCGTCTGACTACGGATCAGAAGGTCGGGGGTTCAAATCCTCCTGGGCGCGCCACCTCCTCCCCATGTGGAGACCTCGGCGGCTCGGTGCGGCGCAGGCGCGCCAGCAGGAAGATGGTGACTGCGGCCCCCGCCAGCACCACGGCCGCCACGGTGAGGTCGAGGAGCCACCCGCCCGGCGGCGAGATGCCCCCGGAGCGGCCGGCCGTGGTCGGGACGATCGCCGGCGACGGCGTCGGCGCTGCCGTGGCGGCTGGGGAGGCGGTGGCGGTGGGGGACGAAGTGTCGCTCGGTGTCGGTGTGGGGATGGGAATGCTCGGCAACGGCGGCGGTGCCGCCACCGCCGTCGCCCGGGGGATGGCCTTCGGCGACGGCAGCGACAGCTGCAGCGGCGAGGGGGACGCGGAGGGCGTCGGACTGGGGGTGGCCGTCGGGGCTGGGGTCACGGTGAACGGTTGAGCCGCGTCCGCGGCGCTTCTCGGGACCCGCGCGCCACCATTGCCGGGGTCCTGCAGGTAGGCGCTGACGGGGTGCGGCCCTGGAGCGGAGCCGGCCGGCACGACGCCGGTGACCACGCCGCCGCACAGGTTGGCGGCGGCGTCCACCGTGACCGTGCTGGAGCCGAGCACGACCGGCGGCGTGTCCCAGACGAGCACGACCACCAGGTGGGCGGGGTCGAGGGCGCCAGCCGCGCACGCGCTGTAGGTCCACGCATATTGGTAGCTGAGGGGGCTGCTGGGCGGCCCGCCGGGGGGCAGCGTGCTGGTGAGCGTCGGCCTCTCCGCGACGGGCGCGGCCGCGCCGACCGTCACAGCGGTGAGCGACGCAACGGCCAGCGCAAGGCTGAGGCCCACCCCGACCCTCATTGGGGTCACAGGATACGCACCGGGCACGGGCTCATCGCGCAATGCTCCCCCATGGGGGCGTCTAGACTGGGTCGGCGATGAAGTGCGGATCGCGGTGGTTGCCCCCGGCACCGTCGCCGCCGTGACCCTGCCGGTGAGACCGCCGGTCGAGCCGATGCTGGCACGGGCCGCCGAGCAGATCCCGGCGGGTGCCGGCTGGCGGTATGAGCCGAAGTGGGACGGGTTCCGCGCCATCATCTTCCGCGATGGCGACGAGGTGCAGGTGGGCAGCCGCAACGGCCAGCCCCTGCAGAGGTTCTTCCCCGAGATCCTCGACCCGCTCCGGGCGGCGCTGCCGGCCAGCTCGGTGGTGGACGGCGAGATCATCATCGCCACCCCCCAAGGGCTCGACTTCGACGCCCTGCAGATGCGCCTGCACCCGGCGGCGTCGCGGATCCGCCGGCTGGCTGCCGAGACACCGTCGACGGTAATCCTCTTCGACCTCCTCGGGCAGGGATCCGCCGACCTCAGGTCCAGGCCGCTCGTGACCCGGCGTGAGCTGCTCCTCGGCGCCGTGTCCCCGAACGAGCGTGTCGCCCTCACCCCCCACACGGCCGACCTCGAGGAGGCTACGGGCTGGTTCACCCGGTACGAGGGCGCCGGCCTCGATGGGCTGATCGCCAAACCGGAGGACAGCACCTACCAGAGCGGGGAGCGCGGCTGGACCAAGGTCAAGCACCTGCGCACCGTCGACTGCGTGGTGGGAGGCTACCGGATGGCGGTCAAGGGAGACGGCGTCGGCTCGCTGCTGCTCGGCTTCTACGACGACGACGGCGTGCTCCACCACGCGGGACACACCTCGTCGTTCTCCGCCAAGGAGCGCCGCGAGCTGGTCGAGCTGCTGGAGCCGCTGCAGGGTGGCGAGAGCTTCGGCCACGGTCGCACGCCGGGGGCGCCGAGCCGGTGGTCACGCGAGAAGGACTCCACCTGGACGGCGCTGACGCCCACGCTGGTGTGCGAGGTGTCCTTCGACCACCTCCAGGGCCAGCGCTTCCGGCACGCGGCGCGGTTCCTGCGCTGGCGGAGCGACCGCGACCCGCGCAGCTGCACCTACGACCAGCTCACCCCCGCCGACGCGTTCCGGCTGAGCGACATCGTCGACCTGCCCGACGCCGGGGCCGGCTGACGATGTCGTCGGTGCGGCGCGGATCGATCGCGGACGTCGACGCGCTCATGCCCCTGTGGGTCGCGATGGTGGAGCACCACCGCCTCGTGGCCGGTGACGAATGGCCGGTGCGGGACGCCGGCGCGGCCTGGGAGATCCGGCGCGCCGAGTACCAAGGCTGGCTGAACGATGGCAGCGGCGTCCTGTTCCTCGCCGGCCCGGGTGGGGAGGGTGAGGTCACCGGCTACGCCATGCTCCGCGTCCACGTGCCGGGCGCCACCTGGGACCTCGGCGAGCAGGTGGGGGAGCTGGAGTCGCTCGCGGTGGCCGCGTCCGCGCGCGGCGCCGGGCTGGGCACCATGCTCATGAAGTCCCGCCGTGAGGAGCTGAGGCAGCGGGGGGTGGGCTACTGGTCGGTGGCGGTGGTCGAGGCCAACGAGGCTGCAGTCCGCTTGTACGAGCGCAGCGGTTTCCGGTCCTACTACCGCCTGCTGCTCGGCCACGTCGACAGCGCGACCGCCGCCACCAGTCGCTGAGTCCCGGGTACGAGCGGACGATCGCGTTCGGCGGGGTCCTGCCACGCATCCGCGCCCGGGTCGACGCCGACCTGCGCCGCTCCGACCTCGGCCGCGAGCGCGTGCTGGCGACCAGTCCATCCCGAGGTGCTGACGGCCCACCTCGATGGCGCCCTCCTCGCCAACCTCGAGCGCCGTGCCGAGGAGCAGCTGGCCAGCTCCCTCGGCGACCTCTCGGGGCGCGAGGCTGCGGTGCTCGCCTTCCTGCGCCGGCGCCTCGCCGCGGCCGCCTGACAGGGTTCCGCCCCGGCGGCCGGCGGCGGCTACAGTGGCACCCGATGCACGCCCAGACCGACTACGCCACGTACCTGCGCATCGACGAGCTCCTCGACCTCCAGCAGCCGCTCACCGTTGGGGCGCACGACGAAATGCTCTTCATCGTCGTGCACCAGGTCTACGAGCTGTGGTTCAAGCTCATCCTCCACGAGCTCGACGCCGCCGCGGCTGCGCTCGACCGCGCCCGGCCGGAGATGGCACTGGCACCGATGCAGCGCGCGGTGGCCGTCGAGGAGCTGCTCATCGACCAGCTCCGGGTGCTGGAATCGATGAGCCCGGATGGGTTCATCGGCTTTCGCGATCCCCTGGCACCCGCCTCCGGCTTCCAATCGACCCAGTTCCGGGAGATCGAGGCCGTCTCCGGCAGCGGTGACGCGCGCCACCTGCGCGACGCCGGGCGCAGCGATGTGCACATCGCCACTCTCGCTGAGCGCCTCTCGCGTCGCTCGCTGTACGACGCCCTCGGCACCGCGATGCGCGGGCTGGGGCACGCCTTCCCTGAGGGAGAGGACCCGGCACAGCGGGAGGCGCGGCTGGGGACCCTGGCAGGGCTGTACCGCCACCACGACGACCCCCTCCGCACCATCCTCCACCAGGTCTGTGAGGCCTTGGTCAGCCATGACGAGACGGTGGCCCGCTGGCGCCACCACCACGCGTTGATGGCGGCGCGCGAGATCGGCAGCAGGACGGGCACCGGCGGCAGCCTGGGCACGGCCTACCTGCAGACCACGCTCGACAGGCGCTTCTTCCCGGAGCTCTGGGAGGTTCGCAACCGGCTGTGAGCCCGCTGCCGGACCGGGCTGCCTGCGCGACCCTCGACGGGGACGACCCGCTGGCGGCGGTGCGCGACCACTTCGTGCTTCCCGACGGCGTCGTGTACCTCGACGGCAACTCGCTGGGCGCCCTCCCGCGCCAGACGTCCGCACGGGTCGCCGCGGCCGTCGAGGAGGAATGGGGGCAGGGCCTGATCCGCAGCTGGACCGAGGCGGGGTGGATCGAGGCGCCTCGGCGGGTCGGCGACAAGCTGGCCCGCCTCATCGGCGCCCGACCAGGCGAGGTGGTGGTCGCGGAGAGCACCTCGGTGTGCCTCTTCAAGCTGGTGTGCGCGGGGTTGTCGATGCAGCCGGGACGCACCGTGGTGCTCACCGAGGAGGAGAACTTCCACACCGACCTCTACGTCGCCGCGAGCGCGGCACGGCTCTTCGGCGCCACGCTGGAGGTGGTGCCGAGGGCGCGGCTTGGTGAGGCTCTCGATGAACGGGTGGCGGTGCTGATGCTGACCCACGTCGACTTCCGCACCGGCCTGATGCACGACATGAGCGCGCTCAGCACCGCAGCGCACGAGGCCGGCGCCCTCACGCTCTGGGACCTCTCCCACAGCGTCGGCGCCGTGCCGCTGCAGGTTGGAGCAGACGGCGCCGACATGGCCACGGGCTGCGGCTACAAGTACCTCAACGGCGGCCCCGGTGCCCCGGCGCTCCTCCATGTCCGCTCCGAGCTGCACGCGGGGCTGCGCAACCCGATCCCGGGCTGGCTCGGCCATGCCGAACCCTTCGCCTTCGAGCCCTCGTTCCGGGCGGCGACCGGGATGGGGTCGATGGTCACGGGCTCGCCGCACATCCTCCAGCTCGTCGCCCTCGAGTCCGGCGTCGACGTGCTGCTCGAGGTCGACATGGGGCTGGTGCGAGACAAGTCGATCGCCCTGACCGTGCTGTTCGTGGCCCTGGTCGACGAGCGCTGCGAGGGAGCGGGGTTCACCCTCGCATCCCCGCGTGAGCCGGCGCGGCGAGGGTCACAGGTGGCGCTGCGCCACCCCAGCGGCTACGGGATCGTGCGGGGCCTCATCGAGCGTGGCGTGATCGGCGACTTCAGGGCCCCCGACATCTGCCGCTTCGGGTTCGCACCCCTGTACCTGCGCTTCCTCGACGTGTGGGATGCCGTGGATCGCCTCAGGGCGCTGATCGACGACGGCGCCCACCTCGACCGGCGCTTCGCGGACCGCGCCGCCGTCACCTGACCCGCGGAGAAGGCGCGTCAGCGCGCGCCGCGACGGGACCCACGCCAGGCGGATGCCATGCTGACCCCGACGATGACCACCACGATGGCGATGGTGATGCGCCCGCTGTACTGACCGACGGCGTCCGCGAACCTCTCCGCCGGCTTGCCGATGACAAAACCGAGCGACACCCACAGCGCGATGAACATCAGGGTGCCGAGGAGGTCGACGCTGATGAAGCGCCAGAAGTTGATGCGCGCGTCGCCGGCACCGAAGTAGAGGAGGTCGTTGGGGACGGGCACGAAGTACGCCAGCAGGATCGCCCACAGCCCCCAGCGGGCGAAGAAGGCCTCGGCGCGCCGCGCGCGTCTGTGCCAGCGGCGATCGTGCTTCTCCAGGTAGGCGACGAGCGGTCGCCCGTACCGGCGCCCGGCCCAGTAGTAGAACGGGTCGGTGAGCATGGTGTAGGGGACCGGTGCCAGCAGCACCGCCCACAGCGGCAGACGTCCGTCGGCCGCGAACGCGCCGGCGATGATCAGTGAGATGGTGCTGCCGCGGAGCAGCTCGGCGAGCAGCGGCCGGGTGAACTGGAGCGCCACGCCCAGCGGGATGCCCGCGTAGTAGTAGATCGACTTGCCGAGGATCGGCCCCAGGCAGAGCACGTCCCGCACCCCGACCGAGGCGAAGAGCTGCTCGCGGGCCTGTTCATCGACGTCTCCTTCCTGAGCCCGTTCGAGCTCGCCCTCGCCCGGGATGCCGATCACCTCACCTCGGCGACGCGGCCCGTGGACGGCACCGCAACGGGAGGTCGGGAGAGGATGAGCACCACCGCGATGATGATGAGGGCGGCGGCCACCAGGGTCTGCCCGGTGATGCGCTCACCGAGCACCGCCCAGCCGAGGACGACGGCGACGAGCGGGTTGACGTATGCGTACGTCGCCACCGCGGTCGTGGGCACCCTTGTGAGCAGCCAGACATACGCGCTGAACGCCACCAGCGAGCCGAACACCACGAGGTAGAGGAGCGAGAGCCACGACGCCGTGCTGATCCGACCGACGTGGAGCAGCGAGCCCTCACCCGTCAACAGCCCGGCCGCCACCAGCAGGGCCCCACCGCAGAGCATCTCCATGGCGGCGGCGACGAGCGGTCGCCTGGGCAGCGCGGCGCGGGTCGCGTACAGCGACCCGATCGACCACGTCAACGGAGAGGCCAGCACCAGCAGCATGTGGCCGGGGTCGCCCCCGGCGCCGCGGCCGGGACGCAGCAGCACCGCCGTGCCCACCAGCCCGAAGACGATCCCGAGCACCGCCGGCCGTCGCAGCCTGCTGCCCAGGAAGATGGCGCCGAAGAGGGCGATGAACAGGGGCACGGTGGCGACGAGCAGCGCCACCACCCCGGAGGCGACGTACTGCTCGCCATAGCTGACGCCGCCATTGCCACCGAACAGCAGCAGCGCCCCGGTGACGGCCGCGGCGCGCCACTGACGCGGTCCGACGGGGTCGGCCTCGCCTCCGCCCAGGCGCGAGGTGATGGCCAGGAGGATGGTGCCCGCCACCACGAAGCGCACCCCGGCCATGAGCAGCGGCGGGATGCTCTCGACAGCGATCCTGATGAAGAGGTACGTCGATCCCCAGATGAGGTAGACAGCCGCGAAGGCGGCGATGACGGGGCCGCCCACTCGCCGCACCGCGGCGGACCGCGCCAAGGTGGTCATCGCGGTCACCCTACGGCATCACCGGCCACACGCGGCCCGAAGGACGCGGCCGTGCATCCTGCGCCTACGATCGCTGCGAGGAGGACCAGGCATGCAGGAGATGCGCTCCGTCAACCCGGCGACGGAAGAGCAGGTCGCGACGTACCCGGTGCACAGCGAGCACGAGGTCCACGCCCGCCTCGACGCCGCGGTGGCGGCGCGGCGCGGTTGGCGCGCCATGCCCATCGAGGAGCGCTGCGCTCTCGTCGCCAGCGCTGGGGCGATCCTCCGCGAGCGGCGCGACAGGCTCGCCGAATTGATCACGACCGAGATGGGCAAGACCATCGCCGAGGCGCGCGCGGAGGTGGAGAAATGCGCGTTCACGTGCGACTGGTTCGCCGAGCACGCACCGGCCTTCCTCGCCGACGAGCCCACACCCAGCGACAGCCCGCGCAGCTTCGTGGCCTTCGAACCGCTTGGCACCGTGCTCGCCGGGATGCCCTGGAACTTCCCGCTGTGGCAGGTGTTCCGCTTCGCCGCGCCGGCCCTGTGCGCGGGCAACTGCGCGCTCCTCAAGCACGCCAGCAACGTCAGCGGCTGCGCGCTGGCGATCGGCGAGGTGCTCGTCGACGCCGGGCTGCCTCGCGGTGTCTTCGACGTGCTGCTCATCCCCAACGACCGCGTCGCCGCCGTCATCGAGGACGCACGAATCTCCGCGGTCACCCTGACGGGGAGCACCGCGGCAGGGCGCAGCGTGGCGGCTTCGGACGCCTTCATCGTCCTGGAGGACGCCGACCTCGCGGCCGCCGCGACCACGGCTGCCACGGCGCGCTTCCAGAATGCTGGGCAGAGCTGCATCGCCGCCAAGCGTTTCATCGTGGTGGACGCCGTCGCGGATCGCTTCGAGGAGCTGCTCGTCGAGCGGTCGCTCGCGCTCCACGTCGGGGACCCGATGGCGGAGTCGACCACCATGGGCCCGCTGGCGCGTGACGATCTCCGCGAGGCACTGGAGCGCCAGATCACGGAATCGGTGGCCGCCGGCGCAAAGCTCCGCTGCGGCGGCACGCGGCCGGAAGGTCGCGGGTACTTCATCACCCCGGCCGTGCTCACCGGGTGCAGCCCGGACATGCCGGCGTTCCGCGAGGAGACCTTCGGGCCGCTGGCGGCGATGATGCGGGTGGCCTCGGAGGACGAGGCGCTGCTCGCCGCCAACGACTCGGTGTTCGGGCTCGGTGGCAACATCTGGACCGGTGACGAGGAGCGAGGGCTGGCGCTGGCACGACGGCTGGAGAGCGGCGGCGTGTTCGTCAACGGCATGACCCACTCCGACCCGCGCATCCCCTTCGGTGGCGTCAAGCAGAGCGGGTACGGTCGCGAGCTCTCCAGCTTCGGCATCCGCGAGTTCGTCAACATCAAGACGGTGTGGCGGCCTGCACAGCAGGCCGAGGCGACCGCGGGAACGCCGGCGGAGTGAGGTCGCTGTCCCGTGCGCGCGGCAAGGTCCGCGGGCTGACGGGCACCCTGCTCGTCCTGGCCGCGTCCGTTTTCTGCGCTGTGGGCACGCTCAGCCTGGTGTCGTCCGGCGCCCATGTCGCCTCGCGCGGATCGGTTCCCGTGCACGGCTCTCCCTCGCTCCAGCAGGAGCTGGATGACGGAGCCCCCACGTCCGACGCCGGCTACGTTCCCGTGGGTCCGCACCTGACGGTTCCCATCCTCTACTACCACTACATCCGCTCCATCGATCCCACCCATCACCTGCTCGGCTTCAACCTGTCCATCTCGCCGGCGCTGTTCGCCGAGCAGATGACCCTCCTCCACCTCGACGGGGCGCACACGATCACGCTCGGCCAGCTCGTCGCCGCGCTCGCCGGCAAGGCCGCGCTCCCGTCGCACCCGGTGATCCTGACGTTCGACGACGGCTACGCCGACTTCGCCACCGCCGCCGAGCCGGTGCTGGACCACTTCGGCTTCGTGGCCACCGACTTCGTGGTCAGCGGGTTCGTGGGCACGTTCCACTACATGACCGCCTCCCAGGTCCTGTCCATGGACGCCGCGGGGATGGTGATCGGGTCGCACACGGTGCACCATGTCGACCTCGCGACGGTGCCACTCGACCGAGCGCGCAACGAGATCGACAAAGGCAAGGCGGCTCTCGAGCACCTGCTCGGTCACCCGGTGCTGGATTTCGCGTACCCCTACGGTGGCTACGACGCCGCTGTCGGGCAGCTCCTCCAGGAGGCGGGGTTCCGCGACGCCGTCAGCACGAGGTGGGGCGACGTGCACACGCTCGGCGGCCTGTTCCTTCTTCACCGCATCGAGGTGGGAGGGGCTCCCAGCCTCGCAACGTTCGCCCGGGACGCGTTGCTGCCGGCGCCGACAGCGGCCCAGCTCGAGCTGATCGCAATCCTCGCTCCTACGCCGGCGACCGAGGTGGCGGGAACCGGCGCCGCCCTCAACCGGGCTGCGTGATCTCCGGCGTGCCGCGACGGTGGCCCGCGCAGCTGGTCACGGGAAGCGCCGGGTAGCGCGGAAAGCGCCGGTCGGTCTGCGCGAGGCGGCACATCCAGAACTGTGAGCGGGACCCGCGAATGACGCGGGCGTGCTCACAGCTCGCGCACAGACCGGGCTGCGTGGCCTGCTCGGCTACCATGCGCGCAATGTCCAGGGTTGCGAGCCGCGGCGCGGCCTCTGCTCGACCCAGTGTACGGACCAGCGGCGCAGACCTGCTTCCCGCCGCCGAACACCGCATCGCGGCCTCG
>JAABUX010005938.1_pt1 | contig 14789 bp, 13 predicted proteins | sample 5561851 | NCBI WGS metagenome assembly JAABUX01 (sample SAMN10711883, study PRJNA513361) | rock metagenome | isolation source: Antarctica rocks | place: Antarctica: Victoria Land, Richard Nunatak red sandstone | collected 2016-01-03 | reverse complement strand
CGGTCATCGGGTCCTCGTCGGTTCGGGTTAGAGCCTCGCAACTCCACCTTAGCCAGCCGATCCGATGACCACCTCCGCCTACACCGTTCCTGTCAGCAATTTCCACCACGAGCTCGGACGCTATCCGAGGGTAAGCCGCGCTGCCCTAGCGCGAGGCGGCCAGGATCGCGTCCAGCGAGCGTTGTGCCACCGTCAGGACGGCGTCGTCGCCGCTGACCATGTAGGCGGCGATCATGCCGTCAATCAGCAGCAGCAACTGGCGCGCAAGCAGCGCCGGTTCGGCATAGCCCGCGGCTTCGGCCTGGGCGCCGAGATAGGCGAGGATCGCGCCGTGGTGCTCGGCCGCCAGCGCCCGCAGCCAAGCCTCGCCCTTGGTGTGCTCGGCGACGGCGTTCATGAACGCGCAGCCGTAAAAGCCTTCGCCGCGGAACCAGTCGGCGAGCGCGGAGACGACGCGCTCCAGCCGTGCCTGCGGATTGGGCACGGCGTCGAGCGCGGCGAAGAACCGACGCCGCCACTCGCCGCCCTCTTCGACGAGCACGGCGCGAACCAGCGCCTCCTTCGAGCCGAACCGCGAATACAGCGTCATCTTCGACGCGCCGGCCTGCGTCATGATCCGGTCCACGCCGGTGGCATGGATGCCGTCGCGGCAGAACAGCATGCGCGCGACATCGAGGATGCGCTGATGCGGCGTCATCTCCGCTGGATCGTAAGAACCTCGGGCCGCAAACCCGTCTCACTCTTCATGTCTGCACGCATTTCGTGCACTCCTGCCCTGATCTAAGGCAACGGCCGGCCTTCTTCGCCGCGATAGGCTTGGCCCACCACGACCGGCCTACCACGGTTACAGGAGATTCGGCCAATAGTCCCGGGTGGCACACTCCGTGCATGGACAGAGTGGACAGACCGTTCTGTTCCATGAAGACACAGCGCCGGAGAACGCCAAAGTGAGTGCCGCACCCGCGACCGCCATGACGTCTTGCCTGCAACCGATCGACAAGGACGGCCTCGACGGCCTGATCGCCAAGGGCCGCGAGAACCCGAAAGCGATCAAGACCCTCAAGTGCCGGACGATCGCCGAAGGCCGCTTCCGCCATCTCAACATGATCCGGAACCTACCGCCTTATATCGTCGACGAGCCCCCGGCGCTCCTCGGCGACGACACCGCGCCGAATCCGTCCGAGGCCTCACTGGCCGCGCTGGGCTCGTGCTTGGCCGTCGGCATCCATGCCAACGCCGTCGCTCAAGGCATCGTGGTGCGCAAGCTCGAACTCGAGCTCGAGGCCGATATCAACATCACCGCCGTCTGGGGCACCGGCGACACGTCGCCCAAGCCGGTCGGGTTCGACGCCGTGCGCGTGAAGGTCGATCTTGAGGCCGATGCGCCGCAGGAGAAGCTCGACGCGCTGATCGCGCACGCCACCAAGTGGTCGCCGGTCGCTAACACGTTCACCAAGCCGGTGGCGCTCACCGTCGCTGCTGGCTGATGGACACGATCGCCATCGCGCCGGCCGGGATGGGGGCCGGGTCGGGGCTGCTGGACGGGTTGCGTGCCCGGATCGAGACAGAGCTCGAGCCGCTGGTCCAGGAGATCGACGCTGGGCATTACCCGGCGTCGGTCTTGCGCTCCCTCGGCGGCGCCGGGCTGTTCGACCGCCATCTGGCGGCGACCGCCGGGTTTGGCGGGCCAGACTTGCCGCTCGCGATCGCCGCGATGGCGTTGGTCGGCGAGACCTGCATGTCGACGGCGTTCTGCACCTGGTGCCAGGACGCGTGCGCCTGGTATCTCGAACAATCGGCCAACGCGTCGTTGCGCGCGCGGATGCAGCCGGGTCTCGGCAGCGGGCGGGTGCTGGGCGGCACCGGGCTGTCCAACCCGGTCAAGGCCGTCGCCGGGATCGAGAAGTTCAAGCTTCGCGCCACCCGCGCCGATGGCGGCTATGTCGTCTCCGGCGTGCTGCCCTGGGTGTCCAATCTCGGCCCCGGGCACTTGTTCGGCACCGTCTTCGAGTCGACCGAGAAGCCCGAGCACAAGATCATGGCCTTGGTCGAATGCGGCCAGCCGGGCGTCGAGATCCGGCAGAATGCCCACTTCGTCGCGCTCGAGGGCACCGCGACCTATAGCCTCCTGTTCCGCCGCGCCTTCATCGCCGACGACATGCTGCTCGCCGACCCGACGCCCGAGCTGATGCGCCGCATCCGCCCCGGCTTCATCCTGTTGCAGACCGGCATGGGCCTCGGCGTGATCGGCGCCTGCATCCGGCTCATGCGCGAGGCCGATGTGACGCACGCGGCGACCAACCAGTATCTGCCGGTGCGGCCCGACGCGGTCGAGGAACGGCTCGGCGCCTTGCGCGAACGCATCTTCGCCCTCGCCCGCACGCCGACCGAGACCAGCGCCGACTTCATCCGCGCCGTGCTCGAGGCCAGACTGGCCACCAGCGAACTCACCCTCGAAGCCACAGGTGCGACGGTTATGCACAGCGGCGCGCGCGGCTATCTGGAACACTCGGCCGTCTCGCGCCGGCAGCGCGAGGGCAATTTCGTCGCGCTGATCACCCCCTCGGTGCGGCATTTGCGGATGGAATTGGCGCGGATGGGCCGCCACTGATGCCGAGCGTGATCGTCACCGGCGAGGGCGGGGCGGCGCATCGGCTGCAAGGCACGGTGGGCGAAAGCGTGATGCAATTGGCGCGCGCGGCCGGGCTGCCCGTGCTCGGCGACTGCAACGGCTCGATGGCCTGCGCCACCTGCCACGTCGTCGTCGATCCCGACTGGGCGGGGCGCCTGCCGCCGCCCAGCGACGACGAGGAGGCGATGCTCGACACCGTCTTCGACCTCACCCCGACCTCGCGCCTCGGCTGCCAGATCCGGCTCGATCCGGCCCTCGACGGCCTGCGCGTGACGCTTCCGTAAACCCCAGAGGAGAACCCGAGCATGAGCGGAAAAGTCTTGATCGAGCCGGCCGAGATGATGGACGCGCTCGGGCATCCCAAGGCGGTCATCATCGACACGCGCGCCCCGGCCAAGTTCGCGGCCGGCCACATCCCCGGCGCAATCAATCTGCACGACATCTTCACTTTCCTGGCCACGTCGACCCCCGAGGGCATGGCCGAACTGCGCGACAAGTTCGCCCAAGCATTCGGCGCGGCCGGACTGGGCGGCGAAGAAACGGCGATCCTGTACGAGGAGAGCATGAACTCCGGCTTCGGCCAGTCCTGCCGCGGCTACTTCCTGCTGCAGTTCCTCGGCTACGAGAAAGCCCGCATCCTTCATGGCGGCTTCCAGGCATGGTCGGCGGCCGGTCTGCCGGTGAGCACCGATGCGGCCAAGTCAATGGCCCGCGCGTTCCCGCTGTCGGACGCCGGTTCGTCGCTGATGCTGGACGCGGCCGCGGTCAAGGCCGTGCTCGGGGATGAGAATGTGGTGTTGCTCGATGTGCGCGACGTCGACGAGTGGGTCGGCACCAGCTCGTCGCCCTACGGTCCGGATTTCTGCCCGCGCAAGGGGCGTATCCCTGGCGCGCGCTGGCTCGAATGGTATCGCCTGATGAAGCCGTCGGCGCAGGGCCCGGTGTTCAAGTCCGCCGACGAGATCAAGGCGGAGTGCCATACGGTGGGGATCGCCGAGGATACGCCGGTCTATCTGTATTGCTTCAAGGGTGCCCGCGCGTCCAACTCGCTGGTCGCGCTGAAGGAGGCGGGCATCAAGGACGTGCGGATGTATTTCGGTTCTTGGAACGAATGGAGCCGCGATCCGTCGCTGCCGATCGAGCAGGGACCGCCTTGGGCATCGACATCATCCGAGAGCCTCGCGCACGCCGCGGAGTAAGGTTGTCGGCCCGGCGTCACGCGGCGCCGGGCCGCCCTGCCGAATGGCGGGCGCCGACCAGTCCGACCGCGGCGACCGCGACGAGGCCGCCCGCAAGACCGCAGACCCCGGCCCATCCTGCCGCATGCCACGCCAGCGTGCCGGCGAGCGAGCCCACTGCGCCGCCGCCGAATACGCCGACCATATAGACGGTATTCAGGCGCGCCCGGATGTCGTCGCCGAGCTTGAAAATGCGGGTTTGATTGGCGATTTGTCCGCTCTGCAGGCCGAGGTCCAGCAGGTTCACCGCGCCCACCAGCGCCCACAGGGAGCCGCGTCCGACGAGCCCCGCCAGGGCGAAGGCGAGCGCTCCGCATGCCAGCGAGAACGCGTTGATCCACCAGGGCCCGATGCGGTCGGCGAGCCGTCCCATGACCGGCGCCAAGATCGCCCCCGGCGCGCCCCAGAGGCCGAACAGCCCGGTCGCAGCGACGCCCAGCCCGAACGGGGGGCCGGCCAGGTGGAAGGCGAGCGTGGACCAGAACGCGGAGAACGCCCCGAACAAACAGAAGCCCAACGCGGCCGACATCCGCAACGGCGGCAGCCGCAACAACGGCGGCAGCGACCGGAGGAGCGCTCCGTACGATCTGGACTGGGCAGGCGCTGCGATCGGCAGATAGCGCGGCAGGATCGCCGACAGCACCCCCGTCGCCACGGCGGCGAACAGGAACGGCGCCCGCCAACTGCCGGCCGCGTAGGCGATCGCCCCCGAGATCGTCCGCGACAGCAGGATCCCGAGCACGAACCCGGTCTGCAACGTCGCGATGACCCGGCCGCGCCGCTCCGCCGCCACCATCGCGCTCGCCAACGGCACCAGGATTTGCGGCACTACGGTCGCGGCCGCAAACGCGAGGCTCGCCGCGATCAGCACCGCGATCGTGGGTGCCGCCGCCGCGACCAGGAGCCCGGCCGAAGTCGCCACGATGAGCCAGCGCAGCAAACGCCGCGGCCGCGCGATGTCGGCGAGCGGCACCAGCAACAGGATGCCCAATCCGTAGCCAAGCTGCGCCGCCACGCTGACGAGCCCGGCCACGCGCTCCGGCACCTGGAAGCTGCGCGCGATCTCGTCGAGCAGCGGCTGGCAGACGTAGAGGTTGCCGACCATGACGCCGCACGCGAGGGCATAGATGAACAAGGTGAGACCAGCAGGAGGCGCCGGTAACGTGGCGGTTTGGCTCGAACCGGCTCTCGACGTCACCGTCATCACTCTACTCCGGCCCGGGTGCACGCGGCCCCGATCGACCGCAACGAAGCCCAGCTGGGTCGGGTTATGACCAGTTGGGGCCGGGTTATGATTGGTTTGTTGCGAGCGCGTGGTGGCCAAGCCAGGGGCCACCGAGCGGGCGCTCTGCCGCACGTTCGCGGCGGGTCGGGGTGTAGTCCGCAGAGGTCGGAAAGTCGAGCCGTCGCGGGTCGCCCCCTCCCCGGCCGGGCTCGCGCGCGACCTCGCCCGTAGAACGCCTTATCAAGCGCCGACCGTCATCGACCATTGCAAGGAATGTCGCATTTTCATGAGCCGCACTCTCGCTGCCGCCGACGTGTTCGGTTTTCTGAGCGTCGCCCCACCGCAGATCGCGCCCGATGGCCGGCGGGTCGCGACCATCGTCACGCGGCGGGACATCGTCACCGACCGGAGGGTCTCGTGGCTGATGCAGACGCACGAGGGCGACGACTGGCGGGACGTGCCGGGAACCGAGGGGGCGCTTTCGGCGCGATTCTCGCCCGACGGCGAGCGCATCGCATCGATCCGGCGGGTCGATGACGAATACCAGCTGGCAGTCCACGCGCCGGGCATGGCGGCCAGCGTGCTGCATCGTTCGATCACGCCGATACGCGAGCTGGCGTGGTCGCCCGACGGACGCAGCGTGGCGTTCCAGGCCAGGGTGGATGCGGCGCTGCCGTCCTGGTTGGGCCTCCCCATCGCGCCGGCGGGCGCTCAGTGGGCAGAGCCGCCACGGCATACTGACCGGCTGTTGTATCGGCATGACGCGATGGGCGAACTGCCGGAAAGCGTGTTCCACATCTTCGTCGTTGCTGCCGACGCCAGCGCGCCCGCGCGCCAGCTCACCGCCGGGTCGTGGCATAACGGTTTTCCGCATCACGTGCCGCCAGGGCTGGTCTGGGCGGCGGACGGCGCCTCGCTGCTGGTCGCCGGCACGCGGCGAATGGATTGGGACACGAAGCCCGGCGAGACCGACATCCACTCGATCGCGCTCGCCGGCGGTGCGGTGACGCCGCTGACCGACATCCCCGGCCAGACCGCCCACGCGGCACCCTCGCCAGACGGCAAGATGATTGCCTTCACCGCCATCCACGAACGCGGTGTGAGCCACCATCTGCGCCGATTGTTCGTTCTGCCCAGCGCCGGCGGGACGGCGCGCGAAATCCTGCCGGACTTCGACCGCAGCGTCGACGACGTCGCCTGGGACGAGGATGGCACCAGCCTCGTCGTCACCTACGACGACGCGGGAGAGGGACACATCGCCCGCGTCGGATTAAAGGATGGATCGCTCACGATCCTCGCCCGCGACGCCAGCGGCGGGTCGATCGAGATGCCTTATGCTGGCCACGGCATCTCGGTCGCCTGGGACGGGAAGGTGGTCTACGTGCGCTCGGCCGTCGACGTGCCGAGCGAGGTGGGCCTGATCGAGCCGGGTCGGGCGCCGCGCTCGCTCACGTCGCTGAATGTCGAGATGGCGCAGGCGGTGGGTGGCTTTCGGACCGCCGAGATGTTCTGGGTCGAGGGTGGGGAGGGCCGGCGCGTGCAGTGCTGGCTGCTGCTGCCGCCTGGTCCCGGCCCGCATCCGGCGGTGCTGGAGATCCATGGCGGTCCCTACGCGCAATACGGATCCCGCTTCTCGATCAAGCATCAGGCGATGGCCGCTGCCGGATACGCGGTATTGTACTGCAACCCGGCGGGTTCGACCGGCTACGGTGAGGCTTTCACCGATGCGCTGCACGACCGGTTCCCGGGCCCGGATTGGGACGATCTCATGGCGGCGGTCGATGCCGTCGCGCTGCGGCGCGAGATCGACGCCGACAACCTGTTCGTCAGCGGCCAGAGCGGCGGCGGCCTGCTGACGCTCTGGACGGTCACCCACAGCCACCGTTTCCGCGCGGCGGTGGCGATCAAGCCCGTGGCGGACTGGTCGTCCTGGGTGCTCGGCAGCGATGTCGGCGCCTCCATCGGTGTCCGCTGGATGGGCGGCGCGCTGCCGTGGGAAGCCCCGGAGAAGTATCGTGCCCGCTCGCCGGTCACCTACGCCGCCGCGGTGCGGACGCCGACGCTGCTGATGGCCGGCGATGCGGACAGCCGGACGCCGATGAGCGAGACGCTGCAGATGTATTCGGCACTTCGGCTCGCCGGCGTCGATGCCCACCTGATGCGCTTTCCCGGCGCCTCGCACAGCTCGTCGGCGATGCGGCCGTCGCTTTTCGCGGCCGAGATCGCCGCGACGATCGGGTGGTTCGACCGGCAGCGCCAGGCTACGTCACCCGATCGTATCGCACCCGCTTGACCCGGCCGCCGCTTGCGAGCAGCGCGCACACCCGCCCCTGCGCGCGAAGCGCCCGCACATCGAACCAGGATCGATATAGCGTTCCGGGCGCATAGATCCGGATCAGATCGCCGTCGATCGGCTCGGCGTCCCAGGCCGGACCGGTGGCGATCGGGCCGCTGGCCACCACTGTCGCCTTACCGTCCTGCTCGGTTATGCGCCATTCGGCGGCCATCTCGTCGCTGCGGTAGGTGCCGGCCAAGCCCTGGGGCAGGCACGCGGTCGGCGGCGCGCGGCGCCAGACCCCGATGATCCCCGCATCCTGCTCGACCTCGATCGCGGAGGCGCCGGCGGCGCGCACGGCGAACACGCTGCTGGCCCGCGGCGACGCCAGCCTGCCCTCCTCGGTCGCCTCGGCGACCGCCGGAATGCCGTTCATGGTCAACGTCACTGCGTCGTCGTCGGCCACCGCTATGTCGAGCGTGGCGTCGGTGACGTCGTCGATGTAGCGGCCGGAAAAGCCCGCCACCGCGTCATGAGGGAGCGGCTTGGGCACGGGATGGACGCCCGGCCGGGTCCCGAGCACCACGTCGAGCACGCGATGCGCGAGCAGGCTCGGGTCCGCATTGCCGGTGTTGGCCATGACGATCACCGCAACGTCCTGACCCGGCGCCAGCAGGAACTCCGTGCGGTAGCCCGGCCACAGGCCGCCATGGCTCCAGGTCTCGACCCCGCGATAGGGGCGCGCGACCAGGCCGCGTCCGTATCGGTTCAGGCTCCCGTTGTTGAAGGGCGCCTGGACCATCAGCCCGTCGAGCCATCCGGCGCCGATACAGCGCGTGGCGAAGTGACGCGCCCAGAGCGCCAGATCGGCCACCGACGAGACGAGGCCTCCCTCGCCCGCCAGCGGAAAGGCGTGCGCGGCGCGCGCCCAGATGCCGTCGTCACCGCGCAGATATCCGGTCGCCAGACGCGGAATTGCTTCGGCCGTGCTGGGGGTCACCCGCGTGTCGCGCATGCCGAGCGGGAGGAAGATGCGCTCCTGCAGCACGGCGTCGAGGCTGCGGCCGGAGAGGCGCTCGACGATCAGCCCGAGCAGCAGAAAATTCGAGTTACTGTAGAGGAAACGGCCGCCGGGATCGAAATTGAGCGTGCGCTGGCGGGCGATGCCGTCGAACAAGACCTGTGGCCCGATCGGCGTGCCGAGATCGCCGCCGCCGTGGCGGACGATCTCCAGCATGTCGCGGATGCCCGACGTGTTGTGCATCAACTGCGCGACCGTGATCTGGTCGGCAAGCGCGGGCAGCTCCGGCAGGTACGTCCGCACCGCCGCGTCGAGCGCCAGCGCCCCCTCGGCTTCGAGCATCAGGATGGCGGCGCAGGTGAACTGCTTGGAGACGGATGCGATGCGGAAGCGCGTGCCGGGCCCGATCGGGACTGCGTGCTCGATATTGGCCAGTCCGGCGTGGAGATGCACACGAAGTGCGCCGCCGAGAACCACACCGATGGTGACGCCGGCGCCGCCGTCGCGCCACGGCTCGAGCAACGCGTCCAAACGGCGCTGGATTAGCAGATCGTCAAGATCGGTCACATATCATCCTTTCTGCGAGCGTAAGCGATGGCATACTCCTTGCTCTACTCTGCCCTAGTGTCCATCGTCGAAACAGGAGCGACCCCCGCATGAACCATCTCGTAACTGCCTCGATGGTCGCGCTCAGCGTCGCGACCCCGATCGCTGCCTCCGTCGCCGCCCCGGGCGCGCCGCACGACAAGCTCGTCGTCGGCATGACTGCGTTCTCCTCCAGTCAGCACCCCTACATCGACCCGGTCATCGTCAAGTCCTGGACGCTGGGCTTCGTCAATCGGCCCGTGACCTACTTCACGCCGGACACCTGGACCAATACTTGCGCGCTCTGCACGGAACTGCCGAGCATCGAGAACGGGCGCGCCAAGATCGAAACGCAGGCCAACGGCAAGCCCGGCATGTCGGTGCACTGGACGTTGAAGCCGGACTTGAAGTGGGGCGATGGCGTTCCGCTCACGACCAAGGACATCGCCTACACCGCCAAGGTCGGAGGTGACCCGACCACCGGGTTCCCCGACGCCCGGATCTGGGGCCGCATCTACAAGACCGACATCATCGACGACCAGAATATCGTCGTGCACATCGACGAGGTGACGCCGCTGTTCAACCGGATGAGCAAGCTGCTGTCCGAGCACATCGACGGCCCCACCTACACGGCCGCCAAATCGCCGGGGGACTACGTCAAGCAGAACGCCTACAACCGCGCGCCGACGACGCCCGGCCTGTGGAACGGTCCCTATATGATGACCGCCAACGATGGCGCCTCGCAGATCGTGCTGCAGCCAAACCCTTATTGGAGCGGGAGCAAGCCGTACTTCAAGAACATTGTCATCCGCTCGATCGGCGATACGGCGGCACTGCAGGCCAACCTGTTGTCCGGCGACATCGACATGATCCCGGGCGATGGTAACGGCCTCTCGCTCGATCAGGTGCTCGCGATGCAGAAGCAGCACCCGACCGATTTCAACTACATTTTCAACGATTCCGTGACGTTCTACCATCTGGACGTCAACCTCGATAATCCGATCCTGAAGGATCCGCGGGTCCGCCGCGCCATGCTCATGGCGATCGACCGCAAAGCGATGTCGGACCGCCTGGTGGGCGGACGCTACCAGCTTGCCGCGACCTGGGTGCCGCCGAAAGAGCCGATGTTCGCCGAAGGTATTCCGATCGTCCCCTATGACCCGGCCGGCGCCAAGAAGTTGCTGCAGGAGGCCGGATGGACGCCAGGCCCGGACGGCATCCTGCGCAATGCCGCGGGGGAGCGGTTCTCGATCGAGTACGACACGACGACCGAGTTGAAGCTCGGCCTGCTCATCCAGCAGGTGGCGCAAGACCAACTCAAGCGCGTCGGGATCGAAGCGACGATCAAGAACGAAATCCAGCGCACCTTCTTCGGCGACACGCTCAAGCGCCGCAAATACGGCGGACTGGCACAATATTTCTGGCTGTTCAGCGTCAGTTTCGCGCCACTGCAGCTCTACGCCATCTCGAACATCCCGACCGAGGCGAACGGTTGGGGCGGAAGCAACTACATGGACTGGAAGAACGACGATTTCGAGCGTGCCCTGCAGGCCTCGGCGACCGATCTCGATGTCGGCAAGCAGAAGGCCGATTGGGCGGAGATGCAGAAGATCTACGCGCAAGACTTGCCGACCCTGCCGCTGTTCTTCGTTCCGCAGACGCATGTGATCCCGGTCTGGCTGAAGGGCTACGTGCCGGCTGGAATGACCGACTATGCATCCCTGCGCGGCGAGGATTGGCGCGCTGAGTGACAATGTCGTCGTCGCGGTCCGCGGGCTCCGTGTCGGCTTTCCACGCGGCGGCGCGTGGCGCGAGGTCGTCGCCGGCGTGGATTACGAGATCCGGGGTGGCCGTACGCTCGGCATCGTCGGCGAGAGCGGCTGCGGCAAGTCGGTCACCGCGCTCGCGCTGATGGGGCTGGTGCCGGCGCCCGGTCGCGTCACCGGGTCGGTCACGTTTAGGCAACGCGAGCTGGTCGGGCAGAGCGAGGCGGCGTGGCGTCGGTTGCGCGGCGACGGCATCGCGATGGTATTCCAGGAGCCGATGACGGCGCTCAACCCGGTGATGCCGGTCGGCCGTCAGATCGCGGAATCCATGGTCATCCATCGCGGCGAGAGCTGGCTGCAGGCGGAGAGCGCCGCCGTCGGCCTGCTCGAGGCGGTCGGCATCAACTCGCCGAAGGAGCGGGCCGCGTCGTATCCGCACCAGCTCTCGGGCGGCATGCGGCAACGCGCGATCGTCGCCATGGCGCTCGCCTGCGAGCCCGCGCTGCTGATCGCGGACGAACCCACCACGGCGCTCGATGTGACGATCCAGGCGCAGATCCTGGACTTGATGCTCGACCTGCAGGACCGGACCGGCATGGCGATGCAGTTCATCAGCCACAACCTGGCCGTCGTGTCCGAGATCGCGCACGAGATCTGCGTCATGTATGCCGGCCGCATCGTCGAGCGCGCGCCGGCCGACGCGTTGTTCGCCGAGCCGCTGCATCCGTATACGCAGGGCTTGATCGCGACCGTGCCGGACCCGGGGCATCGCGTCGCGCGGTTGCCCGTGATCGCCGGCGGCGTCCCCGATCTGGTGGGTGGGCGAGGCTGCCGTTTCGCCGATCGCTGCCCGCGTGCGGACGCTGGTTGTCGTGCGGCCGAGCCCGAGCTGGTGGCGCATGCGCCCGGCCATTTCGCCGCGTGCTTCAAGGCCGGCCTCGGATGAGCGAGCTTCTCGCGGTGGATCGGCTGCGCGTCGATTTCGACGTGTCGAGTGGCCGGTTCGGTGGCGGCAAGCGCGTGTTGCAGGCGGTCGCGGACGTCAGCTTCAGCATCGCCGAGGGCGAGGTCCTGGCGCTCGTGGGCGAGAGCGGCAGCGGCAAGTCGACGCTGGGCGCCGTCGTCGCCGGGCTACGCGCGCCGACTTCCGGCACGCTGCGTTTCCGCGGCCGGCCGATCGAAGGCGAGGTCCGCCGCGAGGCCCAGCGGAGCATCCAGCTCGTGGTGCAGGATCCGTACAGCGCGCTCGACCCGCGAATGCCGGTCTCGGCCATCATCGCCGAGCCGCTGCGGATCCAGCGCATCGGTTCGGCGACATCGCGACGGGCCCGCGCGGCCGAGCTCGTCCGCCAGGTGGGCCTGCCGCTGGACGCGCTCAACCGCTACCCGCACGAGTTCTCCGGTGGGCAGCGCCAACGCATCGCCATCGCCCGGGCCCTCGCGCCCGAACCGAAACTAATCGTCGCCGACGAGCCGCTCTCGGCGCTCGACGTGTCGATCCAGAGCCAGATCCTGAACCTGATGAAGGAGCTGCAGGAGCAGCGCGGGCTCTCCTACCTGTTCATCAGCCATGACCTCGCCGTGGTCAATCACCTGGTCGACCGCGTCGCCGTGCTCTATCTTGGCCGGCTGATCGAGGTCGCGCCGTGCGCCGACCTGTTCGCTGCGCCCTCGCACCCCTACACGCAGGCGCTGCTCGCTGCCGTCCCGCGGATCGGCCGTTTCCGCGCCCGCACCGGGCAGGCGATCAAGGGCGAGATGCCCAGCCCGCTCGATCCGCCGCCGGGCTGCGTGTTCCATCCGAGATGTCCGAAGGCGCAGGCGGTCTGCCGCGAGATTCCGCCGGCGCTCGAACCCGCACCAGGGCGGCCGCAGCAGCGTGCCGCCTGCCACTTCAAGGACTGACCCGGCGATGGCCCGCTTCTTCCTCGCTCGCTTCCTGCAAGCCGGCCTCGTGCTGCTCGTCATGAGCTTCATCATCTACAACCTGATCGGCCTGATGCCGGGCGACCCGATCGACCTGCTGATCTCGGGCAATCCGGGGGCAACGCCCGAATCGATTGCGCAACTCCGCGCCATCTACGGCCTCGATCAGCCGCTGCTCCTGCGCTACTGGCACTGGCTGTCGGCCGCGTTGCAGGGCGATCTCGGCTTCTCGCGCGTGCACAGCCAGCCGGTGCTCGAGGTGGTGCTGCCGGCGCTGTGGCAAACCTGCAAGCTGCTGGTCACCAGCTTCGTGCTGAGCGTGGTGCTCTCCACCGCGCTCGGCACGATCGCCGCGTTGCGGCCAAACGGCTGGATCGACAATGCGATCGGTCTGTTCGCCTTCGCCGGCATATCGGTGCCGGTGTTTTGGCTCGCGTTGATGATGATCCTCGTCTTCGCCGTGCAGCTGCACTGGTTTCCGGCCAGCGGCATCGCCGATGTCGGCAACGGCGGTGCGTGGGACCATGCGCGGCATCTCGTCATGCCGGTGATCGTGCTGTCGCTGGCCAATACGGGCGGCTTCACCCGCTACGTGCGCGCCAGCATGGTCGAGGTCATGCGCATGGACCTCGTCCGTACCGCCCGGGCCAAGGGGGCGGGACCGTGGCGCGTGATCACGGCGCATGCATTTCGCAACGCGATGATCCCGATCGTCACCGTGTGGGCGCTCAGCTTCGGCGCGCTGTTCGGCGGCGCGCTGGTCACCGAAACGATCTTCGCCCAACCCGGCATGGGCAAGATGATCTACGACGCCATCATGGGCAACGACTTCAACCTCGCTCTCACCGGGCTGTTGTTCGCGACGCTGGTGACGCTGCTGAGCAATCTTGGCGCCGATCTCGCCTATGCGTGGCTCGATCCGCGGATCAGCCTGCAATGAGCGCCGCGACCCCATCCGCGACGGAGGCGGCGGTCGGCGCCTGGACGCTTCGGTGGCGCCGGCTGCGGGGCCATCCCGCCGCTCTGGTCAGCCTCTTCATCTTGCTCCTGCTGGTCGGCTTCTGTCTCGCGGCCTACCCGTATGCGGCGCTGCGCGACATCGACCCGTCCAGCACCGACCTGCTTTCGCGCTTCGACCCCCCCTCGTTCGAACACCCCCTCGGCACGGACGACGCCGGGCGCGACGAGTTGTTGCGCCTGATGGTGGGCGGGCAAATCTCGCTCCTGATCGGCGTGCTCGCGACGCTGATCGGCGGCGTCATCGGCGTGGCGGTGGGGGTATGCGCGGGCTATTTCGGCGGCCGGGTCGACGCCGTGTTGATGCGGTTCACCGACGGGGTGATCGTGCTGCCGTTGCTGCCCCTGCTGATCGTGCTCGAGGCGGTGGACCTGACCAAGCTCGGCTTTAGCCAGGCTTTCACTCATTCCGGGGCCGCCGCGTTCTGGCGCATCGTGATCGTCATCTCGCTCGTGGACTGGACCGCTGTCGCACGCCTCGTACGCGCGGCCACGCTGTCGATCCGCGAGCGCGATTTCATCCGCGTCGCGCGCGCCAGCGGGGCGGGATCGCTCTACATGATGACCACGCACATCCTGCCCAACGTGGCCACTCCCATCATCGTCGCCCTCACCCTCACGGTGGGCCGCGTCATTCTGCTCGAGAGCGTGCTGAGCTTCCTCGGTCTGGGCGTGATCCCGCCCACCCCGTCCTGGGGCAATATGCTCAACAACGCGCAGGAGTTGGTCACCACCAACCCGGCGCTCGCCGTCTATCCGGGTCTGTTGATCTTCATGACGGTGATCGCCGTCAATTTCTCAGGCGACGGGCTGCAACACGCCTTCGATCCTCGCTCCTGACAACATCTTTGCCAACTGATTTGAGCAAAAACCGGTCGTAAGAAGTCATGACGACCGATCCTGAGCGATATACGTAGTTGAGAGGTGACCAATTGAGCCTGGCCTAGAGCACTTTCCGAGCCGCTTGTCTCGAAAGTAGTACTCTACTACATTGTTTTAGCGAGTCTTACTTCCGATCGGGTGATTCTACCCGATCGGAAAATGCTCTAGTGTCCCGATTCTGAAGTCCTGCTGATCTGCATCGTCCTGGTGCAGAAGCGCTGG
>JAABUX010005937.1_pt1 | contig 14789 bp, 12 predicted proteins | sample 5561851 | NCBI WGS metagenome assembly JAABUX01 (sample SAMN10711883, study PRJNA513361) | rock metagenome | isolation source: Antarctica rocks | place: Antarctica: Victoria Land, Richard Nunatak red sandstone | collected 2016-01-03 | reverse complement strand
GATGATACGTATGACTCCCTACCCCGACGACCGCGCCCTGCTCCTGGTCGGCGAGACCTACAACACCGCCGACACTTACTACGCCGTGCGCTACCTGTTCCCCGACCCCATTATTTATGTCGATAAGGGCGATGGGCAGAGCGTGCTGGCCTGCGGCGACTTCGAGGTTCCGGGCGCGTCCGCCCACGCTCGCGCCGCCACGGTGCGCGGCTTCCAGGACTACGGCGTGAACGACCTGCCGCGCGACCTGCCGGGGTACCGGCAACTGGCTGAGCTGGCCCTGCGCGTGCTGCGCGAGGCCGGCGTCACGCGGGCCGTGACCACGGACACCATCCCGCTCACAGTGGCCGACCACCTGCGCGCCAGCGGCATCGACCTGCTGTGCCGGCCGGACGTGCTGATCGGTCCGCGCGCGGTCAAAGGACCTGACGAGGTGGCGGCGATCGAGGCGGCGCAGCGCTCCACCGAGCACGCCATGGGCGCGGCCATCGATCTGCTTGCCCAGGCCGAGGTTGGCCCCGACGGGCTGCTCCACGACGGGGGCACGGTCATCACCTCGGAGCGCCTGCGCGCCGTGATCGAGGCCTACTTGCTGGAGCAGGGCTGCAGCGGCGAGGGGACCATCACGGCCAGCGGCCCCGATGGCGCCCAGCCGCACAACGCGGGGCACGGTCCCATCCGCGCCGGCCAGTCCATCATCATGGACATCTTCCCGCGCCACAAAGAGCGCCGCTACTACGCGGACATGACGCGCACGGTAAGCAAGGGCGCGCCCCACCCCGAGCTCGCGCGCATGTATGACCTGACCGAGCAGGCGCTCGAGCTGGCGTTGGGCCTGATCCGCCCCGGCGTCAACGGGCGCGAGGTCTTCGAGGCGGTCTGCCGCCACTACGAAGACAACGGCTATGCCACCTATCTGCGCGAGGGCCGCATGCCCGAGATGGGCTTCATCCACGGGCTGGGCCACGGCGTGGGGTTGGAGATCCACGAGGCGCCGCTACTCTCACGGCGCGACGAAACGCTGCGCGAGGGGCAGGTCATCACCGTCGAGCCCGGCCTGTACCACCTGGAGTTGGGCGGCGTGCGCATCGAGGACATGGCGCTCGTCACCGCCGACGGCTGCCGCAACCTGACCGACTTCCCCAAGACGTTCGTGGTGTAGGCTTGGAGCACGACGGGGACCGCCACCTGGGCCGGCTGGGGCGGCTGGGCCGGCACGTCCCTATCGCGGGGGGAGTGGCGGACGCGCTGGAGCGCGCGCGGGCGGCCGGCTACGACGCCGTGCAGGTGTTCCCCGGCAACCCCAAGGGCTGGCGACACGTCCCCATGGAGCCGGAAGCGGCCGCCGCGATACGGGCGGAGGCGCGACGCCTCGACGTGCGTCCCGTCGTCATCCACGCGCCCTACATCATCAACCTCGCCGCCGAAGACGAGTTAGCGGCCAACTCCGCGCGCGGCCTGGCCAACGCGCTGGAGCGCGCCCAGGACATCGGCGCCGCCTACGTGGTCGTGCATGCCGGTAGTTCCAAGGGGGCGAGCGAGGAGGTCGGTATCGCGCGAGTGGCTCGGCTGCTGGAGGGTGTGCGCGACACCATATTCCCGTCGTCCCTGTCGTCCCCGTCATCCCCGTCATCCCCGTCATCCCCGTCATCCCCGTCAGACACGAGCACAGCGGAGAGCCCGGTGGGAGCCGATATGGCTACGGCTCCAATGGCCATGACGACGCGTATCCTGCTCGAGAATGGCGCGGGCGCCGGCAGTACGCTGGCCGGCTCACCGGAGGCGTTGGGTCGTTTGCTGGCCGCCCTACCCGGCACGGTGGGCGCGTGCATCGACACGGCGCACCTGTGGGGCGCGGGCTGCGACCTGTCGAGCGCGGCGGCGGTCGACGCGGTGGTGGAGCGGCTCGACCGCGCGGTGGGCCTGGACCGCATCGGCGTGATCCACCTCAACGACAGCGCCGTACCGCTGGGCAGCCACCGCGACGTGCACGCCCGGCTCGGCGAGGGCACGATCGGCTTGCCGGGGCTGGCCGCGTGGCTCGCGCATCCGGCGCTGCGCCACCACCCCATCATCCTGGAGACTCCGCTGGAAGACGACCCCGCGCGCGAGGCAGCTCGCTGCGCCATGACCCGTCAGCTGCGGGAGGGCGACGTGGACGGAGCGGCGCAGGCCCTGGCGGCGTTGCGAGAAAGTGGGGATGTTCCTGGCCCGTTTGATGCAACTGCGAAGACGGTGAGCGGGTCGTCAGGCCGTAATGTGCGCGGTACTGTAGAACACCGGGCCTTGCCTGAAGGGAACGTACGTGGATGAGTCTCAGCCTTCGCCATTCCAGATGGAGCGTCTTGGCCGTGTGATGGAGCCCGACCCGGCGCGGCTGGACGAGCGGGAAGGTGTGATCAACCCGGCCGTGGCGCGCGGACGCGATGGCGAGACCTACCTCTTGCCGCGCCTGGTGGCCGCCGGCGACCACTCGCGCATCGGCCTGGCGAGGGTCCGCTTCGACGCGGACGGCAAGCCCGCTGGCGCGGACCGGTTGGGCTATGTGCTGGAGCCGCGTGAGCCGTACGAGTGCGGCGCGGACGGCCACGGCGGCGGCTGCGAGGACCCCCGCGTCACCTATGTGGAGCCGCTGGGCCGCTATGTGATGACCTACGTCGCGCTGGGTCCGCACGGCGCGCGCGTCGCACTGGCCGTGTCGGACGACCTGCGCTCGTGGCAGCGGCTGGGTCCGGTCCGCTTCGAGCCCACGCCCGACCCGTCCTACGGCGCCGATTGGAACGCCTATCAGGACAAGGACGGCTCGCTGTTCCCCCGGCCCGTGCGCGGCCCCGACGGGCGCCCGTCGCTGGCCCTGCTGCACCGGCCCATGTACGACGCCGACAGCCTGCCGCGCGGCGTCACCGATCCGCGCCATAGCGTCTGGATCTCGTACCGCGCGCTCGACGACGCGTCGCGGGATATCGGCGCCCTGACGCGCTGGCGCCACCACCACCAACTGCTCACGCCGCGTTACGACTGGGAGCAGGCATGGGTCGGCGGCGGCGCCCCGCCCGTCCTGACCCCACACGGGTGGCTGATCGTCTACCACGGCGTGCAGCGACGCCAACCGGAGACGCCCAGTGAGCGCAAACCGGTTATCTACCATGCTGGCGTGCTGATCGCGGACCGCGACGATCCGCGCCGCATCCTCTACCGCTCACCCACGCCCCTGCTCTCGCCCCAGACGCCCGACGAGCTACACGGCGACCAGCCCGACGCAGTGTTCCCCACCGGCCTCGACGACCGTGGTGGCGGCCTGTTCGACCTGTACTACGGTATGGCTGACACGCGCATCGGAGCCGCGCGCATCCGCATCCCCGACCAGCTACCACAGTAATGAGTGACGAGTGGTTAGTATTACAACGTGACATTGACCTGCGACTAAAGTCGCATGGCAAAGAACGACGACTGAAGTCGTGTGGAGCGGCCTGTTGAGACACTTTAGTGTCCGTTGTGTGCCATGCGACTTTAGTCGCAGGCTGGTCCTAACGTTGTAGTATTAGTGACGAGTGGTTAGTGACGAGTGGTTAGTGACGAGTGGTTAGTGACGAGTGGTTAGTGACGAGTGGTTAGTGACGAGTGGTTAGTGACGAGTGGTTAGTGACGAGTAGGGGCGTATTGCATACGCCCGCATACGCCCACGTGACCAATAGCGAGCGTAGAGTATCTAATGATCGGGATGCTTTGCAAGGCCCTCTCGGTTTCAGCCATAAACTGGTACCGTAGGTAGGTAGGTAGAAGGCGACGACGTGATGGTCGCCGTATGCGATAGACGACGGCGTGACGCCTGACGTATATACTGGACGACGATGTCGTCGGACGAGGGGAGGGGGACGGATGCATAGAAAACGGCGGCGGGTACCAATTTTACCGACACTGGTCCTGGTGTGGCTGGTCCTGGTGGTCGGCGTGGTTATCTTTGGACGTGGTAGCTCCGGTCAACACCGCGACGTGACGTCGCCAGTCGTGCCGGCGGCTCCGCGCTCGGGCGTCGCGCGGCCGACGAGGCCGACGAGGCCGACGAGGCCGGCGTTCGTTCTGCCCTCGCTAGGCGATCTCCACCCTATCAAGGCGTTGGAGAACTCGCCTGCCGTCCGCGCGATCCGTGCCTGGCGTCCGCCCCAGGAGGTCACGTCCTGGCGCCTGCCGCGTGAGCTCACCAATTGGCGGCCGCCACACGACGTGACCTCCTGGCGGCTACCGCGCCAGATCACCTCCTGGCGTCCGCCAACTCACTTACCCTCCTTGCGCCTGCCCGGCAAAATCACCTTGCCCGGCAAAATCACCTTGCCCGGCAAAATCACCTTGCCCGGCCAGATGACGTCGTGGCGCCTGCCGGCTCATCTACCGTCCTGGCGGCTGCCCGGCCAGATTACCTTGCCCGGCCAGATTACCTTGCCCGGCCAGATTACCTCGTGGCGGCCTCCCCAGCAAATCACGTCGTGGCGGCCGCCGCGCGAACTAACCAACCTGCGCCCTATCCGGGCCATACAGAACTGGCGCCCCATCCGCGCGCTCCAAAACCTGCACCCGGAGCAATGGCTACAAGGGCTAGACGGCGCATAGCCCCTTGCGTGCTCCACGCTCACGACGAGAACGTGGGCCAAAGCGGTCTCGACATCCTGCTCGTGTTGTGTCGGAGCGCCTACCCCATCTCACCGTTCCATGCCGCCGAATGGCGCGCATCCCCCATCCTGGGGGTTGCGCGCCAACGGGTAGAGCGACTACCGTGATGAAGGTAATCGTTACGCGCATATCGCGCGGCGCGCACATGGTGGGTATGGTGAGGGCAGACAAATGTCGCAAAGGGCGCACAGCATCAACAGGCGCCTGCTGGCAAGCTACGCCAGCATGATCGTACTGCTCGGTGTGGCCTGGGTGGTCGCGCTGGTGGCGTCGAACACGCTGCGCGCCAGCTACAACCAGACCGTGAACACGGTCGATGCGCTCTCGGGCGAGGTCACGCTGCAGATCAAGCTGATGGACGACGAGGAGACAGGGCTGCGCGGCTACCTGCTCACCGCGTCCACGGCCTTCCTGCAACCCTGGGCCGCGGCGCGCAAGGCCCTGCCGGTCGCCCGCGAGCGCGCCGGCGCGCTCGCGGGCGCGGCGCCACGGGTGCGGCCCCTGCTCGCGGCCATGGACCGCGACGCCCTGAACTGGGAGGGATGGGCAGCGCCACTGGCGCGACAGGTGGCAGGTGTGCCCGCGATGACCGTCCCACGCGGCTCCACGACTTTGCTAGCACAGCAACTCGACGGCAAGACGCGCTTCGACCGCTACCGCACCGCGGCGGGGCGCGTGGCGCGGGCCCTGGACGACCTGCGCCAACGTGAGTTGAACGCGAGTCTGCAAACGCTCACGCGCCTGACCTGGCTCTTTGCCGTGCTCTTTGCCGTCACCGTGGGCATGGCCATACTGATCGGCTGGCGGATGACGCGCGCGGTGGCGCGACCCCTGGCCGCATTGGGACAGGCCGCGCGGTCCATCGGCCACGGCGACCTGACGCGGCCCATCAGGATCACGGGCGCGCGTGAGTTTACCCAGTTAGGAGAGAGCATGGATTGGATGCGTGACCGGCTAGCCGGACAGGCCGCGCTGGTCGCCGCGCGAGAGGCGGACCTGGCCGCCTCCGAGGAGCGATTGCGGACCGTCATGGCGAACGCCCCTATCATCCTCTTCGCGCTCGACGCGGCCGGGGTGTTCACCCTCTCGGAGGGGACGGGCCTGGAGGCGCTCGGTCTCGCCCCTGGCGCCATGGTCGGCCTCTCCGCGTTCGATGTCTATGCCGAGGTCCCCGAAATCATGGAGAACATCCGCCGCGCCCTGGCCGGGGAGGCGGTCAGCTATGTCGGCCAAGTCTCCGGTATCACCTTCGCCACCCAACTCGCCCCGCTACGCGACGAGCGCGGAGGGGTGAGCGGCGTGATCGGCGTGGCCACGGATGTCACGGATCGCGAGCGGGCGGAGGAGGCCTTGCGCGCCAGCGAGGAGCGCTTCCGCGAGAACTTCGACCGCGCGGCGCTGGGCATGGCCGTCGTCGGGCTGGATGGACGCTACCGCCAGGTCAACACGGCGTTGTGCCGCCTGCTGGGCTACGACGCGGAGGAGTTGCTGGCTCTCCGCGCGCAGGATCTCACCCTCACCGACGACATGCCGACAACCGAGGAGGGCTTCACACGGTTGCGGGCAGGGACCATCGACACCTACCAGGCCGAGAAGCGCTATCAGCACAAGGACGGGCACGCCGTCTGGGTTGAGATCAACACTACGCTGGTGCGCGACAACCAGGGAGGCCCGCTGCACCTGATCAGCCAGGCACAAGACATCATAGCCCGCAAGCAGGCCGAGGGGGCGCTGGCGGTGAGCCGGAGCGAGTTGGAGCGGAGCAACGCCGAGTTGCAGCAGTTCGCCTACGTGGCCTCGCACGACCTCCAGGAGCCCCTGCGCACCATCGCCAGCTACCTCCAACTGCTCAAGCGCCGCTACGCCGGCCGGGTCCTCGACGAGGGCGCCGACGAGTACATCGCCTTCGCCGTCGACGGCGCCAAGCGCATGCAGACCCTCATCCAGGCCGTGCTCGCCTACTCCCGCGTCGGCACCCACGGCAAAGACTTTGCCCCCACCGATACCCACGCCCTCGTGGCCGGCGCCCTTGCCAACCTCGAGGCCCGCCTCGCCGAGACCGGCGCCCGCGTCACCGTCGCCGGGGACCTGCCGACCGTGCGGGGCGACGACACCCAACTCGGCCAACTCTTCCAGAACCTCATCGGCAACGCCCTCAAGTTCACCCGTCCGGGAGAAACATCCGCGGTAGCGATCACGGCCGAGCGCCGAGGGGAGGAGTGGGCCTTCGCCGTGCGCGACAACGGCATCGGCCTCCCCCCCGAGCAGACGGAGCGCATCTTCGGCATGTTCCAGCGCCTGCACGCCCGCGACGAGTACGAGGGCGCCGGCATCGGCCTCGCCGTCTGCAAGCGCATCGTGGAGCGTCACGGCGGCCGCATCTGGGTCGAGTCGCGGCCCGGCGAGGGCGCCACCTTCCTGTTCACCCTACCCGTTCATTATGAGGAGAGAGAGGACACCGCGGCATGACCGTACAACCTGTCGACATCTTGCTCGTCGAGGACAACCCCGGCGATGTCGTGCTGATGCGCGAGGCGCTGCGCGAGGCCAAGATGCACAACACGCTACACGTGGCTCCGGACGGGCGGGAGGCCCTGGCCTTTTTGCGCCACGAGGGGGCCTACGCCACCGCGCCGCGCCCAGGCCTGATCCTGCTCGACCTTAATCTGCCTCACCTCAACGGACACGAGGTCCTGGCCGCGATCAAGGACGACCCCGCCCTGCGGCGCATCCCCGTGGTCATGCTCACGACCTCGGACGCGCCATCCGACGTGCGCGCCGCCTACGACCGCCACGTCAACTCGTACATCACCAAGCCGGTGGACCTGGAGCAGTTCTTCGCCGTCGTCAAAGGGCTCGATGGCTACTGGCTCTCGCTCGTCCGGCTCTCGCTCGAATAGGAAGGTTGCCCATGCCCGCACCAACGCCCACGCCGACGCCGACGCCCGTGCCCCTACCAGCGCCCGCGCCGCGGGCCACGCTGACTGTCCTCTTGGTCGAGGACAGCCCCGCCGACGCCCGCCTGGTGCACCTGATGCTTGGCGACGCGCGCGCCCCGCGCTTCACCCTCCTGCACGTCGACCGCCTTGCCGCCGCCGCGGCAACCCTCGAGTCCGGGCAGCACATCGACGCCGTCCTGCTTGACCTCGGACTCCCCGACGGGCAGGGTCTGACCAACGTCACCCGGCTGCGCACCGTCGCCCCCCGCGTCCCAATCGTGGTCATGAGCGGAAACGACGACGAAGCCCTGGCCGTGGCCGGCGTGCGCGACGGCGCCCAGGACTATCTCGTCAAGGGGCGCGTCGAGGGCGACATGCTGGCGCGCGCGCTGCGCTACGCCATCGAGCGGAAGGATGAGGAGGCGCGCCTGGCCGCGGCCCTGGCGACGCAGCAAGAGGCAAACAGGCAACTGGAGAGCCTCAACAAGGCCAAGAGCGACTTCGTCTCGATCGTCGGCCACGAGTTCCGCACCCCGCTCACCGGCATCCTTGGATTCAGCGAGATCCTGCGCGACGAGGAGCTGAGCTCCGCGGAGGTGCGGGAGTACGCTGGCGACATCAACGCCGACGCGCAGCGCCTGATCCGCATGATCACCGAGATGCTCGACCTTGACCGCATGGAAGCGGGCCAGGCGGCGCTACGCCTCGAGGCCGTCGACCTTCGCGCGGTCGTCGCCGAGGTCGCCGCGCTGGCCCGGCGCACCGCGCCCCGGCACGCCATCCGCCTCGACCTCGACGACGCTGTACCCCCGCTGGTGGGCGACCGCGACAAGCTGGTCCAGGTCATCACCAATCTGGTGAGCAACGCTATCAAGTATTCCTCGGGAGGGACTATCACCGTCACGTTGACGAACGATACGACCATCGATACCAGCACGGATAACGATACTACTATGGATATCAGCACGGATAACGATACGACTATGGTCGCTCACCTGCGGGTGCGAGATGAGGGCATGGGCATCCCCCCCGAGGCGCTGGAGACGGTGTTCGAGCGCTACGCGCGGATCGAGTCGCCGGCGACCCGCTACATCGCGGGGACCGGGCTCGGCCTGCCCATCGTGCGCCAAATCGTCGAACTGCACGGGGGCCGCGTCTGGGCCGAGAGCACACCCGGCGAGGGCTCCACGTTTCACGTGACTATTCCGGTCGCCGCGCCGACCGGCGCCGTTCCGGTTGCCACCTCGACCGGCGCCGCGTAGAGGGGGGAAAGTAACGATGGCCCGTATTGTCTTCTGCGAGGATGATCCCACGATCCGCAAGTTAATCCGCCTGACCCTGCGCGGGACGGCCCATGACGTCTCTATCGCGGACGACGGCGACGCGGGGCTGGCGCTGATCGAGCGCGAGCGGCCTGACCTCGTCTTCACCGATGTGTCGATGCCTGGGCTCGACGGCCTGCAACTGACGGACGCGCTACGGGCGCGGCCACACCTGGCCGCGATCCCGGTCGTCGTGATCAGCGCCGCGGTGCAGCGCGAGCAACTCGAGGATGCCCAGCGGCGACGGGTCGCGGGCTACCTGACCAAGCCGTTCAGCCCGTCCACTCTGCGCGCGCTGATCGATGCGACGATCGGGGCCGGCAAGTCAGGCCGGCAGCGGGCGGACAGCGATGAGTGAGCGATGGCCGGCCGCCGGGGCGGCGGACGGGCGCGGCGCCATCCGCGTCCTCGTCGCGCACGGCGAGGACGCCGCCCGCGACGACATCGTCGCTATCCTGCGCGCGTCGGCGCGGATCGAGGTGGTCGGCGTGGCGCGTAGCGGCGACACCACGATCGCCCTGGCGCGCAAGCTCACGCCCGACATCCTGCTGATCGACGACGGCCTGCCCGGCGGAGGCGGCGCCGACACAACGGAGCGGCTCGGCGCGCTGCTGCCGGCCGCGGCCGTCATCCTCCTCGCATCGACGCTCTCCGCCGACACGTTGCAGCGCGCCATGCGCGCCGGCGCCCGCCAGATCGTGCCGCTGCCGGTGGCGCCGGGGGAGTTGCTGGAGACGATCGGGCAGGTCCACGAGGCGCTGGTGGCGCGTCGCGCCCCGACACCCGCGCACGCTGGACGTCCCGCCGCGCTGGCGGGGCAGATCGTCGTGGTGTTCAGCCTCAAGGGCGGGGTGGGCTGCACGACCGTGGCCACCAATCTCGCCGTGGCGATCAGGCAAGAGATGGGCCTGCGGGTGGCTCTTGTCGACGCGTCGCTGCCGATCGGCGATGTCGGCGCCCTGCTCGACCTGCCGTCGACGACGTCCGTGACGGATCTGGTAGGGCTGGGAGGGGACGACGCCGCGGCGGTCGAGGACGCGCTCCTGACGCACGCGCGCAGCGGGGTCCGGGTGTTGCAGGCGCCGCACCGGGTGGAGCTCGCGGAGACGATCACCGGCGACCTTCTGCGACGGACCGTGGAGACCCTCCGCGCGCACCACGAGTTCGTCGTCGTCGACACGCACGCGGCGCTCGACGAGCGCGTCCTGCCCCTGCTCGAGACGGCGGACACCATCCTGCTGGCGCTGACCCAGGACATGGCCGCTCTCAGGAGCGCAACGGTCTTCCTGCGCATCGTCGAGCTGCTGGGCTACCCAGCGGGGAAGGTGCTGCCGATCGTGACGCGCGTGGGAATCGCGGGCGGGATCTCGACGCCCGAGATGGCGGAGGCGCTGGGACGCCCACTTGACCGCCTCATTCCGACCGATGAGCGCGCGGTGGTGCGCGCGATCAACGAGGGAACCCCGCTGATGCTCTCGGGCCGGCAGACGCCGGTCGCGACGGCGATCGTCGACCTCGCCCGCTACCTGGTCGCCGCCACCTATCCGGACGCCGTGGCGCCGCTGTTGATGGCCCAGGGCGGCGGCGCGCGGCGCGGCCCGCTCGCGCTGTTCGCCCGCGGCTAACTCCCGCCCGGCTCGCCTCGGTCGGACCCCGCGCCGCCAACTGCTCTCAGGTCTACGACGTCGAACAAGTAGCCGTTGGCCATTAGAGGTCCAGCAGCTCTTCCAGCCGTTGCGGCTGAAAGCCCTGCACGGGCACGCCGTCGACGACCGTCACCGGCGGGAGCGGCAGCCCGAGGGCCAGGAACTCACGCAGCGCGGCCTCGTCGCGCGTGACGTCGCGCAACTCGTAGGCCACCTCGTGATGTGAAAGAAACTCTTTCACCGCGCGACAAGGGACTCAGCGCTCGTGGCTGTAGACGATCACCAGGGGCTGACGCCATGGCGCCAGCGCGCCGTTGGTATCCGTATTCTTTTCTATCATGCCTACAGCTTGCCAGATCGGGCGCGTCAGCCTCATGAGCCAGTCCGACAATGGGTGCACCTCGTTTTTGTGGAAGGGGGACGGACCGGGGCAGACCAGGCCTGCGACGGCGGTCGCAGGGCAGCGGACGACGACTGCGGTCGGGTGTGGTCCGCCGCGACGAGGTCCCTGGTCCCGCTTCGACACCGCAGTGTCCGTCTGCTGCCATGCGACCGCCGTCGCAGGTCGGAGTCCACAATGTTAAGGTGCACCCTACGACAATTCACGGACCCTGGACCGAATCGTCCGTCGCTTTCCCGCAAGCCCCGTTGGCGCTACGATTAGGGTGTGGTCACGCGACATAGCGCATGCGTGACGCATCACACGCTCTAGCACGTAGCACGGAGATAAACAACGATGGGCAGCATGACCTGTCCCCAGTGCGGCGCCGTTAACCCGGCCGGTACCAAGTTCTGTAGCGGCTGCGGCCTCAGCCTGACCCAGAAGTTACGCCAATCGGCGCCTCTTAACCCGTTGCCCACCGGCGCCATCCCCTCGCCCACGGGATCAGGAACGTCGGGGACACAGGGCATAGGGACCGGCGCGGCCCCGACCGTGGCGCGGGGGGCGGGACAAAGCGGTGTCCCACCGCAAGGCGTGGTCGCCCAGGCCCTGACGGGCCAGATCGGTCTGCAAACGCTCGGCCCCGGCGTGACGCTGCAGTCCGGCCGCTACGTCATCGACCGCGCGCTCGGCGCCGGCGGCATGGGTTCGGTTTACCTGGCCAGCGACACCCACGTCAACAACAAGCGGGTGGTGATCAAGGAGATGGCCAACGTCTACGCCACCGAGGCCGAGCGCCGCGAGGCCGAAACCGACTTCCAGGCCGAGATGGCCACGCTGGCCGGGCTCTCGCACCCCAACATCCCGCAGATCTCCGACTTCTTCACCGAGTCCAACCGCCACTTCGCCGTCCAGGAGTACGTCACGGGCGAAGACCTGCAAAAGGCTATCCAGGCCGCGCAGGCGGCGGGCCAGCCCCCGCGCGGCCTGCCCGAGAAGCAGGTGCTCGGCTGGGTGTCGCAGGCGCTCTCGGTGCTGGATTACCTGGAGCAGCAAGACCCGCAGGTCATCCACCGCGACATCAAGCCGGCCAACATCATCGTCGACGCGGCCAACCGCGTGCGCGTGGTCGACTTCGGCATCGCCTCGCACAAGTACAGGCCGGGCTCGTCCCCCCAGGCCGGCCAGCAGGTCTCAACCGCGCTGGGCACGCCAGGCTACGCGCCCAGGGAACAGTTCACCGGCCAGGAGACGCCGCTCTCCGACCTCTACGCCCTTGGCGCGACGACGCACCACCTGCTGACGGGCCGCGACCCCACCAAGACGCAGCCCTTGTTCGCCTACCCGCCCATGCGCACGCTCAATCCCAAGATCTCGGAGCCGACCGAGCGCATCGTGGCGCGGGCGCTACAGAACGACCCGCCGAAGCGCTATCAGAGCGCGATGGAGATGAAGCGGGACATCGACCGCGTCCTCAATCCTCCCGGCGCCCTCGACACGTTCCGCGGCCGCGCCATCGCCGCGCTCGTCGTGTTGCTGCTGCTGGTCGGCGCCGGCGGCGGCGCCTACGTCTACTCGCAGGCGCAGGGCCACGAGCGGCCCACAGGCTCCCTCAGCGCCCGCGGCGAGGTAGCCTTCGACACGAACCCGAACGGCCTCGCCGCGCTTGGCGTCAGCGCCGCGGACGGGCATACCTGGGCCAACGACAAGGTGCAGGCCTCGAAGGATATGGCCAACGGCAACGTGCAATCGGCCATCGGCCACTACAACGACGCCACGACGCTCAACCAGGCCGACGCCGAGAGCGCCATCTACCTGGAGAACAACGCCGTGCTGAGTTCGGGCAAGCCGTACATCGCCATCGCCGTGGGCGGCTCGTTCAGCCAGGCCGCGGACGGCAGCGCCGACAACACCAGCGTGGGCCGGCAGGATCTGCAAGGCGCCTACACCGCCCAGAAGGAAATCAACGACGCGGGCGGCGTCAAGGGCTACTTGCTCTATCTCGTGCTGGCTGACGACAACAGCACGGTCAAAGGGGCGCAAGGCGCGGCGGCCAAGGCGCAAAGTTGGCAAGACAGTACTGGTACTGGCCACTCCATCATGGCCATGATCGGCTTCGCCTGGAGCGCGCGCACCAAAGCCTCGCTGCCCTACATCTCGGGCAGCGGCATCCCCCAGATCGCGCCGACGGCCAGCTACCCCGGCCTCAACGGCTCGCCCTACTTCTACCGTACCTGCCCTAGCGACACCCAGCAGGCCCAGTACGGGCTCAACTACCTGCTGAGCACGCTCCTGGCGGGCAAGGCCAATCCAAAGATCGCGGTCTTCGGCGATCCCAAGGACGCGTACGCAGGCGGCTTGCAAGGCATCATCACGACCAACGCGGCGGGCCGCGCCACCGTGCTATCGGAAGACTATACCATCGGCCAGAGCGACTTCTCTCGGACGGCACAAGATATCAAGAACCAGGGCGTGCAGGGCGTGTATTTCGCCGGCTACGCCGCCGAAGCCCTGCAACTCTCCAAAGCCATGGACGCCGCCGGCGTTCCCGCGTCGGTCCCGATCATGACCGACGACGGTTTCTACGATCCCGCTTCCTTTTCGGACCCGCGCTACGCCGGCGTCCCCAAGGGGCGCTTCCACTTCACCACCTACTTCTTCCCCGACCTCGCCCGGTTCTCTGGCTTGAGCGGCGCGAACCAGGCAAACATCGCGCGGATGGAAACGGCCTATAGCCAGAACTTCCACAAGCCGGGGTCCACGTTCGGCGGCTACGGCACCAGCCGCGTCTCGGCCGACGCCGCGCTCTACTATGACGCGGTGAAAACCCTGGGCGTGGCCCTCAACTTCCTGAAGCCCGGCGCGGGCGTCACGCGCATCAGCGTGCAGGCGGCGCTTAATAGTATCGGTACGATCACGCCGGACTACAACGGTATCTCGGGTCACATCCGCTACGTCACGCCCGTGCAGCCATTGACGGGAGACCCCATCAACAAGGCCATGGTCGTGCTGCACCTCGACGCGGCCCAGGGACGCAGCCACCTGGACGCGGTGTTAGGCAAGTATTAGCAGGTATTAGCCAGGACATCCTGCCCCTGTCTCGGTCTCGCCCGGCACGCGCCTTGCCACCGCTTGCCGACGCGCACACAGATAGACACGTCATCAGTGTCAGTGCTGAAGGAGAGAGGGTCATGTACGAACCGCCGGAGAGAACCTACCGCATCGTCGACGTCCGTCCCTGGGCAGCCGAGGGGACCGACAGCGCGCCCCAGCCGGTGCGCACGTTCTTCGAGCACAAAGAGGCCACCCTGGACGACATGCGCGCCCTGGCGGAGTCGTTCGGGGCCGAGTTCGAGAGCATGGTGCAGGGCGGAGGCCGCTACCAGGCCACCATCCGCTGGCGCGGCCACCACTACGACCTAGACCTGGAGCCCAGCGGGCAGTTGCCAGTTGCCAGTTGCCAGTTGCCAGTTGCCAGTTGCCAGTTGCCAGTGGGCACAAAGGAATAACCTGCATTATTCACGAGACGACTCCGTCCTGGGAGCGCCGGCGCTCCCAGGACGAACGGTTCGCCGGCCACGCACCCGTCATGAATAATCCAGGATAGTCGAACATTAGCCCGTCACCAACGTCTACTGGGAGCTTTGCGTACGACTAGCTATCCCTTAGCCTGGTTAGTCAAGCATAGCCCGCAGTCGTGCCACCTCGGCCTCGGCAGCCTGCCGCAGTGCCGTCTCCCGGGCGCGGGCGGCCTCCGCCTCGGTGCGGGCGGTCTCCGCCTCGGTAGCTTCAGTACGCGCCGCAGCGGCCTGAGCACGCGTCGCAGCGGCCT
>JAABUX010005936.1_pt1 | contig 14790 bp, 9 predicted proteins | sample 5561851 | NCBI WGS metagenome assembly JAABUX01 (sample SAMN10711883, study PRJNA513361) | rock metagenome | isolation source: Antarctica rocks | place: Antarctica: Victoria Land, Richard Nunatak red sandstone | collected 2016-01-03 | reverse complement strand
CCCCGGCCCCTCTCCCGTGCGCGGGCAAGGGGAGAAGGCTGTTGCCATCGCTCGTTGTATAGGGGAGGATGTCACGCGACGTGGGAGACGGGGGGCTGTCGCCGTCTTGCTCCCCCTCTCCCGCGCGCGGGAGAGGGGGTTGGGGGGTGAGGGTCCCCGGGGTGAGGGCCTCCTCGGCGTGGGCGCACAGCGCGGTGAAGAGGAGGCGCTCCAGCGGCGAACGGTAGAAGCAGGCCACGCGCGTGACGGAGCGACGGCGGTTGCCGCGCCCCATGCGCTGCACAAAGGAGTCGGTGTGGCCGGGCGGACCGATCTGGATGACCACGTCGACGTTGCCGATGTCGATGCCCAACTCCAGCGTGCTGGTGGCGAACAGGATTGCCGCCGTCATCTCGGCGAAGGACCGCTCGATCTCATGGCGGCGCGCCGCCTCGATGTTGGAGTAGTGCACGTAGACATTGGCCCCGAACGGCGAGCGCCCACGCACCGCCGCGCCGTAGGCCTCGACTTCGGCGCGCGTACTGCAGAAAACAAGCGCTTTGCGCCAACCGCGCTGGCGAAACGTGCCGAGGTAGGCCATCAACTCGTCGATAGACCCCGGCGCCAGCGCGAACGACTCGGCCTCCATGGCGCGTCCGCCGGGTACCTGCACGACCCGCGTGTGGTCGCCCGGGAAATAGCGCGCGGCCGTCACGGTCGGGTCGGCCAGGGTTGCCGAGAGCGCGACGTGCTGCAGTGTTGCATCGGGGGCGCCACCGTGGGCATAGGCGTAGGCGCGGATGCGGCGCAGGCGGCGCAGCAGCACGCGCAGTTGGTCGCCGCGCGGCGTCCCGTCAAGCAGATGCAACTCGTCGAGCACGACCGCGCGCAACGGGGCGAACAGGGCCGGCCGCGTCGCCAGGAGGAAGTCGAGCGACTCGGGCGTGGTCAGCAGCAGCGCGGGCGGACGGGACGGGCGCAGCGTGTTGGCGTCGCCGGTGCGCACGGCGAGCCGCAGGCCCAGCACGTCGAGTGGGTGCTCCAGCCGGGCCGCGAGGTCCCCGACCAGCGCCCGCGTCGGCACGACATAGAGGATGCTCGGCCCATGGGGGCCAGCGGCGCGGGCGCCCGGACGGACGCCGCGTGTATTGGGGCGACAGTGCCGCTCGATCAGCGGGGCCACCGCCGCCTCGGTCTTGCCGCCGGCCGTTCCCGCGCAGAGGATGGTGTCGGCGCCGTCGAGTAGAGGCGGGATCGCGGCCAGTTGCGCCGCTGTAAAGGCGCCGTGGCGCTCGAAGAAGGCCGGCCAGGCGCGCGGCAGACGCTCCTTGAGCGCCAGGCCCGCGGCGATGGCGGCCGCTGTCACGGCAGGCCCGGCCCGACGCCCCGGCGCAACTCGTCGAGCAGCGCCGCCGGGGTGTAGTCACGGTGCAGGTACAGCAGGTCGTACAGCGTCACGGACAGGCGGATGACCTCGCGCAGGTTGACGCGGTGCTGGCCCAGCAGCGCCGACAACAGGGCGGGCGCCGTCGTGAGCAGCACGCCGAAACGCTCCACGTCGGGTGTGTAGCCGTAGGCCAGCCCGTGGTACTGCAACAGCGTGTGGCCGAACGCGGCGATGTCGCGCTCGATAAAGCGGTCGTCCAGGCGCACGATCTGCGCCGGGGCCAGCCAGGCGTCGACGGGCATCCTGTTCTCGCTCTCGGTCAGCGCGAACAGGAAGAACAGGTGCGGGTTGGTGGCGAAGGTAGTCGGGTAGCTGACGCGGACGTGCTCGGGGATGGTGGTGGGATCGACCCTGCTGCCGGAGCCCAGCGCGCCATAGATCAGCGCCTTGAAGAAGGCGTCGGCGCGCCCGCGCTGCGTGGCCCGCAGCAGCGAGTAGTGCTCCGACTCGTCGATCAGTATGGCCAGGCCACTATAGCCGCACAGGGTGGCCAGCACACTGAGTCCGCTGAGCAGGTAAGAGTACAGGCGGCCCACCTCGCCGGCGGCGTAGAGCGAGGGCGGCCGCTTGAGGCAGCGGCGCAACTCGGGCGTGGGCTTGATCTGCCCGGCCAGCCAGGCCATAATGTCGTCGTAGGCGCCCTGGTCGGCGCAGTCCCGCAGCGCCCGTAGCGCCGCCGAGATGGGGCAGTGCAGGGGCACGGGCGAGCGCTCGACGAAGCCCTCCACGACGCCGGGGCGCTCCAGCGCCCGTCGCGCCAGCGGGCGCAGCCCGCGCTCACTCCCGTCTTCGTCGGGATAGCGGATGGAGCGCACCAGCGCGCGGTAGATCTCGAACGCCTTGGCGGGCGGCGCTTCGACGAGGTCGAGGCTGGCCGAGGCCACGATGAAGTTCTCGCGCAACGCGCGCCGCGCCGCCAGCTCCACGAAGTGGCTCTTGCCGAAGCCGTAGTCGCCGATGACCGCCTGCACGTCCCCGCCGCGCTCACGGCTGCGCGCCAGGGCGCGGTCCAGGCTGACGCGCTCGGCCTCCAGACCGATGGTCAGCGTCTCCACGTCCCGCACCGGGACCACGCCCAGGCGCAGCGCCTCCAGCGTCTGACGGGCGCGGAATTGATCCATCTCCAGCGTGGCCGCGCGCGGCGCGGCCGGCGGGACGAGCGATGGCGCGTGCTGCTGCCACGCCGCCGTCGACGAGCCCTCGAACTCGCGCGCGGGCAAGCGGAAACGCCGCCCGCTGGCGAACTGGACCTCCCACTCGAACCCGCCCATGTAGGTGCGCAGCAGCCGGCCCGCCCCCAGTTGCGGATGCGTCACCACGCGGTCGCCCTCTGCCGGTTTAGCCTGTATGTCCGTTGTCGGCGTCATCTGTTGCATCAAAGTGTTCCAGGTAGGCAGCGGGCAGTAGGGGCGTATCGCATACGCCCCTACTAATACTAATACGGCCGTTGCATCCCGTCGGCCAACTGCTCCAGCGACTCGCTTTGGCCGCGGATGGCGGCCGAGGCGGCCTCGGGCGTGACCACGCGCTCGCCCTCCTCTTTCTGGCGGTACCACTCCGTGACCAGCGCCTTGATGAAGAGGCGGCGGTGGCTGATGGCCAGGTACGAGTCGCGCGCCGCCTGGGAGAGCACCTCGACGTTGCGCGCCTGCGTCTCCGCGTCGAGCTTGACCCCGAAGGCCACCTCGAAGATGGGCAGCAAGCGGTAGGCCACCTGCTCCAGGAGCACGTCGTCGGCCACATCGAGCCGCTCCAGGTTGATCTGCGGCGAGAAAGGGTTGGAGCGCGAGAAATAGTTTGGTGTTTGTACCCGCTGCTGTAGGGCCGGATACTTGGGCACCACGTCCTGGATGAAGACGGGCGGGACGGCGTAGACGAACATCGCGCCGGGCAGGTCGTCGCGGCAGCGGTCGATCACCTCGCGCAGGTTGTCGGTGGCCACCTTCTCGGAGCGCCCGCCCATGCTGAGCATGCGGTCCCCCTCGTCGAAGAGCAGCGCCAGCCCGGTGTAACCAAGGGCGCGCACGACCTGGCACAGTGAGCGCAGCATCTTGAAGGCGTTATTCTTGTTGATCCGCTCCGTCACGCCAATGGAGCGCAGGTCGCGCATGTCCTCAGGGCTGGGTTCCTCGCCGTGCAGCCAGCGGCCCAGCGCCTCCTGGCGCAGTTCCTGGCCGCGCAGCAGGGCGCCGAAATAGCCCTGCACCGCTTTATGGAAGCCGAGCGAATCGACCGGCGTGGTCTCCAGCGTCTGCAAGAGGGCGCGCACCTCCGGCAGCTCGGCCGTGCCCGGGTCTTCCAGGTCGGCGGGCGGGCCGGCCACGCGGCGCAGCGTGCCCTCCAGGAAGCGGGTCAGGCCGCGCTCATCCTCGCCCAGGTTGCCGAGCTCGTGCCAGATAATGGAGGAGGCCACGGCGGCGTAGACGCGCCGCTGGTCGTCGTAGGGGCTTTCCTTGGGGCTGAGGTCGACCTTGCTGACGGCGAAGTTGCGCTCCCAGGCGCGGTCGCGCAGGCAGTAGAGAAAGTGTGACTTACCGCTGCCGTAGTCGCCGACCACCAGCTTGAACACAGCCCCGCCATCGGCAAGGTACGTCCCGAGGTAGTGACTGTCGATGGTGTTGAGCAGCGACTCGTTGCCGACGTTGTAGTAGCTGACGCCCTTGGACAGCGGCGTCCCCGATTGCCCCAATACTTCGATGATCTGGCGCGCCAGGCGCGGCTCCGGCAACATTCCCTGCGACTCCCTATGACTCTCCCGATGTCCCTGACACGTGGCAACGTACGAAACGAGCCGTACAGACACACAAACGAACGCGAATAAATAGTGTTAGTGAGTTAATCATAACAGAAATGTCAACTAAAATCATGCGCTACGACCTGGCCGCCTGGCCCAGGCGCATCCCAAGATGGTGAGCGCCGCCTGCCCTTGAAAGGTCATGGCAGATTGTCATGTCCCTGCGGGACGCCCCCACGGATGAAAATCTGCGATTTACACAGCAGAGCACGGACCCTGAAGGGTCTCCGCGGGTCCATCTCCGAGGGCCGGGCGCACGCGCCGGACTCCCACGCTGACCTTTTAAGGTCCGTCCCTGCCATGACCCTTCAGGGTCAGGCTGGCAGGGCGCCCGCGACATCGCCGGCCTATGAGAACTCGAGGTCGGAGATGTAGCGGCCGCGGTAGGGGCTGTCGCCTTCCACGATCCAGATGCTGCGGTCGGGGGTGTCGGTCTGCGATTTGGTCGAGCCGTGGACGGTGGCGTGCTTACCCCGATGGGCGAGATGCCGCACCTGAGCCATGGCAAACACGTCGTAGGCAAACTGGGCGCGCGTGTAGTCCTTGTAGGCGCTCTTGGTGGGCTCGACACGGAAGGCCTTCGGCTGGCGCAAGAAAACCAACTCGACGTAGCACTCCACCAGATTGGCGCGTAAATCTCCTGGACCACTCGGGCCCCGCCGCGCGCGCACGTTCTGATAGGCGTCAAAGAGCAGTCCGATCCAGCGATCGCCATCCTCGTTGCGGCCCATGACCGCTTTGACCTCGCGCGCGTAGGCGGCGCGCACCGCCTCGACGCTGAGCGCGACCCGTTTGGCCACCACGTCCTTGCCGTAGCGCAGGACACCGTTGCGGCCCGCAAAGTCGATCGTCAACTCGAAGCGGCCCATCTCGAAGCGGGGCGACTGGCCGTGGATCTCGATGCCGTCCGCGGCAAAGGCATGGATCAGCGCCGCCGCGAACGTCGTGCCCAGGGCCTTTTGCGCCGCGTCCAACTGGGCCTGCAGGCCCTGCAGCGCCTCGGACAGCGCGGCGTCGGGCGTACGCGCCCGCGACGCCTCGAGCGCGCTGACGGCGCGCCCGAGCCGGACCACGTCGACCGTCTCGGCGCGCAGCGCGGCAAGCGCGTCCTTGAGCGCGCCATCAAGGTCGGCCAGCCGCTTGACCTCGCGGCGGAGATCGGGCAGCAGCGGGTCGATAGCGTCGTCGCGCAGGCGCGCCCCCTCGACGGCGTCGCGCGCCACGGATAGCCGGTCGGCGTCGACGCTGCCGGCCGGGCCTTGTCCCTGTCCCTGCGCCTCGAACTCGGCGAGGCTGCGCGCGACTTTCGTCAGCGCGGTCGCGGTTCCTCTAAGCGCGGCCAGGGTATTGTTGGCCGCGCGCTGGCGCGCGACGTAGGTCTCGCGCAATCCGTCCAGCGCGGCGATAAGTTCGTCGTTAGATGCCATCTGCATAGCATAAAGTATAACAGGCCGAGGGGCGTCGCAAGGGGCGTCACCCGCAGGGCCTGTGAATTCTAGGGACAGAGGGCCTGCGACTGCGGTCGCATGGCAGCGCGCGACGACTGCGGTCGGGTGTGGTCCGTCGCGACGATGTTCCTGGCCCCGTTCCGACACCGCAGTGTCCGTTTGCTGCCATGCGACCGCAGTCGCAGGTGTAGAATTCACAGACCCTGGCGTCACCCGAGGGAATCAATCGTGAGGCTCTCCAGGTCGCGCGGGTAGTAGGTCAGCGTCTCGATGCCGTCGTCGGTGACCAGGACGGTGTCGGAGTGCCGGAAGCCGCCGAGTTCGGGCGCGTAGAGGCCTGGCTCGACGGTGAACACCATGCCCGGTTGGATGGTCGTGTGGTCGCCCACGTCCAGGAACGGCCCCTCGTGGTAGCGCAGCCCGACGGCGTGGCCGGAGTGGTGCTTCCAATAGGGCGTCAGGTCGTGTTCCTCATAGTAGGCGCGCACGGCGCGATCAACATCGGCGCACTCCGCGCCCGGGCGCAGCGCCGCCAGCGCGGTCTCCTGCGCGCGCAGCATGTGGTCGAACAGTTCGTGCTGGCGCGCCGAGGGCGCGCCGATGACCATGGTGCGCTCCAATTCCGAGTTATAGCCCCACATGGGCGCGTTGGCTCCGGTCACGAGCACGTCGCCCTGCTGGAAGGTAATGTTGCCCGCCAGCGCGTGCGGGATCGCCGCGTTGCGCCCGATCTGGCCGCGATAGCCGGCGGAGGCCCCGTCGCCGAACGGGCTCTGCGCCTGGTAGAGACCGCCCAACGCGTCCAGCATGGCCCGCGTGGCCTCAATGCTTGCGCGACTGCTCACGTCGGTCTCGGTCTCTCCGACGCGTGTGTAGCGCTGCAGCAGACGGTGCGCCAGGTTGCCCCACTTGACGCTCTCGCGGATCAGGGCGATCTCAGCGGCGCTCTTCATCATCAACAGGTCCTCGATCTCCGCGTTCAGGCGTACCACCGTGCCGCCGGTCAGGTCGGAGAGCGCGGGTCCGCGGTAGCCCAGTATCCAGGGGTAGCCGTCGTGGTCGGCGCCGATCGAACCCGAGTCCGAGTCCGAGTCCGAGTCCGAGTCCGAGTCCGAGCCAAAGCCGGAGCCAGAGCCGGTAACGCCCATGTCGCGCAGCGTTTCGTGCAGCGCCTCCATGGGGTGCGGCTTGTCGGGGTACTCGCGGTAGTGGTCGACGCGGGCGAAGCCGGTCTGGGCGCGGGCGTGCTCCAGTTCCAGGCGCGGCACGAACAGGGCGCGCTCACCGCGCGCGCTCAGCACGAAGGCCACGGGCCGCTCGGTGGGCACGAACGCAAAGCCCGAGAAATAGAGGATATAGTAGTTGTCGAACAGCACCGCGCCGCCGAGGCCGTGCTCCTGGACCACGGCCAGCAGCCGCTCGGTGCGCTGGTCGAACTCGCGCGGTGAGATGTTGAGCGTCTGGATGTTGAGCGACGGTTGTTGCATAGCAAAGTCCTTTCAGTGGGCCGTGAGCAGTGATAAGAAACGTGTTTGGTTAGCCGAGCCGTTTGAGTACAGCTTACAGCAGGTCGCCACGGCTGTCAGAGCCTGTAAACAATCGTTAGCGCGCATCGGATCTGGGACGACTGGGAGCGCGGGCAGCTTGCCCGCTGGAGCCAGGGCGGGCAAGTTGCCCGCGCTCCCAGGACTTTTGCACGCCAACAAACAATCCGACGTGGTGGATGGACAAGGGGGCGGCGCGCCGGCTGGGGCGCAGTGGGATAGTCCCACGCCAAGATAGGACGAAAGCGGGAGTCGTGTCAACAAGGCCCGTGGTCGGACAAGGCCTGCTACACTGGTGACAAAACGGCGGCGCGGACCGCGAACGGAGGGGAGATGCGCGATGACGACGGATGCGACGGATGTGCGGAAGGAGATCGACTGGTCGACGTTCCCCGGAAGCGACGGTGAGCCGATGGCCGAGACGAACGAAAATCAGGTCCAGATGATCGACCTTATGTTCGCGCTGCGCTACCTCTTTCGGATGCAGGGGCGGACGAACGTGACGGTCGCCGGCAACCAACTGATGTACTACAACGAGCGCAGCGGGCTGGACCACGTCTCGCCCGATGTCTACGTGGCCCTCAATGTGCCGCCGCCAGGTCCATCGAGTTGGAAGACGTGGCTCAAGGGCAAGTTTCCCGACATCGTGTTCGAGATCACCTCGCCCAGCACGGTGGCGGAGGACCTGAGCGACCGACCGAAGGGCAAGCGGCGGCTGTACGCCGAGTTGGGCGCGAGGGAGTACTACATCTACGACCCCAACGGGCAGATTTCGCCGCGTTTCCGGGGCTATGAGCGGCAGGTCGGGGACGCAGGCTTCCGTCCACTGCCAGTATTGCCGAGCGGGGGAATCATGAGCCCGCTGATGCGCGCGGAACTGCGGCCGATGGCCATGGCAGCCGATGAAAACCGGCTGGCCGCGACCTACCTGCGCGTGATCGACCCGACGAACGGCATGCCGATTCGTCCCCCCGAGGACGAACGTCGCGACCGCATCGCGGCGGAGCAGGCGCGTTTCGCGGCGGAGCAGGCGCGTCTCGCCGAACAGGAGGCGCGTCTCGCCGAACAGGAGGCGCGTCTCGCCGCCGAGGAACGGGCGGCACAGGCTGAGGCCATGCTCCAGGATGCGCTGGCCCGATTGGCCCGGCAAGAGGGGCATATCTCGATCGATGAGTGAGGGCGTTATTCTCTGAACACCTGTTCGCGCATGACCGCATCGCCCTCGGCGAAGGCAGTGTGCAGCGAGAAGCCCAGGCGGCAATGGCGGGCGCGTTGTTGTCGCGCACGTTGAGCCCGACATCGCGGACGTTGAGCCCGACGTCGCGGACGCCCGCGCGGATGAGCGATGCGGTGAGGGTGCGCCGCGTTTTCGCGCTGGCCGCGTTGTTTCCCTTGGGCCCGCGGCGGTCCCCACGGCCCCGGTCGCTTGCAACCCCGCACCCCACAGGCACGCGATCTGGCCGGATCGCCGAAGGACGACCAGGCGACCAGGCGACCAGGCGACCAGGCGACCAGGCGACCAGCAACCTGCCCGCGCCGCGGCGGGCCGCGGGGACCGCGGCGGGCCGCGGCGGGCCGCGGCGGGCCCAGTGAACACGCCTCCCTCCTACGACGCGAAAAAGTGGTGCGCACCCCCTCGGCGACGGCCACGACCGTCGCCAACCTCTTGCCGTGGTGGGCCGGGCGCCTGAACACGTTGCCGATCATCGCGCCGCGGTGGCGCGGCGAGGAGGAATGATATACTTCATATAGATCACTACGTCGTGCGATAATTTCCAAAAGCCGAGGCGCTCATGTTTAACCGTCTGCGCAACCTGAACCCGTTCCGTCAGAGCCTTGAGAAGACCCGCCAGAGCGTCTTCAAGCAGGTCACCAACCTGTTCACGACCGAGGTGATCGACGACGACCTGTGGGACGAACTCGAAGAACTGCTGGTACGCGCCGACCTCGGCGTCAGCATCACAAACGAGGTGGTGCAGGGGCTGCAACTGCGCGTGGAGCGTGAGCACATCGTCGACGCCTCGAAGCTGACCGCTATCCTGCGCGAACAACTGGTCGACATGATGGGCGGCTCCGAGGGTATCGGGCTGGTCGAGGTCAGTCCGGGCCCGCGCGTGATCGAGGTCGTGGGGGTCAACGGCGTCGGCAAGACCACCAGCATCGCCAAACTGGCGCGCTTCCTTGAAAGCAACCGCCGCCGCGTGCTGATCGCCGCCGGCGACACGTTCCGCGCGGCGGCCGTGGAGCAGCTCAAGGTGTGGGGCGAACGCCTGAACGTGCCGGTGATTAGCCACGACTACTCCGCCGACCCCGGCGCGGTGGTCTACGACGCCATGGAGGCCGGCCGCGCCCGCCGCATGGACGACGTCATCGTCGACACGGCGGGACGGCTGCACACTAAGTTTAATCTGATGGAAGAGCTCAAGAAGATCCAGCGCGTGGCCCAGAAGGTCGATCCGACCGCGCCGCACGAGGTGCTGCTGGTGCTCGACGCCACCAGCGGCCAGAACGCCTTGCTGCAGGCGCGCGCCTTCCGCGAGGCCGTGGGCGTTACCGGCGTGATCCTGACCAAGCTCGATGGCACCTCCAAGGGCGGCGTCGCGTTCTCCGTACGGCGCGAGTTAGGCGTGCCGATCAAGTTCGTGGGCACCGGGGAAAAGGTCGAGGACTTCGCGCCGTTCGACCCGCGCAGCTTCGTCGAGGCGCTCTTCGAGCCCGAGTAGGGGCCATCGCCACGGAAGAGACCATCGACAGATAATAGATAGATGAGAGACAGCTGACAGATGTTTGAGAATTTAACTGATCGCCTGCAAGGCGTCTTCAGCGGCATGAACCGCAAGGGCAAGCTGAGCGAGGCCGACATCGACACCGCGCTCAAAGAGGTCCGCATGGCCATGCTGGAGGCGGACGTCAACTATAAGCTGGTCAAGGATTTCAATAAGCGCCTCAAGGAGCGCGCCACTGGCGCAGAGGTGCTGCAAAGCCTGTCGCCGGCGCAGCAGGTCATCAAGATCGTCAACGAGGAGTTGGTGGCCATGCTCGGTGAGCCGGGCAAGCTGGACTATACCAGCCGCTCGCCCGCCGTGATCATGCTGGTTGGCCTGCAGGGCTCCGGCAAGACCACCACCTCGGCCAAGCTGGCTCTCTGGCTGCGCAAGCAGGGCGTGCAGCCGCTGCTCGTGGCGGCGGATGTCTACCGGCCCGCGGCCATCGACCAGCTGATCACGCTGGGCAAGGGCCTCAACATCCCGGTCTACTCCGAGGCGCCGACTAACAGTCCCATCACGATTGCCGAGAACGGCGTCAAGCACGGCCGGGCCAACGGCAACTCGGTGATCATCGTGGATACGGCCGGGCGCCTGCACATCGACGAGGACATGATGGACGAGGTGGCGCAGATCCGCATGCGCGTCAACCCGACCGAGGTCATCCTGATCGCCGACGCCATGACCGGCCAGGACGCCGTGCGCGTGGCCGAGGAGTTCAACGCCCGCGTGCCGCTCTCCGGACTGATCCTGACCAAGGTCGACGGCGACGCCCGCGGCGGCGCGGCCCTCTCCATCCGCTCGGTGACGGGCATCCCGCTTAAGTTCCTATCCGTCGGCGAGAAGCCCGACCAACTGGAGCAGTTCTACCCGGACCGCCTGGCCTCGCGCATCCTGGGCATGGGCGACATGCTCTCCTTGATCGAGCGGGCCGAGGCCAGCTTCGACGAGCGCGAGAGCGAGGACATGGAGCGCAAGCTGCGCACGGGCGGCTTTGACCTGGAGGACTTCCTGCAGCAGTTGCAGCAGATCAAGAAGATGGGTCCGCTCAGCCAGATCATGGAGATGATCCCCGGCATGCGCAACATGGTCAAGGGCGCCAACATGCCGCAGGTCGACGACAACCAGCTCAAGCGCGTCGAGGCCATCATCAACTCCATGACGCGCGAGGAGCGCCGCAACCCGTCCGTCCTCGACGCCAGCCGGCGCCGGCGCATCGCGCGCGGCAGCGGCACCAGCGTGCAGGAGCTCAACGCGCTGCTCAACCAATTCAAGCAGATGCAGAAGATGATGAAGCAGCTCTCCGGCGGCCGTATGCCCAAGATGCTCAGCGGCCTGGGACGCTAGGAGACCCTCACCCCCCAACCCCCTCTCCCGTGCGCGGGAGAGGGGGCAGTCTTTGGTGATACTATAGAAGCATGTACGTCACCCCTGCTAGTATCGCCGCCGCCGAGGCGCGCTTTGGGGCGCCTCGGGAGATCCGCGCCGCGTACGAGATTACGCCTCCGGAGTTGGCCATGATCCGGGCCAGCCAGCGCGACGGGCGCGCCCACGACGTCACCGTGTTCGTGTTCAACGGCGCGCGGCTGGCCGTGATTGCCAAGCCCAGCTACCCGCCCGGCGCGTTCCGCGCCCCTGGCGGCGCGCTGCGTCCCGACGAGCCGATGGAGGTGGGCGCCCTGCGCGAGGCGCTGGAAGAGACCGGTCTCCATGCCAAGCTGCAACGCTACCTGCTGCGCATCGCCGTCCGCTTCACCGTTGGGGACGACGGCGTCGACTGGACCACGCACGTGCTGAGCGCCGTGACGACCGACCGGACCGTTCACCCGCTGGATACGCACGAGATCCGCGAGGCGCGGTGGAGCATCCTGGACGAACTGAACGGTCCCATCCGCGCCGTCCTGCGCTCGACCGGTCGGCCGCTGTTCCGCTACCGTAGCGATCTCCACCTGTGGGCCGCCGAAGCACTATCGACAACGGGCGGTCCCAACGCTGTATCGTGTCAGAGGAATGTGCGTCCGTTTCCCGAGTAGCGGTGAGGAGAAAGTCGGGCGCATTTATTTATGGCCGTGCGTGCGCCCAGGCCCCCGGATTAGGGCCAGTCGGCGGTCGGCGTCGTGGTCCGCCCGTCGGCGGCGGAGGCGAGGATATCGTCGACCAGGTGCGACAGGCGCACGGCGTGGTCGAAGCTCGGCGCGGTGGAGGCGTCGTTGACGATGTCATCGCGCAGCGCGGCGTAGACCCGGGCGACATTAACGACCGAGTCGGGCAACGCCGCGGTCTCACCGTCGTCGACCGCGACGGGCTCAGCGTTCAGGCTGAGGCTGAGCAGGCCCGACTGGAACCCACGGGGCGCGCCACCCTCGATGGTCAGGACGCCGTCCTCCCCGACAACATCCATGCGGAACGCCGTGTCGTCGGCGGGCCGGCCGCCGGCGATCTGTACCGCCAGGGCTCCTCCGTCGGCCAGGCGGCCGTGCAGGAGCACGTGGTCCGGGATCGTTCGATGGTAGGGCTTCGGCGGGTCGCCGACCTCCAGTTCCGGGTACTGCGTGGTGGTCAGCGCGGCTAGCGAGGTGAGCCGGCCCGCGAGCCGGACAGCGAAGTCGACGGTGTGCGCTGTGTGAATCGTCGTCAGGTTCATGCCGGTTTCGGGCTTCTCCATAGACAGATCGCCCGCCGCCACTTTGCGACCGAAGCCGGCCGTAGACGAGTAGACGGTCGCGCTAAGCACCCGTCCGATAGCGCCGGACGCGATCAGCCCGACCGCGCGGACGGCGGCGGGATTCATCCGCGCTTGCAGGCCGACAGCGGTATGCAGTCCGCTCTTGTCACTGATCGCGGCGATCTCCTCGGTCTGCGCGGCGCCTGTTCCGATTGGCCACTCGGTCAGGACGTGCCTGCCGGCCGCGAGCGCGGCGACGATGAGCGCGCGGTGCGCCGGCACGGACGCGGCGACCGTGACGATGTCGATGTCCGGGTCGGCGATCAGATCCGCGGGGTCGCCGTAGGCCCGTTTGACGCCGAACGCGGCGCCGGCCGCATCCGCCGTCTCCTGCGTCCGGGTGGCGACGGCCGCGAGTTCCAGGCCGTCAAGGGCCTGAACAGCGGGCACGTGCGCCTCGCGCGCCCAACCCCGCTCGGCGCTGACCCCGATAATTCCCACGCGGAGGTTCTTCGTCATGTCAGTAGCTCCTTTTCGGTGTCGGTCAAGGCGAGTTGTCGTGGCGGCCGGTCACCGTGACGCGGTCGCACGGTCGGTCTGGCTGCGGAAGGTGAGCAGCGTCTCGACCATAAGGTCCGGCTGTCCTCGTTCTAGCGACGTGTCCGGTAGCGTGTCTGGGCAGAGATAAGCATGCTATCGTCGCCCGTAATTGATGTAAGATAAGGCTTGTTATCTTACATCGGAAGAGCTACCGTGGAGAGATCGTGGCCATCCTAGCGTGGCAGCCGGAACGCCTGAGATGGCGTGAACTATTCCGAGGGGCAAGGATCGTGCCGGCGCCCGACCAGGCCGGATGGGATAAGTCCGTCGGCGTACACGGGCTTGCGATGGCCGTCGATATAGAAAGGTGGGAGAGGGGGCGCCCGCCGCCCGGAGGTGGGGCCGCCACAGCGAGTGGGGGGCTCCTGATCCACGACGACCGTTCCGCTACTATTCGGCCCCAAGCTCACCGTCCCGCGCGTAGGCGAGCAACCGGCAACGGAGCGGCCCACGAACTATCGCCGAAGCCGGGCAGGTCGAGTGCGATCACCCCGCGCTCGGCGGTCAGGGCGTCGAGGATCGGCGTCCACTCGCGCCAACTCCCGCCCAGGCCATGGATGAGCAGCAGAGGCTTGTCCGTCTCCCCTGAATTGGTGGTGTCCCGTACACTGTGGTTAACGGACCAACAGCGGTACCTTCTATCGACAGACAGCACGTCCTGAACGTCCAGCGCGGCTGAACGATGCGCGCTTGATCGCGACGGACGTGCTGACCACGCCACGGACGATAGCGATCCTCGCCACGCGGATAGGGTAGCCCGCCTCGTGACGGTCCGCGCCGTCACGCCATGTAAAAAAGAAAGAACGAGCGACGCCAACGACAGCTAACCATAAGGGCAAGGCGACACGGGTGCGTGGCGCTCCGGATCGGGATAGCGCGCGGGAGGAATGCGATGGCAACGGATGAGGGCGTTGAGGTTGCTGAGACAGCCGGGGGCGTGGCGGAGATGCAGGCGTTGGTTCCTTATCTTGGCTCCGGCGACGCGGGCGCCGAGGCCTGGACGACGATGGGCCGCGGGGAGCGTCGCCGGTTGGCCATGGCCGCCGCGCAGTCCCGCGACGAGGCGACTCTGTGGAGCCTGACCGAGGCCTGGCTGCGCACGTTCGGGCGCGCCGGCGCCACGGTGGCCGACGACACCGTGCGCAGCTATCGCACCGCCCTCGCGCGGTTGTTGACCGCCTGGGCGCAACAGGACCTGCTGCGGCCCGCGCCCGAGGCCGGCGCGCTGTGGGTGCGCGGCATGGAGCGCGCCGGCCTGAAGCCGGCCACCGTCACCGCGCGCGTGGCGGCCGGCCGCACCCTCTATGCGGCGCTGCGCTGGTGCGGCGCCACGGCTGCCGATCCGTTCGCCGATGTGCACGTGGCCGCCGATAAGACACCGCCCTGGGACAAGCGCGCCCCCTACGACGACGACGAGCTGGCCGCGCTGCTGGTCGCCGCGACCGATCCGCTCGACCGCGCGCTGCTGCTACTGGGCGCCCACGCCGGGCTGCGCGCGCAGGAGTGCGTCGACCTGCGCTGGGCCGACATCGACCTGGCCCGTCGTCG
>JAABUX010005935.1_pt1 | contig 14794 bp, 16 predicted proteins | sample 5561851 | NCBI WGS metagenome assembly JAABUX01 (sample SAMN10711883, study PRJNA513361) | rock metagenome | isolation source: Antarctica rocks | place: Antarctica: Victoria Land, Richard Nunatak red sandstone | collected 2016-01-03 | reverse complement strand
GCGGACCAGCGCGGCGCCCGCGATCACCGGCAGCAGGCTCTTGCCGCCGCCCGGGGTGACGGCCGCCAGGATGTCGGCGACGTCGGCGGCTTCCCCGGCGGCGATGGCCTGGACGATGGCGGCCACATGGGCCTGATGGGTGCGAAGCGGCCGAGTCGTCACGCAGGCTCCGGCAAGGTGGTCGCCGACACCATGAGTTCAACGCGTCCGGCTGTTAATCCCTTTCGGCGGATTTTATTCCATATGTAAGGAAGCTGGGGGCAAGGAAGGCCGGCTGATGCTGCGCCCCCGCACCAAGGGCCGTTCCTCGTGATTCGCGGTCGCGGTGGCGATCACGCCGGTCCACAGGACCAGCGACAATGCGCCGGCCAGCCGGGCGTGCCGGGTCAGCGCCCCGCCGCCGATGCGGCGCAGGCCGATGCGCTTGGGAAAGCTGAACACCGCCGCGTTGGCCAGGGCAGCAGCGAGCAGCAGCAGCTTGGGCAAGAACCAGCTATGGCTGCCGGTCTGGATCGGGTCGTATAGGAACAGCAGCACCCCCGTGAGCATCGCGGCCGCGAACGCCGCGTGGGTGATGGGCAGCACGACCCGCGCCAGCGCGTCGAGCGCGATGTCCCGGCCCAGCAAGCCCAGCAGCCGCAGGTCCAGCAGCACGATGGCGCCGAAGAACACGGCGCTGCCGCCGACATGCAGCAGCCGAAGTGGTCCATGCCAGCCCTGCAGCCGGTAGAGCGCGACCCGGACGGCGCTGGTGGCCAGCCAAACCAGCCAGTCGCCCGGCAGCACCAGGGCGGTGTCGGAATAAACGCCGTGCACCCGATCAGATCCTTGCGCGCCGCCGCCGGGTCAGGCGCGGACCGCCGCCGCCTGCTTGAACTGCGCGACGATCTCCTTGTAGGCGGCGACTGACACGACCGGGCGCTCCGGCGGCAGCAGCGCGCCCGTGACGGCGCGCATTTCCGTGAGCTTGGCCCGCGCGAGCGTGAGGCCCGGGTCGCCGCGCAGGGCCGGGCGGCCTTCCAGACGGCGCAGTTCCCGGTCGGCGTAGGCCAGGTAGCCTCGGCTGTCATGGTACTCCACCGGCTTCTCGATCCGGCCGCCCTCGATGGACTCGCTGTAGTCCTCGGCGGAGATGGTTGCGACCTCCCCCAGCACGCCCAGCATGAAGCGTTCGTTGTCCAGCAGCCCGGCGGGCACCGTGGCGCGCACGGCGGCGATGATGCCGATCACCTTATTGTGCTGCGCGGTCGTCGCCGGATCGACCGGCTTGCCCGCGGCCAGCGCTTCCAGCGCGATCAGCTCGCCGTCGAAGCCGGTGACGCCGCGCCGGGTCAGCTCGCCGGAGATGTCGTCGTACAGCTCCCGGATCGGGTGGCCGAAGTGCGGCAAGGCCAGCTCGGTCTGCTTGGCGTCGATCAGCTCGCGCCCGACCATCAGGTGCCCTTCCAGCAGGCCGAGCTTGAACAGCAGCTCGGCATGGTCCTCGCTGCTGATGTTGGAGTCGGCCACGGCGGCGACGCTGCCCGGCGCCACAAACTCGATCCCGCTTGCATAGGCATGGACGAGCCGGGGCGGATGCGCGTTGCAGATCGCGGCACTGAAATCAGGGCGCAGCGCCGGCGCGGCATCGCCCGGCCGGGCCGCCGCCAGCAGCGCCCCGCCAGCCACCGCCAAGCCGCCCCACACCGTCGCACGACCCTGCCGCATCGTATGCCTCCAATTGCAAATCACTTGCATCTGGCACCGGGATAATGCAATTGAGAGTCGTTTGCAATCACTTCAGGACGGGTTCCATGCGGCTTCACCTATTGGGCGTCACGGCCCTGGCATCGTTGATGGCGGCGCCGTCCCCCGTCCGCGCGGACGAGACGCCGACGTTCCGTATGACGCTCAAGGACCACGCCTTCGACCCGGCCGAACTCACCGTGCCGGCCGGCAAGCGGCTGGTCCTGGTCGTGCGCAACGCCGACGACACGCCGGCCGAGTTCGAAAGCCGGGAGCTGGGGGCGGAGAAAGTCATCTCCGCCGGGCGGGAAGCGACGATCCGGGTCGGCCCGCTGGCCGCCGGGCGCTACCCGTTCGCCGACGAGTTCCATCAGGACCAGGCGCGCGGCGCGCTGATCGTGGCCGGGGAGTAGCGCCATGCTGGCAAGCGCGCTGATCGTGTTCCGGGAGGTGTTCGAGGCCGGGCTGGTCCTGGGCATCGTGCTCAGCGCCACGCGCGGCATGGCCGGGCGGGCCGGCTGGGTCGCGGGCGGGGCGCTGGGCGGCCTGCTCGGCGCCTGCGTCGTCGCGATGTTTGCGGGTGCCATCGGCGACGCCCTGCAAGGCTCCGGGCAGGAGGTGTTCAACGCCGCCATCCTGCTGGTCGCGGCGGTGATGCTGGGCTGGCATAACATCTGGATGGCCCGGCACGGGCGGGAGATGGCCGGGGAGATGCAGGCGCTCGGCCGCGCCGTGTCGGAGGGCCGCCGCTCCCTGCTGGCTTTGGCCGTGGTGGTCGGCGTCGCGATCCTGCGCGAAGGGTCGGAGGTCGCGCTGTTCCTGTATGGCCTCGCGGCCGGGGGCGAGGGCGGCGTGGCGTTGGTGGGCGGCTGCGTGCTGGGCCTGCTGGGCGGCGGCGCGGTCGCGGCGCTGCTGTACCGCGGTCTCCTCAGCATCCCGACGCGGCAGCTTTTCCGCGTCACCAACGTCATGCTGTCGCTCTTGGCGGCTGGCATGGCGGCGCAGGCGGCGGGGTTCCTGATCCAGGCCGACCTGCTGCCGGGCTGGGGCGGGCCGGTCTGGGACAGCTCGGCCGTGCTGGATGAGAAGAGCATCGTCGGCCGGGCGCTGCACGCGCTGATCGGCTACGCGGACCGCCCGGCGGGGATGCAGCTTGCGGTCTATGCCCTGGTGCTCGCGGCGCTGCTGGCCGCCGGCCGGGGGGCGTCGCGGGATGCGTCGCGACCGGGCGCGGCGCCGCCCCGCGCCCACGTGCCACATCGTGTTTGACGCCAGCAGCCGCCCGGGCGCAAAGAAGGCACGGCGCCTGGACCAGCCGGGCGCCGGAGACCGGAGTGTGCGATTGAGCGATCTGGCGCGGCAGGGTGGCTTGAAGCCGAGGGCTGCCCGTGCGGCAAAGGCGATAACCCCGCAGTTCCAGCCGGCGGGACAAAGCATCGAGCGGCTGTGCATGGAGCACGGGCTGAAGATGACCGGGCAGCGCCGGGTCATCGCCCGCGTGCTGTCGGAGGCCGAGGACCACCCGGATGTCGAGGAGCTGTACCGCCGCGCCGTGCATCTCGATTGCCACCGTTTACCGCACGGTGCGGCTGTTCGAGGAGAAGGGCATCCTGCACCGCCGCGACTTCGGCAACGGGCGCTCGCGTTACGAGCCGACCGACCACGGCCAGCACCACCATCTGATCGACGTGGAGACCGGCCACGTCCTGGAATTCAAGAACGCCGAACATGAGAAGCTGATCCGCTCGATTGCGGAGCAGCTTGGATTCGACCTCATCTCGATGCGCCTCGAACTGTTCGGCAAGCGTCGCGTACCCTGACGCGGCCCGCGGATGCTTGACCTGCCCAATGCTTGATCTGACCGTACGCCGCGCCACCATCCTCGACGGCGCGGCGCTGCACCGTTGCGACATCGGCATCGCGGCGGGGCGGATCGCAGCCATCGAACCCGCATTGCCTGGCGGCGGCCCGGAGATCGACGCCGAGCACGGCCTGGTCGTGCCCGGCCTGATCGAGACGCATCTCCACCTCGACAAGACCTGCATCCTGGACCGCTGCCGCGCCGAGGAGGGCACGCTGGCCGAGGCGGTGCGGGAAACCGCGGCCGCCAAGCGGAGCTTCACCGCGGAGGACGTTTACGCCCGCGGGCGCCGCACGCTGGAACGCTGCATCGCCCACGGCACCATGCACGTCCGCACCCACGTCGAGCTGGACCCCGGCATCGGAATGACCGGCTTCGAGGGCGTGCGCCAGTTGGCGCGGGACTACGCCTGGGCGGTGGACATGCAGATGTGCGCCTTCCCGCAGGAGGGCCTGCTGAACAACCCCGGCACCGAGGCCCTGCTGGTGGAGGCGCTGCGGCAAGGCGCGCAGGTGCTGGGCGCCGTGCCCTACACCGACAGCGACCCGCGCGGGCAGATCGACCGCATCTTCGCGCTCGCCCGCGAGTTCGATGTCGACATCGACATGCACCTCGACCTCGCCGAGACCACGGACGGGATGCAGATCGAGTACGTGTGCCGCAAGACCGAGGAGTACGGCTGGGGCGGCCGGGTGGCGGTGGGCCACGCGACGCAGCTTTCGCTGGTGCCGCGGGCGCGTTACGACGCCATCGCGGCGCAACTGGCGCGCGCCGGGGTGGCGGTCACGATCCTGCCGGCCACCGACCTGTACCTGATGGGCCGCAGCCACGATCATGCCGTGCCGCGCGGCGTGGTGCCGGCGGAGCCGTTGCGCCGTGCCGGGGTGACGTGCTCGCTCGCGACCAACAACGTGCTGAACCCGTTCACGCCCTACGGCGACGGGTCGCTGATCCGGATCGCCAACCTGTACGCCAACGTCTGCCACGTCGCGCGCCCGGCGGAGTTGGCGGGGTGCCTCGACATGGTCACGGGGTCGGCGGCGCGGCTGCTGCGGCTGCCGAGCTACGGCATCGCCGTGGGCTTTGCCGCGGACCTGGTGGCCATCGACGCGGCGGACCCGGCCGACGCCGTCGCCACGGTCGCGCAGCCGCTTTGGGGCTTGAAGGGCGGAAGGCTGAGCTTCACCCGGCCCCGGGCGTCCCTCCATCCACCGTAATCGCGTTCACGTGTTCGCAGGTGCGAAGAACCCGCAGACTTCTTTGGTGCTGTGTGTGCTCGCTTCCACTCTGACGAGCACAAATGTATGGATTCGCACACTATTCTTTGGCTGACGACGTTCATCATGACCGGCGCCGGCCTGTATATCCTGCTGACCGGCAAGCGGCGCACGCCGGCTGAGGAACTGCATACGGTGCTGCACGGCGTCGTGCCGCTGATCGCCGCCTGTTCCTACTTCGCGATGGCCACCGGCCAGGGCGCGGTGATCCTGGGCGCGGATGCGGCTTCGGCCGGAACCGGCGCCGGCCGTATCTTCTACTATGCCCGCTACATCGACTGGACCTTCACCACGCCGCTGCTCCTGGTGACGCTGTCCATGACGGCCATGCACGCCGGGGAGAAGCGGGCCGGGGCGATTGCCGGGATGGTGCTGGCCGACCTTATGATGATCCTGACGGCGTTCTTCTTCGGCGCGTCGGAGGTGGCCTGGATCAAGTGGACGTGGTTCCTCATCTCCTGCATCGCCTTCCTGGGCGTGTACTACGTCATCTGGGTCTCGCAGATGCAGGCCAACGCGCTGGAGCGGGACGACGTGCAGGCGAGCTACCGCCGCAACGCCGCCATCCTGTCGGTCCTATGGCTGATCTACCCGGTCATCCTGGCCGTGGCGCCTGACGGCCTCAACTGGGTCGGCGACACCGCCGGCGTGCTGGGCATTGCCATCCTCGATGTGGTCTCCAAGGTGGTTTACGGGGTGATGACCGTGGCGTCCGACTCGAAGATCACCGAGCGCGACCTGGCGGAGTCCGGCCGTCCGGCGCCGCTGCGCAAGGCCGCCTGACCCTATGGCCCCGGCCGCAGGATGGGTCGGGGCCGGGCCGGTCAATCGCCCAAGCCCGATAGCCCTGACAGTCCTGCTGGCCGGGGCGGCGTTGACGCTGAGCGCCGCCCTGCCGCACGACGCCCAGTATGTTTGCGCGCTGGCCGCCATCATCGTGCTCGGCGTGCCGCACGGCGCGTTGGATGGCGAGGCTGCCCGGACCGTCCTGCGCCCGCGGTTAGGCCGGGCTTGGTTCCCCGTGTTTTCCATTCCATACCTCGGCCTGTCCGCCCTTGTGCTCCTGGCCTGGCGCTGGGCGCCGGGGCTGACGCTGGCCGGATTTCTGGCGGCCTCGGTCTGGCACTTCGGCACGGAGGATGCGGAGGCCGGCGACGGGCTTGAGGTGATCGTGCGGGGCGGCCTGCCCATCGCGATGCCGACGATGGCCCACCCGGAGGCGACTGCCGCCGTGTTCCAGGCGGTCGCCGGAGTGCCCTTGCCGCAGTTGCCGGACTGGCTGTGGGCGGCGGCAATGGCGTGGCTTGCGTTGGCGGCTGGCCAAGCGGCGCTGCGCCGGCAAGGGCGACCGCTGGCCGTGCCGGGCTTGCTCGCCGCCATGTTCACCGTGCTGCCGCCGCTGACGGCATTCGCCATCTACTTCGTGGGCGTGCACGCGCCGGCGCACATTGCGGCGCTGATCCGCAACCCGGTCCGTGCGCCCCGGGTCCGCGACGACCGGAGCGCGGCTCTGCTGGCCCTGCCGCTCACCGCCCTGACGCTGCTGATCGGCGCGGCGCTGTGGCCGCTCTACGGCGGCGCGGCCCCCGACCGGCTGCTCGCGCTGACCCTCCAGGGCCTTGCCGCGCTCACCCTGCCGCACATGCTGCTGGACGCCGGTTTGGCCCGGCGCGAACGCCGGGCCTCCGCATAGCCGTCCGGGGCATCAGCCCTGCAAGGCGCGCACCATGGTGCTGCCGAGCGCCGCCGGGCTTTCGGCGACGTGGATGCCAGCCTGGCGCATCGCCTCGAACTTGGCCTCCGCCGTATCCTTGCCGCCGCTGATCACGGCGCCTGCATGCCCCATGCGGCGGCCCGGGGGTGCTGTGACGCCGGCGATGAAGCCGACCACGGGCTTCTTCGCCGTGTTGCGGGCAATGAACTCCGCAGCGTCGATCTCGCTCTGGCCGCCGATCTCGCCGATCATGATGATGCTCTGCGTTTCGGGGTCGGCCAGGAACATCTCCAGCACCTCGATGAAGTCGGTGCCCTTCACCGGGTCGCCGCCGATGCCGACGCAGGTGCTCTGCCCCAGCCCCGCCGCAGTGGTCTGGCTCACCGCCTCGTAGGTCAGCGTGCCGCTGCGGCTGACGATGCCGACGGTGCCGCGGCGGTGGATGTGGCCCGGCATGATGCCGATCTTGCAGGCTTCCGGCGTAATGACGCCGGGGCAGTTGGGGCCGATCAGGCGGGATGCCGAGCCCGACAGCGCCCGCTTCACCCGCACCATGTCCAGCACCGGGATGCCTTCGGTGATGCAGATGATCAGCGCGACCTCGGCGTCGATGGCTTCCAGGATGGCGTCGGCGGCGAACGGCGGGGGCACGTAGATCGCGGACGCCGTGGCGCCCGTCGCCTCCCGCGCCTCTGCCACCGTGTCGAACACCGGCAGGTTCAGATGCTGGCTGCCGCCCTTGCCCGGCGTCACGCCGCCCATGACCTTGGTGCCGTAGGCGATGGCCTGCTCGGAATGGAAGGTGCCCTGCGCGCCGGTGAAGCCTTGGGTGATGACGCGGGTGCTGGCGTCGACGAGAACGGCCATTATGCAGCCTCCTTCACGGCGCGGACCACCTTCTCGGCGGCGTCGGCCAGGTTGTCGGCGCTGACGATGGGCAGGCCGGACTTCGCCAGGATCTCCTTGCCGAGATCGACGTTGGTGCCCTCCAGCCGCACCACCAGCGGCACGCCGAGGCTCACTTCCCGGGCGGCGGCGATCACCCCCTCCGCGATCACGTCGCAGCGCATGATGCCGCCGAAGATGTTGACCAGGATGCCTTCGACGTGCGGATCGGACAGGATGATCTTGAACGCCGCCGTCACCCGCTCCTTGGTCGCGCCGCCGCCCACGTCGAGGAAGTTGGCCGGGCTGCCGCCATACAGCTTGATGATGTCCATGGTCGCCATTGCCAGGCCCGCGCCGTTGACCATGCAGCCGATGGTGCCGTCGAGCGCCACGTAGTTCAGGCTGTACTTGGCGGCCTCCAGCTCCTTCGGGTCCTCCTCCGCCTCGTCCCGCAGCTTCTCCAGGTCCGGCTGCCGATACAGCGCGTTGTCGTCGAAGCTCACCTTGGCGTCGAGCGCGACGATGTCTCCGGTGCCCGTCACCACCAGCGGGTTGACCTCGACGATGGCGCAATCCAGTTCGACGAAAGCACGGTACATCGCCAAGACGAACTTGGTGAAGGAGGCGACCTGCTTGCCTTCCAGCCCCAGCCCGAAGGCAAGCTTGCGGGCGTGGAACATGGAAACGCCGGAGGCCGGATCGACGGCCACGCGCATGATCTTCTCGGGCTCCGTTTCCGCCACCTGCTCGATCTCCATGCCGCCCTCGGTCGAGGCGACGATGGTGACGCGCGAGGTTTCCCGGTCCACCAGCAGCGAAAGGTACAGCTCGCGCTTGATGTCGCAGCCGGCCTCCACGTACACGCGGCTGACCCGGCGGCCGGCGGGGCCGGTCTGCTTGGTGACGAGGGTGTGGCCGATCATCGCCGACGCGGCGTCCAGCGCCTCCGCGGCGGACTTGGCCAGGCGCACGCCTCCCTTGCCCGCCGGGTCGTGCGCGAAGTGCCCGGCGCCGCGCCCGCCCGCGTGGATCTGCGACTTCACGACATAGACGGGGCCGGGCAGCTTCTCGGTCGCGAGCGCGGCCTCCTCCGGCGTCCAGGCGACGAAGCCCTGGAGGACCGCCACGCCGTAGCCGCGTAGCAGCTCCTTCGCCTGATACTCATGGATGTTCATTCGGCCTCTCCGCTCGCCCTGGGTGAGTTTCCCGCCCGCTGTGGCATACAGCCAATCGACCGGCCTCGACTAGCCCGCACGGGAGGCTCAGCCATGCGGGGCGGGATCGCCCGGCAGCCCCTGGAGGAACTGCGCCAAGGCCGCGTTGAACGCGCCGGGCTGCTCCAGGTGGGCGAGGTGCCCGACGCCGTCCAGCGCGACATACTGCGCGCCGGGAATGCGTGCGGCCATGCGCTCCATGCCGCGCGCCGGCGCTGCGGCGTCCAGCGTGCCGGCCAGCACCAGGGTGGGAACGGCGATCCGCGCCAGCGCGTCCCGGCAGTCGAAGCCCGGCATCGCCATCACGCTGTCGCGGTAGGTGCTGTCCGGCGTGCGGGCCAGGCAGTCGCGGGCCAGGGCCATGCCCGCCGGGTCGGCGCCCGGTCCGGCCATGTCGGCCACCAGCCCTTCCGCCAGCCCCGCCATGCCGTGCCCGGCATCGAGCGGCCCGAGCCGCGTCGACAGGAACTCCGCCTGCCAAGCCGGGTCGCGGCTGCCGAAGGCGGCGCTGGTCTGCGCCAAGACCACGGCGCGGGCGGCGTGCGGCGCCCGGGCCAGAAGCTGCTGCAGCACCATGCCGCCGAGGCTGTGGCCGACCAGCACCGGGCGGTGGAGGCCAAGCTCCTCGATGAACCCGGCCAGCGCCGCCGCGAGCGCGTCCATCGACACGAGCGGCAGCGGGGCCGAGTTGCCATAGCCCGGCATGTCCCAAGCCAGCGCCCGGCAGTCCGCGCCGAAATGGTCGAGCTGCCCGCGGAACGTGCGCGCCGCCCCGCCGATCCCGTGCAGGAACAGCAGCGGAGGCGCCTCCGGACGCCCGGCCTCCAGGTAGCTGACCCCGCCCAGCGAGACGACCTGCTCGTACTCCTGCTGGGTCTGCTGGCGCGCGGCCTGGGGCACGCTTGCTTCGTGTTGCACGGCCATGCGGTCGCTCCTGGCGGGTTGCGCCGGCATGAACGCGATTGCCCGGGCGCGGGTCAATGCGCAAGGCCGATGCGCCGCGATGACATTTCTTTACGTCATGTTAACAAACAGGCGTGGCGCGTGATTTTCAAAGTGGTAAAGCGCGTGATGGGATAGCCACCAAAAGGGGTCAGCCATGGCAATGCATCTCGGGTCAACGCTGTCGTTAGGACGAAACCGCGCCTACCTGCGGCCGAATACGGCTGGGCCGGCCCGATCATGGCTTGCAGACGCGCCGCGCTGGGCGGCCCGCGCCGGGTGCGGGGTGCTCCTGCTGGCCGCGCTGCCCGTGATGGCCCCGGCGGCGGCGGCCGTCCTCGCGACCTCGGCCGGGCCGACGCTCACCCGGTTGGGCCGCATCGGCCCGGACGGGCGGGTCGTGTTCCTGCGGCAGTTCCGCACGACCTACCGCCACGAGATCGGGCATGGGGCGCCGAGCCGCTCCCGCCGCACGACGCCGGTCGGCTGGGTCCTGCGGCGGTCGGGGATCGCCCGGCTGCCGACGCTCCTGGACGTGTGGCAGGGCAAGGTCGGGCTGGCCGCAGCGCTCCGCGCCTGACCGGCGGCGCCTTCATTCGCACTTCGACCAGCCGCAATGGCGGCAGCTCAGGCACCCGGCTTCCCGCACGAGGCCGGGCTGGCTGCATTTCGGGCAAAGCGGGCCGAGCGGGCGGTCCATGGCGGGGACGGACGGCGTGGCCAGCGTCGCCTCCGCCGCGGCCGGCATGAAGCCGGTTTCCGCCATGTGCCGCTCCAGGATGCCGCCGATGGCCGCGATCAGCGACGGCACGTAGCGCCCGTTCTGCCATTGCCCGCCGCGCGGGTCGAACACCGCCTTCAGCTCGTCGGCCACGAACGCCACGTCGCCGCCCCGGCGGAACACGGCGCTGATCATCCGGGTCAGCGCAACCACCCAGGCGTAATGGTCCATGTTCTTGGAGTTGATGAAGATCTCGAACGGACGGCGGTGCCCGTCCTGCTCGGTGTCGTTGATCGTCACGTATAGCGCGTGCTCGCTGTCCGCCCAGCGCAGCTTGTAAGTGGCACCGGTCAGCTTCTCCTCCCGGTGCAGCGGTTCCGGCGACATGGCCAGGACCGGCGGCACGGCGGGCGCAGGCGCAGCCGTTTGCGATGCCGGAGGCGTCACCTCCAGCACCGACCCGGTGATCGCGTTGGGCCGGTAGGTCGTGCAGCCCTTGCAGCCGCTGGCGTAGGCGTCGAGGTAGATGTCCTTGAACGCCTCGAAGCTGATGTCCTCCGGGCAGTTCACCGTCTTGGAGATCGCGCTGTCCACATGGCGCTGCACCGCCGCTTGCATCCGCACGTGGTCGCGGGGCGTCAGCGTCTGCGCCGTCACGAAGTAGCCCGGCAGCTCCGCGTCCTTCCCGAACAGCGCGCGGTATCGGCGCACGGCGTGGTCCGACACTTCCTCCTCCCGCAGGCTGCCGTCCGGGTTCTTCACCCGGCGCGTGTAGGCCAGCGCGAAGATCGGCTCGATCCCGCTCGACACGTTGTCGGCCCAGAGCGAGATGGTGCCGGTGGGCGCGATCGAGGTCAGCAGCGCGTTGCGGATGCCGTGCTCGGCGATGGCCGCCCGCACATCGGCATCCAGCCCCCGCACCGTTTCCCCGGCCAGGTAGGCGTCGCGGTCATACAGCGGGAACGCCCCCTTCTCCGCCGCCAGCGCCGCCGACGCCAAGTACGCCGCCCGGTTGATCCGTGCGGTCCAGCGGTCCGCCAGCGCCACCGCCGCGTCCGAGCCGTAGGTCGCCCGGCACATGATGAGCGCGTCCGCCAGCCCGGTGACGCCCAGGCCGATCCGCCGCTTGGCATGAGCCTCCTGCCGCTGCTCCGGGAGCGGGAAGCCGGACACGTCCACCGTGTTGTCCAGCATCCGCACCGCGGTCGCGACCAGGTCGTCGAGCGCCGCCTCGTCCAGCCGCGCCGCCGGGGTGAAGGGGTCGAGCACCAGGCGGCTCAGGTTCACCGACCCCAGCAGGCAGGCGCCGTACGGCGGCAACGGCTGCTCGGAGCACGGGTTGGTGGAGTGGATCGTCTCGCAGTACGCCAGGTTGTTGCGGGCGTTGATGCGGTCGATGAACAGCACGCCGGGCTCGGCGTAGGCGAAGGTCGCCCGCATGATGCGGTCCCACAGCGCCCGCGCCTTGACCGTGCGGAACACCCGCCCGGCGAAGCTCAGGTCCCAGTCCAGGTCGGCCTCCGCCGCCGCCATGAAAGCGTCGGTGATCAGCACCGACAGGTTGAAGCTGCGCAGCCGGCCCGGCTCGCGCTTCGCGTCGATGAACGCCTCGATGTCCGGGTGGTCGCAGCGCAGCGTCGCCATCATGGCGCCGCGGCGCGACCCCGCCGACATGATCGTGCGGCACATCGCGTCCCACACGTCCATGAACGACAGGGGGCCGGAGGCGTCGGCCCCCACCCCGCGCACCGGGGCGCCCTTGGGCCGCAATGACGAGAAGTCGTAGCCGATGCCGCCGCCCTGCTGCATCGTCAGCGCCGCTTCCCGCAGGTTGGCGAAGATGTCGCCAAGGTCGTCCTCGATCCCACCCATGACGAAGCAGTTGAACAGCGTGACCCGGCGCCCGCTGCCGGCGCCCGCGATGATGCGCCCGGCGGGGATGAAGCGGAAATCCGCCATGGCCTCCAGGAAGCGCGCTTCCCAATGCGCCGGGTCGGCCTCCGGCTGCGCGAGGGCGTTCGCCACCCGGCGCCAGGTGTCCGCGATCTCCCGGTCCACCGGCGTGCCGTCCGCCTGCCGGAGCCGGTACTTCTGCTCCCAGATGAACGTCGCGATGGGCGCGAGCGCGTCCGATGCCGCGGGCAGGCTCGGGGCGGACGGGTGGTCAAGGGCGGGCATGGCGGGACTCCATGACTGGGACGGGGGCTGGGGCGGCTTCTCATGCGGCAGGCGGCGGCGCCAAGTCCAGGACTAGCTTTCCGTGCCCGCCGCTCCCAGTTGCGGGGTGCGGCGATCCTTCCGGAGAAACCAATGCGCACCAGTGTCTTGCTGCTCGCCCTCGTCGTGTGCGGCGCGGCAGGCGATGCGTCGATGGACGTGCCCGGAGCACGCCACCGCATCGACTCGGCCACGCTGCCGAAGCCGTTCGAGACGCGCTCCGCCGCGCGTTCGCCGGGCATCGTGCCCTGGCCGCCCGGCGCCGCGCCGCACGTCCCGCCGGGCTTCGAAGCGACGCTGCTGCTGTCCGGCCTGGAAGGGCCGCGCACCTTGCGCACCGCGCCGAACGGCGACGTGTTCCTGGCGGAGACCGGGGCCGGCAAGGTCCGCGTGCTGCGCAACGGCCAGGCGTCGGTGTTCGCGGACGACCTTTCGTCGCCGTTCGGCATCGCTTTCTGGCCGCCCGGCTCCGCCCCGCGCTTCGTCTACATCGCGGAAACCGAGCGCGTCGTGCGCTACCCCTACGTGCCGGGCGCGCTGCGCGCCGCGGGTCCGGCGCAGGTGGTGGTGGACGGCATCCCGGCCGGCGGGCACTCGACGCGCGACGTGGCGTTCAGCCCGGACGGGCGCCGCATGTTCGTCTCGGTCGGCTCGGCGTCCAACGTGTCCGACCAGGGCGAGGAGAACCGGGCGGAGGTGCGGGAGTACGACCCGGAGGGCCACGGCGGGCGGCCGTTCGCGACGGGCATCCGCAACTGCGTGGGCCTGGCAATGCAGGGGGACGGCACGCTTTGGTGCGCGGTGAACGAGCGCGACGGCTTGGGCGACGACCTGCCGCCCGACTACGTGACGCGGGTCCGGCAGGAAGCGTTCTACGGCTGGCCCTGGTTCTACATCGGCGGCCACCCGGACCCGCGCCACGCCGGCAAGCACCCCGAGCTGGCCGCCCACGTCACCGTGCCCGACGTGCTGATCCAGCCGCACTCCGCGCCGTTGAGCCTGACCATCTACCCGGCGGACGGCGCCTGGGCCGAGTACCGGGGCGACCTGTTCGTGGCGCTGCACGGCTCATGGAACCGATCCGCGGTGACGGGCTACAAGGTGGTGCGCGTGCAGATGCAGGACGGCAAGCCGACCGGCGGATACGAGGACTTCGCCACGGGGTTCGTGTCCAAGGACAACAAGGCCTGGGGCCGCCCGGTGGGCGTGACGGTGGCGCCGGACGGCTCGCTTCTGGTCAGCGAGGACGCCAACGGCACCGTCTGGCGCATCGCCCGCACGCCGTCCTGACCCTGTAGGCGCCGCGCTGGCGTCAGCCTTTCACCTTCCCTGCCACCTCTCCGGCATGGAGGCTGGCCTCGACCTGCTCGTCCGGGTGCGGCGGCCTTTCGGCCTTCGCCTGCTGGGCCTGCGCCATCGCGGCCGCCCACGCCTTGTCCTGCTGCGGCACGTTCCCGGCGCTGCGGCCCTCGGCGGCGATCCGGGTGCCCGACTGGAAGTCCAGCAGCACTTCGGATGCGTAGATCAGCCGCTGGGCCGGGGTCGCCGTGGGATAGGAATGGATGGGGGCGCCGATTGAGTCGTTGGACATGGGGCATCCTTGTGATGGGGGCACGGAGACGGGTCGTCTCCCTGACATGGGCTGGCCGCACAGGACCGCCATCCGCCGCCGGCATCACCGTGCCGAGTTCTTGCCGTTCCTCAAATCCTTGATGACGAGGTCAGCCAACGCAAGGTCGTGATCGTCGGCCGGGGCGAACGGGCTGAACAGGATCTTGATCTTGTTGATCCTGGACCCTTTGAACTTGGATTGCTCTTCGGATTGCAGCCGGGTGGTGCGGATCAGCCGTGCGATCCTTTCGCGCTGCGTCAGTGACTTCGGAGGGGTCATCGGGATATCTCTGCTTAAGAAAGCCTAGTGCCAACCGCCATCTGCTTGGGTCCATCCGGCATTGCGAGCCGCTCAAGCGGCGCAGCGATCCAAAAGCCGTCAAGGCTGGCCTTGCCGCCTCTGGGTTGCCGTGTCGCGACAGGTCCCGCAATGACAGGATCATGCCGACACCTGTTGATTTAAGGCGTTGACCCTGTCTTATGCAAATCGAGGTGGCGCGTTCAGGCGCGGATCAGGCCGAGCAGCTCCTCCTCGCTCAGCCGCGCGCTGGTTTCCGCCCCTTCCAGCAGGTCGGACGCCAGGTCGCGCTTGTCGCGGTGCAGGCGCACGATCCGCTCCTCGAT
>JAABUX010005934.1_pt1 | contig 14794 bp, 16 predicted proteins | sample 5561851 | NCBI WGS metagenome assembly JAABUX01 (sample SAMN10711883, study PRJNA513361) | rock metagenome | isolation source: Antarctica rocks | place: Antarctica: Victoria Land, Richard Nunatak red sandstone | collected 2016-01-03 | reverse complement strand
CGGGGTCGGGTTGGGTAAGGGTGTCTTTCCTTCGTATGGGAGGATGGGGATGTAGGAGAGGAGGGTTAGGATTGTCTTTTGGTGGGTTTGACCGTTCCATTTTGGGAGGTAGGATTCGAAGAATTGGAGGGCTGGGTTTGGGAGGGTCTGGGTTTTCTTTCAGTTCATGCTTTGGGCTTTTTTTGAGGGAAGGGGGGGGGGGGGGGTGATTGGTATACCTTTGTGAATTTTGTGAAGATGAGGACTTCTTCCAGGATATTGGCGAGGGCCTTTTCCGTTTCGGTTTCTCGTCCGCTCTCGAGGTTTTTGAGCTGTTGTGTGAAGATTGGGGTGAGTAAGTTGTTGAGACTTTCGGCCAGATCGTCGGCGGGCATCAGGGTTGCATGGGATTGGAAGGTGCGGTTGCTTAGGTCGGAGAGTGTGAGTTCGGTGGGGAATGGTTTTGAGAGGCTTGTGATTATGTCGTGGTGTTTTTCTGTGCTGTTGGGATTGACTTTATTTGTGGTATTTGAAACGTCGTGGATGGCTTGTGTGGAAGAGTCCTCTTGCACCAGGTCTTGCACGGTAGGATTCTTAGTTTGAAGTTTGGTATTTTCTGGAATCTTATCCAATTGAGCACTCCATTCGGCATCTGGGGGCGCAAAGCCTAACGAGACCTTTTGGGAGACCTTGCCCACATTCAATGAATTTGGCGCATACCCTTCGTAGACCAGCATAAGCTTCTGCAGAGCCGGTTCCTGGCCCGCTGTAATTGATAGGTCGTTCAGTAGCATGATACGAAAGGGTCTGACGTGCTTCTCCCGCGTGATGATGGAGAGGAGATGGCATAGCTCGGCTCGAAGACTGGTGGTGTCCAGTAGGTTAAAGAGTACGCTATAGCACTTCGACAAGGCTGCAGTATCCTCTAGGAGCTCATAGGTCATGATCAGCCACTTGATGAGAGCCTGTTGTGTAGGCACTGATGCTTTGAGCGTGCCATGGCCCAACGAGCTGATTATGCTGTAGATCAAATCTGAGGAGACGAGCTTTGCAGGATACAGGCATTTGATAAGAGCGTTTTGACTGGTCTGATCAATCGATTTTGAAATGATGGCGTTGATCAACTGTTCCAATGCGGTGTTGGCCAGGCCGTTGGTATGGGTATGGGTCCTTATGCTCTCAATGGCTGACCTCGGAACGGGCGATCTGGGCTTGGATTGAACCTCCGAGGCTGAGAAAGGTCAGCATGATAATGAAGAATATGGGTAATTGCTCTTGCCTAACGTCACCTGTTGTAGGGCTTCTTCATACGTGACAGGCGTTGCCTCTACGTCTGTCAGTTCCTTCTGACCGGAAAGGAAGTTCGCTGGTCCTACCGACCATCGTTAATGGTTACGGAAGGCATTGTACACCCCAGTCATCAAGCATACTACTCGGTGGTCCAACTAAGCAGATGGGATGTCATTTGTTCTCTATCTTGTTATGTCACGTGCAGGATGAATAGCATATATCAACAAGAAATTGTTCCACGGCAATTATGCTAAATTGCATATGGGATCAGCTGTTGTACTGGTCGTAACATCGAAATGACGGTGCAACATTTACACTTAACCAACAACATGTACCTCAAATCGTCTTAGATCTACAATTGTTGAAGTGTTACAATTCAGCGCCCATTCTATCGCACGTGTAGCTTAGGTCATGACGAGGAAGATCGCTGAACAATATTGGGTAGGGACGTTGATATGTTGCGGTCAAACTATAATACTTATATGTCCTACATTGAATCGTCATGCGAGATTCCCAACAGTGCTCCGTACTAATTTCCAGCATTGGCAATGATATGAGATTAACAGCTTTGTCGTTTGTATATGTTGCTTTGCTGGACTATGTTCCTGGTTGATGGATATGCATCACGTTTCAAATCCCGAATGTGGACGACAGCGTAATTACTCTCCAAGTTCATCAACCGAATATCCCGGGTTGGGCATGCAGAATGCCTAGTCTTGCGGGGAGACCTTCGCCACTCAAACGACGGATATTAGCTTCGTATTCTTCTCATTTGGTCCACTCGCCAATCTCAACTCGACACCAAAATGCGAAGTTTTCGTGCCCACCACGTCGAGCCGATCTCGCAAATCTCGAACCCTTTTGCCAGATCCCTTGAATACTGACCGACACACCACAACACTCTTCGCCAATCTTCGGTGCACACTGACAGTCTTCCCCACAAACACTGACAATTCGGAGGCGTAGAAATGGCCGCGATCCACATACCACGTCAGCGCCTCTTCCGTGAACTCATCTCCATCCCGGCAGCAATGCAATTCCAAAGATTCCAGACTTGCAGGCAACAATTGGCTGGCCATCTCTCGTTTCTTATCGAGTACTTCTCCGTAAAAAAGAGCCGTCTCAATCTGTGATTCGGACGGACTCGCACCAAGCAAGACGGAACTTTGAATGCACAGATGCTTCAAGCTCACGAATCTCTGCAGGCTTCCTATGGTCAAGTGACTATCGTCGCGGCCCTCGATGCAGAGCACAAGCCTTCTAAGAGTGCCATTTGCAGATCCAAGTGCCGCTGGGAGCAACCATAACGGGAACACTTTCCCGCTGCTGACTTCCTGAAGGATACTCATATGAAGGGAGGTTAGGTTCGTGAGATGTGGTAAGAGGCGGAAGAGACTCAATTGCCTGAATCCAAAGCCAACATCATAGCCTAATGCCGCAACAATCTCAAGGTTGCGGACAAAGCGGCCTTGCCGAGATTTCTCGATTTCTAGAAGTTTCCGTTGGATCTTCCGATCGCTGTAGCGATCATCGATGGAACGGTAGTCTTTGTGATGTAAAGTGATAGTCCGGTACAGAAGCGGCGTAATCAAGCCATAGCAGCGGCGGTCCGAGAGGGCGAATCGCAGGATGTCCGAGGGTTTTCGAAGGTGGGAGCGTACAGCAAGGATGAGCTCGTTTGACAGATCGGTAAATTTGGCCATTGCCGTTATAAAAGAACTCAGGATGGAGCACTAGCATAGGGAAAACATAAGATGATGCAAAATTGTCTGGAAGCCAAGGAAGTCAAAGCCTAGGAAGTCACGGGGCGTGTTGTTGTCGATATTGTTGTTACCACCGTTGGTGTTGTAGGAATGCTGGTGTTGTCACCAAAACCTGGACTCGGTCGTACTGACCGTTTGCCGGGGTAAGAGGATGTTTAAGCGTTTCAAATTCTCAAGGGTGATGCTGTCCGCTTATCGCAAAGTTCGAGGCATAAAAGAGAACGGTATACCTGGTGTTGAAGATCAAATGTGTTGAGGTCCACATCTCGAGGTTCGCCGCTCCGAAACTCCGTGCCTGGTAATCTGTAGGTGGTTAATACTGTTCCAGCAAGCGATATAATCAAATGACCTAGTCGCGTATGATCCTGATACGCATGTTTTTCAGACATTCATGTAGGAAGGCATGCACGACCAACAAACAAATTTTGTTTTTCTCTGTCCTGAATACCCGCACATTGGGAGGACTTTGCCAGGCCCGACACGATCTTAATCGCATGTACACTTCGAGTGTCATATTTGCAGTGATCGTACGATGCAATGGGCTCATTGCTTCGAATTGCCTATCCTTTATCGAGCGATTGTGCTCCCAGTCACGGAGATTCAGTAGCAGTGATCCATTCACCTTTGTCCAGCATACACCTACTGCTTCATAGCCCAGTAATAAAAGGCTCTGGGTACGACGATGAGGTTCACACTCCGACCCTTCTAGCGGCCAAAATTCATATTGCGGTCGATGGAGCCGTAGCTAGGAGTGCAAATGTGCAGAACGAGGTAACAACCCCAAGAAATTCCAGCTCCCAAGACGTGATCGACTTTCAGACCCTCCAGAACGTTATAACGACTATACGAACGGTATCACGAAGCCTAAATTCTTGAGGGAGACGTGTGTGGCAGAAGGGCGATCGTCAGTTCCACTCTGCCAATAGAAGGGTGTATCTCTGCCTGAAGCCATGATGAGATTGAACTCGGCCTTTAGCAATTGCGGTGCTCCGAGATTGTCTTTGTATCAAGCAGTAGGATGTCCCTGACAGCGAGCGCTCCTTTACCACATCCGTGCTTGTATTGGTATTACCTCCAATACACTTCCTATCCGTCAGCTACTTCAACAATATTCGAGGGGACAAAAGGTCATGGGCGATCTCATCATTGGTCGAGAACTCTCAAGCTAGATCTTCATATGTAAGTTACAGTCGAGGAAGCAGCGACTGGATCGAGATGGGCTTGTAAGACTTGTGTCTCTCGTTAGCGATTTCCGCATGTGGTTGCTCTCTCGCTTACCTCGTATTCTATCCGTCCCGTTCACTAGCAGTGACTACCGAGCTACCTATAGAGTAGCGAGTATTGTTCTCGAATGCATCCCTCCACCCATAAAGAAGGCAGCTTTCCCGCCGTATTGGCAATGATCTCCCTGACCCTTCTTTCAACCTTCAGAGATTTGTCCTCACACTTCAATTTTAGGAACTTTGAATCTTGAGTACCAGACATGCAGTTCTCTCGGCTTATTTACCTCACTCTATTCACCATCATTGCAAGGTCCAAGGCTCAAAACGAGACCTCGGGCGTATGTGTGTACAACTACACACCCACCACGACAATCACAACCAGCCCTACAGGTCTATATAGAGTGTATTACACCTGTCCGACTTCTCCGGTGTACACCAACCTTCAATGCTGTAGCGCCCCTATCGATGATACACACAAACGCGAGTGGATGGGTTGTAAGGACACCCTCCTACGTGTCCTACTATCGAGTGGGCAATGCTGACTAGCATGGCAATACAGGCATAAGCCCAGTCACGACAGTGGACGAGCGAGATTTCAACAGCTGTGATCCGGGTAAACTTGGAGTATGCTGCAGTAGCCCTGTAAGTGAATCCCAAGTGCGACAGCTGATACGCATCTGAAGCTGAGACCGTTTGTCTCAGTATTGTGGTGACATTGGAATCGCCAAGGGTTGTTCCCGGGCACACAAGAAGGAAGTTATTCACTCGAGGAGATAGATTGTTTTTGAATAGATATCCTTCGACCTTCATTGGGCGAATCGGTAGAGCTAGAGGTGGAAGGCTCACAAGCCCGGTGGAACATTGGTGATATGATTGATAAACATAGTAATACAATGAAAAATGAACCTTCAAATAGCGGCATTAGCGGATTTCGCTCAAGGCATATGTATCGCATCTTGGTCTCCATTTCGGGCCTCATGCTTCAGAGCTAGCTGGAGGACGACTTCCCGGCATTTCTTGTGATATTATCAAGCACAACAAGCGTTGTGGCTCCTTTTCGCGACTAAGGAGAGGAAGCGAAATCTAAAATCTTAATATTTCGCGGGCTATAGTTGCCAAAGGAGTCTGAATTTATGCGTTGGATGCAGGCTACTGGCTCGAAAGTGCAGAAAGCGCTGCGTTTGTCGTAATGGAAAGCACCTAAAGAAACGAGTGCTTCGCTAGTCGGTATGCCATTTTGCTGCCCGGCCTGTCATGGCCCACCCACAAATCTCCGACGCGCTCATCCAAAGCACCGCGAGTCTTGCGTGAGGCCAACGATTTCTCTCCCAACTGTGATCTTTTACAGACCCATAAGAGCAGCCAATCAGCGATTCAATCCCTGGCGATTCTGGTCATGATCAAATTAGGCTCTCTTTGTACCAAAAATGCCAACAAGGTTCCAGATAACAGAATAGTGAAATGTGGGAGCTCTCAAGATGTGCGTGTCCATGGCATAGGCTGCTGCCATTACCCAAGCTTGGAAGCCGAGGCGATTTGTCTCTAAATGATCAGGTTTGGAATAACGTGACCGGAGGTCGGCAACGAGGATCTCTCCTTCCGTTCTAGTAGTTCTTTGAGCTAGATTTACATTCAATGCAATAGGATGGCAAAGTTATTTCTCGTTTTCCCAGCCCTTACTTCTTCTTTCTTGAATGGCCTGCACTTGACCTCTGATGATTCTTCGCGCTTCCAGAGATAGTATGCAAGCTTTGCACTTGTCTTTACATTCACCTTCGTATATCCCAAGCTACCCATGATAGCCTCAAGCCTCTCCTCATCCAGATATCTCGAATTCGCGACACAAGCCACTGGCAAGACAAGGAACAACGCAGGAAATGTTCTACTTCGTCCTGGTTTCAGAGGTCTGAGAAAGGCCTCAATCCGCTTCAGCATCTTGCCCCTTTCTATCGCGTCACTGACAAAATTGACCACCAAGCTCAAGCTCACAACGTCGAAACCCTCCTGTTCCAGATCCGCGGCTTTCGGGATTGGCATATCCATGAAATCTTGGGCCTTAATCTCAGGATGCTGGGAGTGTAGATCGATTCTTGTTACATGAAACAGTCCGCTTCTTGAGCAGGCATTGTCGGTCCTTAGGGATCCCACTTCAAGAAGCCTCAGCTTTTCTCTAGATTTTCCGCTTGGCGTGATTGTCATCGCAGATTGAGACAGCCACTCTACTAGCATCTTGCTCGTATCTCCACCTCGCCTTAGTGATTGCCCCTGTATGCTAGCTTGTTGATATCTAGCAAGACCACCCAGAGCATCGATCTGGCCCTGTAGGTCTTTGGCTCCGACGTCATTGCCACTTATCAAAGCTGACGAGAGCTGCTTGCGTAGAGTGTGGTGGGTACGAATCAAGGTACGAGTTGTGTGCGAAGACAAGGAGGGCGGGGGCTTTGATTTGCGGGGTCGTGTGGAGGACAGGAGTTGTGGGCGGCGCTGCTTTGTATGGGCCATTATGCCATGAATTTGAATTCGGCTTGAAATTCGGCCAGCCAGGCTGGCTTGCAATGAATGTTCATGCCATGCTTGTAGAAAATGGCTGAATTATCGGCAGAATTGTAGAACTGGAGCGGCGATATCTCGGGCTTGGCGCTCCCGCTAGCGCAGCCCACAATTTGGGTGTGAATTTCGCGAACATCTACTGACTAACATCAAAACCAGCGACAATGGCGCCAAAAGCTGCAAGCAAGAAAGGTACGCAGGCATTTCGATTGCATAGCCCATGAGAGAAGTGACTGGAGCACTAGTCATATGGAACAATCGATCTCGAGGAGTGCTTCGATCTGTCGCCCAATGTCACATTTCCATATCAACCTCCAAAAGCTCACATACTTCAGAGACTTCATGAGATGTTGCAAGCTGACTTATAAATCTGCAGCGCCCATCGGTGGCAAGCACAATGCTAAAGCCAGCCTGGCCTCAAAGGCCACCCTCAAAGGCGTATGACATCTTTAGTGACTACAGGACTACGTACTCTATTAACGCAATGCCTTCAGGTGAACTCGAAGAAAGCCCGCAAAGTTCGCCTCACAACCACCTTCCACCGCCCAAAGACCCTCCAACTCTCACGATCCCCAAAATACCCACGCAAATCGGTCCCCCATGAGCCCCGCCTCGACCACCACAAGGTCATCATCCACCCGCTGAATACCGAGAGCGCGATGAAGAAGATCGAGGAGAACAATACGCTGGTGTTTGTATGCGATGTCAAGGCAAACAAGAGGCAGATCAGGGAGGCACTGAAGAAGCTGTATGACGTGGAGTGTGTGAAGATCAATACGCTGGTCAGGTAAGTTATATGAGAGCGTTTCCTTTGCGAACGTCAATGGGGGGCTAATGGTGTCATCACAGGCCTGATGGATCGAAGAAAGCGTATTGCAGATTGACGCCGGATGTGGATGCGTTGGACATTGCAGCAACGAAGTTGAACATTGTTTAGAGCTGAGGATTGATTACTGTTAGCTATATGTCAAAACGACCTTCAAGATGCTGCTCTGTCACCACCATGAGACGGATACTTAGTATCCGCAAAGGCCACGCGATGCCTGTGAGCTGTCGATGCTGCGATATCTCTGAGCGAAAAGAAGTCTATCCAGCCAGCCTTCCGTATCTACCAGCGCCACACAAATGCCCCTCCGCCCTCTATTCATATTGCTGATTGTAGAACATCCGCACATGCGATAGCCAATCCTGGCTGTACCCACACCACCTAAACCACAAGCTGTAAACCGTAGTCCTGCCCCTTCCCATCCCCCACAAAATATCCCATAAATCTCTCCTCCTCTATATCCCACCTCACAGCAACCCCTCACATCCCCCCCTGCCCCCTCATCTGATTCAAATGTCTCAAAGCCGCCTCATTCGCATCCAAAAACCTCTCCACGCAATTCTGCGTACAACCCGTCTCACCCCCGCTCAGCGTCCCCGCCGAGATCTTCGCCGTCATGCATTTTTTCCAGCAGATGTCTGTGAGGTTGTGTACGGCTAGGAATAGAAGCAGTCATTCATTAATTAGCTAGAAGGCTATAGGAATTGAAAGGTCAAGGAATATGATATGATTGAGAGGAGATAAAGAGGTAATGATGTGAGGTGATTGGAATGATTGGGATGATAAAGTGACATACATTCCTGTATCTTCGCTTTCTGCATCTCGTTCGTAAGCGATTGCTGCAGCTCTCGCTTGTCGTAGTCTGAGAGTTTGGAGAGGTCGAGCTGGGGTTGCTGTTGGGTGAAGGAGGGGTCCATGGTGATAGGGGTTGAGTAGATAGGAGGCACTGATTAATTGAAGGGACTCTCCTTTATTGGATATACGTGAGGTTTGGTGGCAGTGAGTCCCTGGGCTTTTTTGTTGCTATTGACGATTCTTCACCAAGAGCGGAAAGGTTTCCGCCGTCTTTTTACCTTCTCACCCCTTCACCCCTCCCCTTCTGCCAAACTGTACCAGGTTCAAAACCTAATGGTAGTAACAAAATTACTATCTCAAGGAGACATAGACGGCCTACATACGCACGACGATCTCATTAGCCTCCAATCGCTTTATTCTACCGAATTACGATCGAGTGAAATATGTATGTTCATCCTCAGCACTTCCATCCCACAAGCTCAGTCGGATACCATTTTCCAAAACCACCAGTCCCCCACTCCATGATCTCAAACCTGAGAAACCCTATTCCAGCCCTCCTTAATTATTTGATCTTCCACTTCCGCTCGCTCCTCGTATATTCCCGTACCCAGATAAACAAACACAACTCCGCAGCCCCTACTACAAAAATTTCATTCAACATAACATAATATAACACCTCCTCTTTCACGAAATGTATAACGAGTAGAAACCTCGGAGGTCAGATTCGTTTTCGGAATCCCCGTCAATGGTCTCCAAATGATATGATGGATGACCTAGGCTAGTACAATCAAGGAGTCGTCTCACCAATCGATGGTTTTTGTCGGATGATAGAGTCGTTGTTGAAATATGATCGCGGGATGAGTAAAGGAACGTCAGTCGCACAGTCGCGCAGTCGCAGTCGCACAGTCGCAGTCGCACAGTCGCAGTTGGGAATAGCTGTCGCTGTCGCTGTCGCAGTCGCCAGCGACGGGGTGCCGCAGGGGAATCTTTGGTGTGAGCACTGAGCAGATTATGTGTGTATGTATGTATGCTAGGGGGAATGGGAGGTGGGTTGATGTGAGGATATTAAAGTAATATACGTAGTAGGGGGTTTATTTCTCAGCCTGGTAACCCTCATAGATCGTTATATATGGCAGGTATTACTATTATTTGGCATAGAATATTCTACTTTACTATCTTCCTAATCTATTCTATGGATGCATGGCCTGGAATCATAGATTGTTCTGGATATAAGAATGGTGATGATTGAAAGTTATGGGATAAGGATTAGAATAGTGGACGTTCACGCACGGGGATATTAAGCCCAAAGGCAGTTGAATCTGTAAAGCGCGAGCGATATGAAATCTAGTAAATAAGACCACCTTGGCGCCCTGCGATGCATTGTACAACTATTCGGAAAAATTGTTGGTTTTGTACACTGTGAGCGCAGACCTCCACAATCAGCGTCCATGATTCCCAAAAGAGCGTCCTCAAAGCCTCCAAAAGCATTTGCAAAAAGGAATAAAAGACTGTCAACAACCCAAGCTATATTATATCACTTAACATCTAGGCTTCGGGTGATGTTCACGGGCCACGGCTCCCACTAACATGACACTTGATGTCCGCGGTGACAGGAAAGTAATAATCCTGTTTGCAATTAACCCAGATGCAATAATCGTTACCGTTGTTGATCGCCGCCTGGAAAAAGGGCGTCACGTCGCTCTCGTGGGGCGCGTAGCCCTTGTCGTTCTTGCAGATGCCGCGACCCTCAAGGCTCTTGTCCACGCACTGCTTCCCCGTCTTCCAGAGGTCGGTGTTGCCGCCGATAGAGTGGTGCCCCGGGACGTCGCACTTGACGGAGAGGGAGTAGCCGTCCACGAGGGACATGTCGCAGTTTGCGGTCCCCGAGCTTGGGAAGAAACATTCGAGCTTGGTGCTGCCAGGGCCTGGGTTGGCTTCGGTGCCGATGTACATGGCGCCGCCGGCGGTGTCGCTGTGGGGCACGCAGATCTTGCCGCCAGTTGAGCCGAAAGTGCCGCTGCCGGACCAGGGGGCACTGTTGGTGTAGTGCCAGTTTGGGTTGTCGGAGGTGAAGGTGATGCACTTCTTGACGTTTGCGGCTTCGGCGACGTCGGCGACGGAGACGTCATGGCCCGGATTGATCACGGCCGCGCCGTCGGCCGTGTGCGGAGCGACGTCAACTTCACTGGTTGCGGTCTGCCGAGGGAGAGCGATGGCACTAGTGGCGGATACCAAGAGGAATAGGTAGGCTTGGTAAGTAGACTTCATGGCTAAGGTGATTGTGGAGGTTTTGAACAAGGTGAGCGAGTGTGGTCTTCAGGACAAGCTCGGGGAAATGTGCAGAAGCCGAGAGTGCAAGTATGAGGGCCTGTTTGCAGGATACAGATGCGATTAAAGCTAGAAGTATTGCTTGTTAGCTGATATGAGATGGGGAAAGAACAGCTTTTATAATGAAAGACCTTGTATTCAATAGCAGTAGCAGGGGGTAATTCAGCTGGCTATACCTGTAGTATACGACGCGCAGCCGAGTTCACATATCAGTTGACAACGAGGACAGCGTAGATGCTTACGTTGAAGTTGGGATTCAGCCTTCGCCAAGAACGCAGATGTAACGTCCGTTTGGGGCGGAATTCGATAAGCTGATCACGAGTTTTGAATGTAACGTAGAGGGCAAGGAAAAGCTAACATAGCTCTGTGAGCAATGAATAGACCCCATATGTAAGCAATTGTTGCAATCGTTGGGAGAGTGAGTAGGAGGTGCTTTGGGTGGGAGGCTTTCTTCGCTGAGGTAGCGCTGGGTGGAGGTAACGTGAAACAACGGAAAGTACTCTACCAGTTGAGGCCTGAATGACCTAAGAGGCAACGGCTCCGCTGACACCCTCTTTTCTTAGTCCGACACCCCCCTAAGGCTCTGTCGTGGGAATGGAGCGCTGTAAATCTATACGGGTAGAGCTTGGGGTCAGATATAAGGCCTAGACGATCCGTAACCATTGAGGCGAGGCACAAGAAGTGCGACATGGTACGGGTCAGTATATGACACAGGGTCAAAAAGAGTGTCCATCAATGTTGCTAGCGTGGCCGCCGAAAGAAGACCAACGATACATCGTAATTCCTAGCCGTATGGAGTTATTCGGCTCTTATGTGAATCATGGGTGAGTAAGCGCTTAGAGGTATCAACGTAGGAACTTCAGGATGTCGAATTTGCAGAAGAGGTGTCAGCGAGCCTGTTGGACTTGAACTTGCTCTTACGAATGAAACAGATAGAGAGTAGTGCGGTCTTTGATAACGCAAAGTATACAGAGAGTTTGGGTTGCACAAATCCTTCCAAAGAATATCATAAACGGAAATTTTATTCCATACAGTTGATAACAATGAAGGCGGTAGATGGCCCAACCTTTAGCAAAGTAGACCTTCATATTAGAGTCAAGCTGACGAGCGATTTTGTTGCCGACCCAGGGTTCTACCAAACCTTGAGATGAAGGTATTTGATGATGCAGTGCTTCATCAGCCATCTTGGTCAAAACCAAGAGTTCGAGACCAATGGTCAAAGTAGACAGCCAACATCGTTGGAAAGTGCTGTATCACTGAAGTTGCGCATGATTGGTCATTGCATCATGGTACGGTTTCAAGGTATGGATACCTATCGTAATTGAAAACGTGCTTTTGAATTAGGGACCCGTGAGCGAGACGCAAACGTAAGCCTCTCCAAGCTCAGTCCAACCTCACATACTCGTACCATAGTACCGTGCTGATGGGCTGTGTCATGATGGTATGGTAGCAGTCGACGTGATGTTGAGAGTTGAAATTTGCCTGCTCAGCCGGGTAAGCCGCGAAAAGGTTTAGCGATCAGCTTCCCGGCCAATCACAGCAGGCTCTGTCTTGGCGATTGATCTTGGCGCTTTTCCTTATCTGGCTAGCCTGTAATGGCATAGCATGGCACGTGACTCCGTATTTCAGTAGAGGAAACGGAAAAATCTATAATTGTATACCTCATACGTGGATGAATTCAATGGAATTCAATGCCTTTGTAGCGAGCTCAGTTTGTCGTCGTGACAGCAGAGCAGAGCATAAAAGTGCTGTGTAGCGGTGAATGCCCTGGCTCTTGTCATACTTCCATAGTATCCTGTTGTCACCGGAACGTCGCTCTTTGTTGTCCCCGCACGCAACAGTCCCAATACTTCAGTGTACGCCGCATAATAAAGCTACTAGCTGCATGTCGAGAAGGAGACTTGATCTATCGACCGTTGCAGCCTTGCTAACGCATGGCGCCGATCTAGCAAGAGATAGGGAGCAATTCGTAACGTCCAGAAGCTGCAACAAGGAAGCCTTTCGCGAGCCTTGACAGCATCTATCCCTCCACGAGTGTCCAGCTTCCTCTCAGTGGTCTCATTGCAGGCACACCTCGTCTGAAGTACAGGTATTCTGGCAGCTCACATGGACCCGGCACCACTAGGCTTCCAGATTGCAGTGGTCGTGCAGTCCTGGAAGACACGCCTGGACCACAACAGTATCTTCCTTCATACCAGTCAGCGCCAGTCATTACTCTGTATAGTAAGGTCTGTCGCTATAACTTACCGTTATGAGTGAACGTGTCAGTCACGGGAACAGGCGTCTCCGAGGCGATCGCCAAGACAAATGTCATGACTTCAGTGGATGTCCAAGCGTGCAACTTCTCCGCTTTTCCCCACCGCCTTTTGCAGCCAAACATCGAGATCTGAGCAGTTGAGCAAATGTCATGTTCGATAGCGGCAGATATACCCCTGGCTAGTCTCTTGAATCGTCAGCCCCACGCAAGGCTACGGAAGCATATCCTCTTTTCCCCGAATGCCTTCAACTATCCCCAATTGGATGGCTGCCTAGCTCCTACACGCTTTCAGCTGGGGATCTTCTCGCAACGTGGGACATGCCAGCATCCTGGGGCTGTCTGGGGTGTATCGATGATGTGATGCTGTGCTCTACTCTCTACAGAGCTAGACGATCGATGGATCTGGCTGCTTCGACGAGATATCGTGATGCCAGCGGCGCCACATATCCCTGTTCGGAGCCATTGGCTTTCTCAATCCATGTCTGTCACGAACCTAATCTCACCATCTGCCAGATCTTTGGTATCGATAGGCGTCGTGAGTGGAGGGCGTCCGCTGTCACGCACTTGGTCGTAGCGGCCACTGCAAGCCAACAGCTCACCATTGAGCGTCATGGCTTATCTGCTGCCTACCTTCCTACTGCCTAAACACATGAGATCACGACACTGCTGTGAGTCACAAACAGATTACCTCATTCGGTTGTGGGGGGCCCCTCGAAGGATATATAAATCTCTACCCTTGCCTCTTCACAATCATCTTTATCACCATCATTCAACTTCACAAATCACACTCCTAAATCCTCAAACCAATCTCACCCACAAAACAAACATGTCCAACCCAGGCAACATCGTCGGCGGCCACAAGGCTAACCTCAACAACCCAAGTACACCCTCCTGCCCCTGTCATTCACAATCATAAACCTAGAGTCGTTCACTAAGCATCCGAAACCAGACACCTCCGACGAGTCCAAGCAACACTCCAAAGAAGTCCTCGATCAGGAGTTCAACGGAGGCGACATCGAGAAAGACAGCGGCGACAAGAACCCCAACAACGTTGCCGGTGGACTCAAGGCGTAAGCAAAACACTCCTCATCATGCACGTGAAACTCCAGTTTCTAACATCCATCCAGCACGACCAAGAATCCCAACGTCTCCGATGAAGCAAAGCAATCTGCCCAGGAGCGCCTGAAGGAGATGGGTCAGTGAGCATACGATGTAACAACATATGTATGGATGGCAGATTCTGGCGATAGCTATAGAACAAAACACTATACACACAAGCACGCATCAACAAACTACCTTCATCGCTCCATGCAAATTTCCATGTCGTATCCCATGTCCTAACAACTATTGGCATTCGTCTAGACATCAAAATACCACCTCGGCAAAACCTCCCGCATCAACGCCTTGCTAAATCATGTCATATCATGGTATCCGGCGTGCATATCACACCGTCCCGTCTTGGCAAAGCTCAGCACAACAGATACAGTCCGCCTCTCTGTAAGTTCCTCAACATCCACGGTACAGCTTTATGATTTTCGCACCCGAGTAATCACATCCATCTTATTCTATATGAGATATACATCTGATTATCGTAATGTGTATACATACAACAGTTAAAATCTATCTGGGGACGTAGTACATTCCCATCATTTTACACAATCCCAAAAATTCCATCATACACACCAAAAACCCCCGTCTCAACAAACCTTCAAAGAAACCTATCAACGACATGACTTGCGTATCCTCCACATCCCTATCCCCCATCCCATCCCAACCCCCCTCC
>JAABUX010005933.1_pt1 | contig 14795 bp, 14 predicted proteins | sample 5561851 | NCBI WGS metagenome assembly JAABUX01 (sample SAMN10711883, study PRJNA513361) | rock metagenome | isolation source: Antarctica rocks | place: Antarctica: Victoria Land, Richard Nunatak red sandstone | collected 2016-01-03 | reverse complement strand
TCACCGCTGCCCTCGTCAAGGCACTGCGCGAGCAGACCGGCGCCGGCATGATGGACTGCAAGCGCGCGCTCACCGAATGCGGCGGCGAGCTTGATGCGGCGACGGACTGGCTGCGCAAGAAGGGCTTGTCCGCCGCAGCGAAGAAGAGCGGCCGGGTCGCGGCCGACGGGCTGATCGGCGTCGCCAGCAAACCTGGCCGGGCTGCGATGGTCGAGGTCAATGCCGAGACGGACTTTGTTGGCCGTAACGAGCAGTTCCAGGCATTTGTCTCGGCGTTGGCGGAGCTTGCCCTCGATCTGGGCGAGGACCTCGAGGCGTTGCGGGCCGCGCCTTACCCCGGCACCGGCCGCAACGTGGCGGACGAACTCACCCAGCTTATCGCCACGATCGGCGAGAACTTGACCATCCGGCGCGCCCGCGTATTGCATGTGGGCAGCGGCGTCGTTGCGACCTACGTGCACTCGGCGCTCAAGCCCGGCCTTGGTAAGATTGGTGTTCTTGTGGCGATTGAGGGCGCCTCAGAGCAGGGTGTGCTGGAGACGCTCGGCCGCCAGATCGGCATGCACGTCGCGGCGACTCGCCCCGAGGCGCTCGACATCGACGCCGTGGACGCGGCCTCCCTGGAGCGCGAGAAGGCGATCCTCACCGACCAGGCGCGAGCGTCGGGCAAGGCCGAAGGCATTATCGACAAGATGGTGGAGGGCCGCATTCGTAAGTATTACGAGGAGGTCGTGCTGCTCGAGCAGGTCTGGGTGCATGACGGCGAGAGCCGGGTGCGGGCTGTTGTGCACAAGGCTGGCGCCAAGCTTGCTGGATTTGCGCGATTCGCGCTCGGCGAGGGAATCGACCGCCAGCATGGCGACTTTGCAGCCGAGGTTGCGGCCGCGGCCGGCCTGCCCCCCGAGCCGCAGCCGGAGGCGTAAGCTTGTAGCAACCTGCCGGTGCTTCTAGGGTACCGCCCGCCCGCTCTGCTTCAGGATGTCATGCCAGCTCAGCTCAGCTATAAGCGCGTCCTGCTCAAAGTGTCCGGCGAGGCGCTCATGGGCGTGCGCGAGTTCGGCCTCGACACCGATACCGTGGCGCGCATTGCCATGGACGTGAGCGCCGTCGTGCAGATGGGGGCCGAGGTGTGCCTTGTTATCGGCGGCGGCAACATCTTCCGCGGCATCTCTGCGGCCGCGAAGGGCATGGATCGTGCCCAGGCCGATTACATGGGCATGCTGGCGACAGTAATAAATGCGCTTGCCATGCAGAACGCGCTTGAGCGCTGCGGCACGGAGACGCGGGTGCAGAGCGCTATCCCGATGAGCACGGTCTGCGAGCCGTATATCCGGCGCCGGGCGGAGCGGCATATGGAGAAGGGCCGCGTGGTGATCTTCGCGGCGGGCACCGGCAACCCGTTTTTCACGACAGATACTGCGGCTGCCCTTCGTGCCGCCGAGATGGGCTGCGATGCGTTGCTGAAGGGCACCCAGGTCGACGGCGTTTACTCCGCCGACCCGCGGAAAGTCGCTGCGGCCGAGCGCTACGAGGAGCTCACCTATCTCGACATTCTATCGCGCGATCTCCGGGTCATGGACGCTGCCGCGATCAGCTTGTCGCGCGAGAACGCGCTTCCCATCCTTATCTTCAACATTCACGCTCCCGGCGCCTTCGCCCAGGTCATGCGCGGCGAGGGCCGTTTCACCCGCATCTTCGAACCCGCCTAGGAGGCGTGCGTGGACCTTCCCGAGCTCAAGACCGATCTTACCCGGCGCATGGACGCCGCTCTCGACACGCTTCGCCGCGATTTTAGCGGGCTGCGCACCGGTCGCGCGAGCCCAGCGCTGCTCGAGCCTGTCCGCGTCGAGGCTTACGGCACTGCCATGCCGATCACCCAGGTGGGCACGATCGGCGTGCCCGAGTCACGCATGATCACTGTCCAGGTGTGGGACCGTACCCTCGTTGGCGCTGTCGAGCGCGCGATCCGGGATAGCGGTCTTGGCCTAAACCCGCAGACTGACGGGCAGGTCGTCCGCGTGCCAATCCCGCAGCTCACTGCGGAGCGCCGCGCCGAGCTCGCCAAGGCTGCGGGTCGATACGGCGAAGCCGCCCGCGTGGCGATCCGTGGAGTGCGGCGGGACGGCATGGATCAGATACGCGCAACGGAGAAGAAGGGCACGATCGGCGAGGATGCCGGTAAGGATTGGTCCGACGAGGTTCAGAAGCTGACCGACGGCTATATCAAGCGTATCGACGAGAGCCTTGCCGAGAAGGATAAAGAGATCCGGCAAGTATAGTAGGGGAGGGGAGGTGTCCGCGTCTGGCGCCCGCGCCGTAGCACCGCCGAGTGGCGTGCCGGTCCACGTTGCCGTCATCATGGATGGCAACGGCCGATGGGCTACGGCCCGTGGCTTGCCCCGCGTTGCCGGGCACAGGGCGGGAGCGGCGGCGGTGCGGCGGGTCATCGAGGCGGCTACGGAGCAGGGTGTGGCCTGGCTCACCCTCTACGCCTTTAGCAGCGAGAACTGGCGGCGGCCGGTCCCCGAGATCCTCGATCTCACGGCGCTGCTGCGCCACTACGTTCGCCAGGAGTTGGCCGCTCTCGAGCGGGAAGGCGTTCGCCTTCGCGTGCTCGGGGATCGCAGCCGCTTCGATGCGGATATTCGCGCCGATCTTGCGCATGCCGAGGCACGCACTGCCGTTAACACCCGCCTCAACCTCAATGTCGCCCTCAGCTACGGCGCCCGCGCCGAGATCGCCGAGGCTGCCCGCACGATCGCCGAACAGGCCCAAGCCGGAACGCTTGACCCGGCGAGCATTACCGAGGCGATCTTTGCCCAGCATCTCTCGACCCATGGCATGCCCGATCCCGACCTCGTCATCCGTACTTCCGGCGAGCACCGCCTCTCGAACTTCCTGCTATGGCAGTCGGCTTACGCCGAACTGGTCTTTCCTGACGTGCTCTGGCCCGATTTCGACAGCAAGCACTTCGCCGCGGCGCTTGCCGAGTACGCCCGGCGCGAGCGTCGCTACGGTGCCCGTCCTGCTTAGCATGGCGCAAACGACGGCTTGGAGCGATCTTGGCAAGCGCGCCCTTTCGGCAATTCTTCTGGCGCCTCTGGCCCTATTCGGCATCTGGCTCGGCGGCCCGGTGTGGACCGCATTCGTCGTGCTCGCGGCGGCAATAATGGCCGGCGAGTGGGCGTTGCTGTGCGGCGGCCGCCCGGTCCCGCTCGCCCTGGGCCTTCCCTACTTGGCGATCGGCCCGATCGCCATGGTCTCGATGCGCCTCGATCCGCGCACCGGGCTGCTCAACGTCGCTTTCGTCGTCGCGATCGTCTGGGCAAGCGACATAGGCGCTTATCTCGCTGGCCGGCTTGCGGGCGGTCCCCGCCTCGCTCCGCGTATTTCGCCTGGAAAGACCTGGTCCGGCGCTGCCGGCGGCTTCGTCGCTGCGACGCTCGTCGGGCTTGCGGCCGCGACGACGCCGCATGCCGTGGGCGTCGCTGCAGTGATCGGAGTCGCGAGCCAAGCGGGTGACCTCTTCGAGAGTTGGCTCAAGCGCCGGTTCGGCGTGAAGGACAGCAGCGCGCTCATTCCCGGACACGGCGGCTTGCTCGATCGCCTCGACGGATTGCTTTTTGCCGCCCCCGTTGCGGCCCTCATCGAACTCCTGCTCGGCCGCGGAACCTTCCTATGGACGTAAAAACTGTCACGATCCTCGGCAGCACGGGCAGCATCGGTTGCAGCACCGTCTCGCTCCTGCTGGCCAACCGGGACCGTTATCGCGTCCTTGCCCTCGCCGGAGGCCGTAACGCGCGCCTCCTGGCCGAGCAGGCGATTGCTCTCGAGGCGGAGCTTGCTGTCATCGCCGACGAAGCGGCCCATCCCGAGCTGGCAGCCGCCCTCGCCGGCACGGGCATTCGCACCGATGCTGGTGCCGAGGCCGTCACCGCCGCTGCCCGCCTCGGCGCCGACTGGACCATGGCTGCCATCATGGGGGCCGCCGGGCTGCCCGCAACGCTCGCGGCGATTGAGCAGGGCAGGGCGGTAGCGCTGGCCAACAAGGAAGCTCTCATCTGCGCCGGAGATGTCATGCTCGACGCCGTTCGTGACCGGGGCGCGACGCTCCTACCCGTCGACAGCGAGCACAACGCTATCTTCCAAGCGCTAGCCGAAGGCAACCGCGACGCGGTGGAACGTATCGTGCTTACCGCCTCGGGGGGGCCTTTCCGCACGGCCACCCTCGACGAGATGGCCTATGTCACGCCCGAGCAAGCGTTGCGGCACCCGATCTGGACGATGGGCGCCAAACTCACCATCGACTCCGCGACCCTCATGAACAAAGGGCTTGAGCTGATCGAGGCCGCCCGCTTATTCGCCATCCCCGAGGGACAGATCGAGATCCTCGTCCACCCACAAAGCGTGGTTCATGGCATGGTCTGCTGGCAGGATGGCAGCGTCCTAGCCCAGCTCGGCAGTCCGGACATGCGCATCCCCATCGCCCACGCCCTGGCCTGGCCCGGCCGCCTGGCGACCGCCTCGCCGCGGCTGAACCTTGCGCAGATCGGGCGGCTCGATTTCGAGGTGCCTGATGATCGCCGCTTCCCCGCGCTGCGCCTCGCGCGGCATGCCTTGCGCGCAGGCGGCGGCACCCCCACCATCTTATCTGCTGCCAACGAGATCGCCGTCGAGCGATTTCTGGCACGGCAATTGGGTTTCACTGCCATCGCCGATTTGGTTGCTCTCGTGCTGGACCGGCTAGGCACGCCGCAAGCCGCGACGCTCGAGGCGGTCCTCGAGCTGGACGCGGCCGCGAGGCGCGTTGCTACCGTAGCCGCTGCTCGCGCAGCCTGAAGTCAAGGAGCGTTTCGTGCCCGAGTTTCTGCGCACCATTCTCGCTTTTGCCGTCGTGCTCGGCGTGCTCGTCTTTGTGCACGAACTCGGCCACTACCTCGCCGCACGTTGGCGCGGCATCCACGTCGAGGCGTTCTCGATCGGCTTCGGCCGCAGCATCGCGCGCTGGACGGACCGTCGTGGAACCGTTTGGAAGCTCGGCTGGATCCCGCTCGGCGGCTACGTGAAACTGCACGGCCAGGAGCGCCCAGAGGACGTGTCGCCCGAGATGCGCGCGGCCTGGCAGCCCGGCCGCACGTTCCACTCGAAGAGCGTGGGCGATCGCGCGATCGTCGTGGCCGCCGGGCCGGTCGCGAATTTTGTGCTTGCCGCCGTGCTGTTCTCGGCATTGTTTGTCGTCGTGGGCCGGCCGATCGGGGAGCCGGTCATTGCGACCGTGATCCCTGGCGGCGCTGCGGCGGCGGCCGGGCTGCAGCCGGACGACCGCATCGTGGCGATCGATGGCGTTTCGATTGCCCGGTTTAGCCAGTTGCAAAAGCGCATTGCCGCTGCACCCGACCGCGCGCTCACGCTCCGCATCCGCCGTGCTGGCCAGGAGCAGAACGTGCCCGTTCACGTCGGCACGGACCCCACCGCCGCCCATCCAACCGGCCTGCTCGGCATTCGCGGCGGCAAGGTGGCCTACACGCCCGTGTCGATGCTCGACGCCATCCCTGCTGGCATCGCCGAGACTGGGCAGACGGTCGGTAAAATCCTCTCCGGCATCGGCCAGATGATCTCCGGTACGCGGGGCGCCGGCGAAATTGGCGGGCCGCTCGCCATCGCGCAGATGAGTGGCCAAGTGGCCCAGCTCGGCGTGGCGGCCCTGATCCGGCTGATCGCCCTGCTCTCTGTCAATCTCGGCCTGCTCAACCTGTTTCCGATCCCCGTGCTCGATGGTGGCCACCTGCTGTTCTTCGCTGCCGAGGCGTTGCGCGGCCGGCCGCTCGCGGCGCGTGCGCAGGAATATGGGTTCCGCGCCGGGCTTGCTTTGCTGGCTGGACTATTCGTTTTCGCGACTTGGAACGACCTGTCCCATATTGGGGTCGTCCAATGGGTTGCGCACCGCTTCGGCTAAGCGCGACCACAATGCGGGCTTGGCGACGGCGGCGGCCGCGCCTATAGCGTTGCGCTCCGGCCACGCTTGGAGGCGATTGCTTGAGACAAACCCGTGCCGCCCTGCTCGCGACCGCCTGCCTGCTGCCGCTCGCAGCTGGCCCGGTCGATGCGCAGGCCGGCCAACCCGGGCAGCCCGCCGCAGCTACGCCTGGGCCTGCTGCGGCCATGCCTGGAGCCGCCATGGCCACGCCTGCGCCCGTCACGGCCGCGCCTCCGCCCATTACGGCCGCGCCCGTGCCAGTTGGAGAGCGGATTGCGGCCATCAAGATCGAGGGCAATCACCGTATCGAGGACGGCACGATCCGCTCGTACATGCTCGTCCAGCCCGGCGACCCATTCGATCCCGAGCGTCTCGATAACAGCCTCAAAACGCTCTACGCGACCGGGCTGTTCCAGGACGTGAAGCTCGAACGCGCGGGCAACACCCTGATCGTCCACATCGTGGAGAACCCGATCGTCAGCCGGGTCGCCTTCGAGGGGAATCACAAACTTACCGACGTCCAGCTTCGGGAGGGTCTGCAACTCCGGCCCCAAGCCGTGTTCACGCCACAGCTTGCCCAGGCCGACCGACAGCACATCCTAAACGCCTATGCCGGCACCGCCCGCTACGCAGCGACTGCTACCCCCGAGATCATTCGCCGTGGCGAGAATCGGGTGGATGTCGTGTTCAAGATCAACGAAGGCCCGACCACGTTGATTGGACGCATCGCCTTTGTCGGTAACCATGCGTATAGCGAGTCCCGGCTGCGCGAGGTGATCTCGAGCCGCGAGCAAGCATTCTACCGCATCCTTTCCACGTCCGACGAATACAACCCAGAGCGGCTTGATTACGACAAGGAGCAGCTACGCCAGTTTTACTTGCGTAACGGATATGCCGATGTGGATGTCACCGGCGCTACCAGCGAACTATCTCCCGACCGCCGCTCCTTCTTCGTCACCTTCATGATCCATGAGGGTGAGCGCTATCGCATTGCCAAGGTTAGCGTAGATAGCCGGCTCCGGCGCCTGCCCGGCAACAAGCTGTTGCCGCTCGTCGATATCTCCAGGGGCGACATCTATGACGGAGACCGGGTACAGAAGGCGACGGACGCGCTCACGACCGCTGCCCAGAACCAAGGATTTGCATTCGCTACGGTCACCCCGCGCATCGCGCGCGATTGCGCCAAACACAGCGTCGACCTCGTTTTCGACGTAACCGAAGGGGAGCGGACCTATATCGAACGCATCGATATAACCGGCAACACCCGTACCAAGGACAAGGTGATCCGCCGGGAGTTCCGGTTTGCCGAGGGCGACCCGTATAACGCGGACGCGATCCGACGCACCCGCGACCGGCTAAAGGCGCTTGGGTATTTTGGTAACGTTACGATTACGCCAAGCCCTGGTTCCGCGCCGGATCGTGCGATCGTCACCACCAACGTTACCGAGAAGGCGACAGGTGAAATCACCATCGGCGGCGGCTACAGCACCGACTCGGGTGCCCTAGTCAACGCCGGGTTGCGCGAGCGCAACCTGATTGGCACCGGCATCGACGCCGGCATCAACGGGACCCTGGCGCAGCGCGAGAGCCAGATCACCGCCTCCATCACCGATCCTTACTTCCTCGACCGGAACCTGGTCGCGGGCGCGGATATTTTCCACGTCAACAACAACAACCAGACAATCGCTGCCTATAGCGAGCGGCGCACCGGTGGGACGCTCCGCCTCGGCTACGAGTTCAACGAGCATCTGCGCCAGGCGCTGTCGTATTCGATCATCGATCGTAACGTATACAATCTCCAGAGCGGCGCCAGCATCTATGTTCTGGACGAAGCGGGGAGCAGCCTGCTCAGCCAGGTCAGCCAGGTGCTAACCCTCGACTACCGCGATAGTCCGACCGACCCGCGGTCAGGGTTCATCTCGCGGCTCGGCACGGATTTCGCGGGCCTCGGCGGCAATGCGCATTATGTCCGGACCAAGCTCGACGGCACGTACTACATCCCGCTCGAATCCATCACCGGGGACCGCGATTGGAGCATCGCGCTGTCGGCGGGGGTCGGCTACCTCGCCGAGCTTGGGTCGCGCGAGAAGATCATTGACCGATTCTTCCTGGGTGGCGACAACCTGCGCGGCTTCCAGAGCGGCGGCGCCGGGCCACACGCAATCCCGACGACCGCCAACCCCTCGTCCGACTCGATTGGCGGTCGATTTATCTACACTCAATCGACAGAGCTGCGCTTTCCCTTGCCGGTTTCGCCGGATCTTGGGCTCTCGGGCCGTACCTTTGTGGACGTGGGCGGCCTGACCGAGGTCACCGGGCTGCGCGACCCGACGACGGGGCTGATTGGCGGCTTCACGCAGAGCGCGTCGCCCCGTGTCGGCGCGGGTGTCGGGATTTCCTGGGCGTCCCCGTTCGGCTTGATCAACGTCGATCTTGCCCAGGCCGTCGTAAAGCGGCCCTACGATCAAACTCAATTCTTCCGTTTTGGCTTCGGCACGAGGTTCTAGATTGCGCAACGCCCCTTCCACGCTGCCAGCCTTGCTGCTCACGGCCACGCTGCTTACGCCGCTGCTACCCGGCGGAGCCCAGGCGCAGAACCCCGGATATTTCATCCCGCCCGCTGGCCGAACGCCTGCTCCTGCCCGTGCCCCCGCGCCTCGGGTGATCCGCAGAGCGCCCCAGGCGCCGGCGCTCGAGCCGCTCGCCCCGGCGCCAGTTCCCGAGCCGGCAGGGCCGCCGCCCGTGACCATGCCGCTGCCGCCAGTTCCCACATTGCCAGCCCTGCCGCGTGCGCCCAACCCGCCTTCGGCCGTCATCGGCGTGCTCGGCGTGCCGGAGGTGATGGCCGCTTCTACTGCTGCCCGGCAGGTGCAGACCGTCATCGGCCAGCGCCGCCAAAAGCTGAACGAGGATGCGCAGAAGGAGCAAGCCGCCTGGCGCACGCTCAGCCAGGAGCTGACCAACCCGCATAGCGGGCTGCGGCCCGACCAGCTTCGTATCAAAGAGCGCGATCTGCAGAGCCGAATCGCCAATGCCCAGCGGAGTTTCCGCGATCGCAACCGGCAGATCGAGCAGGCCGGGCAGTTCGCCCTTGCACAGATCGAACGGACCCTCGTCGGCGTTATCCGGCAGATTGCCGAAAGCCACGGGATCAACCTCGTTCTGCACCGGACACAAGTTGCGCTGAACACCAACGAGTTCGACATCACGCAGCAGGTGGCGGACGAGCTGAACCGCGTGCTTCCGAGCGTGACGATCCCTGCCGAGGGCATCAACATTTCGGTTCCTGCGCCGCCGCCAGTTCCGACGCCGGCGCCGCCAATCGCGGCGCCTGCCCCAGCCGCGCCCGCCCCAGCCGCAGCGACGCCAACCCGGCCCTGACGATGATCGGGCCGGACTCTGCCGCGGGCAGCGAGCGATTCTTTGCCCGCACCGGCCCTTACACGCTCGCCGCCATCGCTGCCGCGGCCGGCGGGGACGCGAGTGGCGATCCCACCCGCCTGTTTCGCGCCGTCGCACCCTTGCAGACAGCCGGGCCCGAGCACGTGAGCTTTCTAGACAACCGACGCTATGCGTCGTTCCTGCCCGGCACCCACGCCGGCGCCGTCCTGGTGCGGCCGCCCGACGCGGCCGACCTGCCGCCGGACACCGCCGCAATCACCCTTGCGGACCCCTACGCGGGCTGGGCGCGCGTCGCCGCGCTGTTCCATCCGCCCGCACCGATACGCCCGGGCCGTCATCCGTCTGCCGTCGTTGCCGAGTCGGCTCACGTCGATCCGACCGCGGAGATCGGCCCGCTCGCCGTTATCGAGGCAGGCGCCGAGGTCGGCCCGCGTTGCCGGGTTGGCCCGCTTGCGGTCGTGGGCGCCCATTGCGTGCTCGGCGCCGATTGCCGCATCGGCCCCCATGCCAATCTTGCTTATGCGATCCTCGGTGACCGCGTGTATGTCTATGCCGGTGCCCGGATCGGCCAGGAAGGCTTTGGCTTCGCGACCACTGCGGACGGCCATCTCAGCGTGCCCCAGCTCGGCCGCGTGCTGATCGGTGACGATACGGAGATCGGTGCCAACACCACCATCGATCGCGGCTCCGCGCAGGACACGATCATCGGCCCGGGCTGCCGCCTCGACAACCTGGTCCAGGTCGGGCACAACGTGCAGATGGGACGGTGCTGCGTCGTCGTGGCGCAAGTTGGCATAGCCGGATCCACCACAATGGGGGATTTCGTGGTCATAGCAGGCCAGGCCGGCTTAAGCGGGCATACGCATGTCGGCGACCGTGCCCGAATCGGCGCCCAATCCGGCGTCATGTCTGACGTTCCCGCGGGAGGCGTCTATGTGGGCAGTCCCGCACAACCCGCGAGCGACACTTTCCGGGAGATCGCCGCACTCCGCCGGCTTGCCCGCCGCCCGGCCAGCAAGATCTAAGCCATGGATAATGCTCCAACCACCACCGGCACGACCGTCGACATCGCCGGAATTTTGCACGCGATCCCGCACCGCTTCCCCTTTTTAATGCTGGACCGCGTCGTCGACCTCGTTCCGAACCACTCCGCGACAGGTATTAAGAACGTGACCGTCAACGAGCCGTTTTTCCAGGGCCACTTTCCCGGCCACCCCGTTATGCCCGGCGTCATGATCATCGAGAGTATGGCCCAGACCGCTGCCGTTTTGGTCGTGCAAACCCTAGGTCCCGAGGCGGCAGGACGGATCGTCTATTTCATGACGCTGGAAAATGCCAAGTTCCGTCGTCCGGTGTTGCCGGGCGACCAATTGCACATACACATCATCAAGGAGCGCCAGCGCGGCACGGTTTGGAAGTTCCGCGCGACCGCCCGCGTCGACGGCACCTCGGTTGCCGAGGCCACCTACTCCGCCATGATCATGGAGCCCTGACGGATACGCCTGGCAACACTTGGTGACTTGGCCTGGGTGCTTTGCGCCCGTAAAGCCGCCTCATGATCATCCACCCCACCTCCCTGATCGCGCCCGGCGCCAAGCTTGGCAGCGGCGTCGAGATTGGCCCCTTTTGCACCGTCGGTGAGCACGCGGTGCTCGGGGATGGCGTCCGCCTCGTCTCGCACGTCGTCATAGACGGGCACACCCGGATCGGCCCCGGTTGCATCGTCTATCCATTCGTCACCATCGGCCTTGCGCCCCAAGACCTGAAGTATCGTGGCGAGCCCACGCGAACCGAGATCGGCTCCCGCACCCAGCTCCGCGAACATTGCACGATCCATCGCGGTACCGTCACCGGCACTGGCGTGACCAGCGTCGGCGCCGATTGCTTGCTCATGGCGGTCACTCACGTTGCCCATGACTGCGAGATCGGCGACGGCGTCATCATCGCGAACAATGTCGTCATGGGCGGGCACGTCACGATCGGGCCGGGTGCGGTCATCGGTGGTTCGGCGGCGCTGCACCAGTTCGTCCGCATCGGCCGTGGCGCCATGGTCGGTGGCGTATCCGGCGTCGAGAGCGACGTTATCCCGTTCGGCAGCGTGCTGGGCAATCGCGCGCGCCTTGCCGGGCTGAACGTCGTCGGACTGCGGCGTCGCGGTGTCGACCGCGCCGGGTTGCATCGTTTGCGGGACGCCGTGCGCCATCTGTTCGGCACGCCCGGTATTTTTCAGGACCGCCTTGCGGAGATGCACGCGCGCTACGGCGCGGACCCGCTCGTGGCCGAGCTCCTCGCCTTCGTCGAGGCACCGAGCCGCCGCGGCCTGATCCGCGCCGAGTTCGCGTCCGAACTTGAAGACGAGCTCGTTTGACACGATGGCCGAACCACTCGGCATCCTCGCCGGCGGCGGCCCCTTCCCGGGCCGGGTCGCCGCTGCCGCCCAGGCTGCGGGGCGCCCCGTGTTTATTGTCGCCTTGCAGGGCTTTGCCGAGCCCGCGGCGTTTTCCGCCTATCGCCACGTCACGGCCCGTATGGGCGCTGCCGGACAAATCCTGACGCATTTGCGCGCGCACGCTTGCCGGGACATCGTGCTCGTCGGTCCGGTCCGTCGCCCTTCGCTGCTCGATATCCGGCCCGACGTCGAGGGCGCCCGGTTGCTGGCTCGGGTCGGCCGGGCTGCTTTCGCGGGTGACGACGGCTTCCTTGCGGCGATCGTGCGCATCCTGGGCGAGGAGGGCTTCCGAGTTCTCGGCGCCCACGAGATACTTCGCGAAGCCGTCACTCCGCCCGGATTACTCGGCGCCATGGCGCCGGATGCCCAAGCCATGGACGACCTCGCCCGTGCCCAGACGGTTTTACGTGCCTTGGGCCGGGCGGACGTAGGCCAGGCTTGCGTCGTCCAGCAGGGCATCGTTCTCGCGGTCGAAGCCATCGAGGGCACGGACGCCATGCTCGCCCGCGCTTCCACCCTTGCCCGGCCCGGCCCGGGCGGCATACTCGTGAAGCTGGTCAAGCCGAACCAGGACCGCCGTGCCGATCTTCCCGCGATCGGTCCCGATACGATTGCCCACGCTGCTGCGGCTGGGTTGCGCGGCGTCGTGTTCGAGGCCGGCGGCACCTTGCTCCACGACCGCGCCGCCTGCATATCTGCGGCCGACGCCGCCCGCCTGTTTCTGCTTGCCATCGCCCCCGAGGAGCCAGCCCCATGACGACGCCCCGCACGCTGCATACTATGATCCGCGTCCGCGACCTCGACCGTAGCGTCGCATTCTACACCGGCCCGCTCGCCATGAAGGAGCTACGCCGCAACGAGGTCCCTGGCGGCCGCTATACCCTCGCCTTCGTGGGTTATGACGACGAGAGCCAGCAAGCCGCGATCGAGCTGACCTATAATTGGGACCAGGCCGAGAGCTACGACATTGGCGATGGCTTTGGGCACCTCGCAGTCAGCACTCCGGACATCAAGGCGACCTGCGACCGCGTCCGTGCCATGGGCGCCAAGGTCACGCGCGAGCCTGGCCCGGTTAAGTTCGGCACCACCGTGATTGCCTTCGTCGAGGATCCGGACGGCTACAAGATCGAGCTGATCGAACGCACCTGATACTCGACGACGCCTATGCGGCCGTCCGCAGCCTGGCGCCGCAGACGGTTCGCGTCGGGCTCACCGGCCTCGCGCGAGCCGGCAAGACCGCGTTTCTGACTTCGCTTACGGCCAATCTATTAGCCCTTGGTGCGGGCTACCCTGTGCTCCCCGCCTTGGGAAAGAGATTGCGAGGGCGCTCGCTTCAGGTCACTCCCGCGCCAGCCGGCGCGAGTTCCGTGCCGCGGTTCGACTATCGCCGGCATCTAGCGGCCCTCGCCGCGGACCCGCCCCACTGGCCCGAGCGGACCGATGCCATCTCGCTGCTAGCGCTTGACCTCACGATCGGCCGGGGCGGCCTGGCTTCGGTGCTGCCGCCGCAGCGGCTGCGGCTTGAAGTGCTGGACTATCCAGGCGAGTGGTTACTCGACTTGCCCCTGTTGCGCCTGTCGTACAAAGCCTGGTCGGAAGCGACGCTGGCCCGGCTCGAGAGCCGCCCCGAGGCGGCCGAGTTCCTCGCTTTCGCCCTAGCTCTTCCGGCGAGCGGGCCCGCTCACGACCAGCTGGCAGCGACCGGGCATCGCCTGTACTGTGAGGCGCTCCACCGCCTGCGGGAGGAGGCCGGTTTGAGCTTCTTGCAGCCGGGGCGCTTTTTGATGCCTGCACCGGGGCTTGAGCCGCCTTGGATGGGATTCTTTCCGGCGCGCACCGGCGGCGGCTTCGGCGCGCTGCTGGCGCAGCGATATGCGAGCTATGGCGAGTCAATACGCGAAAGCCTCGTCTCACCCCTGTTCGGCAGCGTTGACCGGCTGGTCGTCCTCGCCGATCTGCTTACGGCCCTGCATGCCGGGCCGGCGGCTTTCGCCGACGCGCGTGTGGCGCTCGGAGCCGCGGCGGCGGCGCTGTCCCATCCCCAAGGCTGGCTTGGTTGGCTTGCCAGCCTAGTCGGCCTCGGGGCTTCGCCCATCACGCGCATCGCCTATGCCGCGACCAAGGCCGATCACGTCGGCAGCCGGCAGCGCGCCAACCTCGCCCAGCTTTTGCGCGCTTTGACCGGCGCGGAAAGGCAGGGGGGTGTTCCCACGGCCCACTTTGCCCTTGCGGCCATTGCCTGCACCGAGGACGCAACCTGGACGCTCGAAGGCCGCGCCGTGTCCGCCGTGCGTGGCCGCATGCCGGGCCGTGGCCTTGCTCTCAGCTATCCGGGCGAGGTTCCCCCGACACCGCCGGATGCGGGTTTCTGGGATCATGCCTTCTACAGCCTACCCGAGTTCGAGCCGAAGCGCCTGGCCGATGGCGGCCGCAGAGGCATGCCGCAGCAGGGGCTCGATACGCTGCTGGTGTTCTTGCTCGGCGACATGCTGTGACGCTGGGCCTCGGTCCGCGTATCGAGGTGCTTGACGCGAACGCGCCCCGTCTCGAGCCGGAGCTTGCGGCCGAGTTACGCGAGCCGCGCCAAGGGCCAGGCACGGCCGTGCTGCTACTGACCGGAGCGCTGATCCTCCTGCTCGGAACGATGATAATTGGACTGGTCGGCTTCGCCCAGGACCAGTTCGTTCGCGCGCCGTGGCTTGGTTGGGCTACACTCGCGATCGCCGGATTGGGGCTTGCCTTGATTCTTGCTGCAATGGCCCGTGAATTGCGTGCGCTTGCTGCGTTGCGCCACGTCGATCGTATTCGCGACGGTCTCTTCGGTCCTGACCCGAACGCGTTGCTGGCGGCCGCCCGGGATTGGTGCCGCGAAGCGCCCGGCGGCGCAGCTCTGTTACCGGCGTTTCGCGAGATCAATGACCCCGAGGCGGCACTTGCTCTGCTGCGCGCCGGGCCAGGCGCGGAGCT
>JAABUX010005932.1_pt1 | contig 14798 bp, 31 predicted proteins | sample 5561851 | NCBI WGS metagenome assembly JAABUX01 (sample SAMN10711883, study PRJNA513361) | rock metagenome | isolation source: Antarctica rocks | place: Antarctica: Victoria Land, Richard Nunatak red sandstone | collected 2016-01-03 | reverse complement strand
CTCAGGTTTGGGCTTTAGTAAAGGTAGCTGCGACACTTTTAGGCTCACTGATTCGAGTGGGGACCGCAGGCAAAAGAAGGAGGACGCACGTGCCTCCGTGGCGCTCATCCGGCAGGACCGCATACCAAGTGATGCGTATGTGTGACCAGCTGCAAGGCAACCTCCAGCGCAATTGGTGCGCTGAATCAGCCAAACATGTGCAATCATCTGAGGCACTGCGTCAGCCAGGCTGCCCTTGACGCTGCCCACCATTGCCAAGGTCTCAGACAGCCTGTGCAGGTTGTCCTCGCAAGATGGGGTCACGGTGCCCAATGCCTGAAACCTGCCCTGCAGGTAGTTCCGGAGCATGGCCATGAGGCGTCAGCGCTACGTGTTAGTTGAGTCGCAGGACGGGCTATTGTGAAGAGGGACAAAGAGTCTCCCTGTCTTACTCTTGCACTCAGGTGAAGGAAACTCTCTGAGGAGAAATACAGCACTGAGCTGCACGGAACTGGAATGTTGGAGCGCACGGTTGTTGCATGTTTCATGGCGTATTAATCAGCTGAGCATGGGTCATTGCTGCAGGGTTGGCAGCCACGTCTGGGTCGAGTGCTGGCAAGACCACAGTTGTTGAGAAGTTGGTGGACTGGCAATGAGTAGGGTCGGTGTCGGATGATGGTCAGTAGTCGTTCGATGGCTGCTGATCAGATGTCCAGTGTCGCCTCACAGTATGCGCCTGTTGTACCTCAATGAACGGACCGTGCAAGAGAGCGCTCATGGCATGCAGCAACGATGACCTTTTCAGAGAGCTCAACCTGGTCGAGGCAATGAAGCTCTGGGATGCTTAACAAGACGCGAAGTCAAGACTATCAAAGTGGCTGTCCAAACACTTTGGCGGCTCCAACACTGCTTAGCTCCTACCAGCGCGCAGCGCTGGCACTGACTTTTCAACCTCCGCCTTTGATCCGAGGCATATGACGCTGCGGTCGCCCGACGACTGTATCTGGCGGTCAAGCACTGACCCGTCGCCATCATGTGATGCTCCGCCTGCCGCCTCGACCACGAATGCCAGCGGGGCGCATTCGTAGAGCAGCCTCAACTTGGGCTTCGCTGTGTGAGAGAGCGGACTACAAAACACGCCGCCACCCTGCGGCTACATCACGCTCATGTCAACAGCGATGGCCCGTGCTTGCTGCTTTCGCTGCGTAGTCGGCATGCCGACCGCAAACAGAATGCCCACCTGAGCATTCCAGACAGTCGGGTGTTTCATGACACTGCCAAGTCGCACATATTTGTCAGCTGCTCCTCATGATTCCAGGACGAAGAGGGTTTCCAGCACAAAGCGCGCGCCTTGGCGAAGATGTGGTTGACGTCCGGCACCATGCCGCCGCTGTAGCGCAGCGTGTAGCGCTGCTCCATCCAGTGCCGCACCAGCTCGCCGTACGCCGGGTTGTCCGCCGTCGCCCGCAGGTTGGCCGGCGCAAAAACCTGCATCACCGCAGCCCAGGGATAATCTCCCGCATCTTTGATCAGCACGACCAGGTGCACACAGTCAACCATGGGTGGCGTATGAAGACTTGAAAGTCCGCACGCAGACTTCCGACGATCTGGACGCCCCGGGGAGCAGAGTCACCTTTGCATCGCCGACTGCAATGTTGTCCTGCAGCAGCGTCCACCCGCCAGCCGGCGTCAGCGCAAACTCCTGAACGACATGCGTCTCTGCTGGGATCCCGCAGCCCGCCGGCGTGTGCGCAACCTCCTGGGCGACCTGCGTTTCTGCTAGGATCCCACAGCCGCCCGGCGTAACCGCAAATCCCTGGACCACGTGCGTTTCCGCTGGGCTGCTGTCGTCAGCCCTGGGCCCTGGCTGTGTCGCGCCGCCTGTGGAGCGTCCAGCATGTGCGTTAGCACGGTGCGACGTTAAGCTAGCGGCAGGTGTACACTCGCAAGGAAGAAGCAGACAAGGAGCAGGATGATGTCACGGCTGCAGAAGTCAGTCTGGCCTCGGCACGATACCAGGGACGGCATTGGCATCTCGCCTGGCCTTGGTCGTGCCACGACCAGAGTTGTGCGCGACCCGTACACGCCGTACGCCGCAGCGACCTGATCCCTGCCGCTGCGCCCCAGCAACTCGCCGCCCGGCCACACGCCGAAGATGCTGCCTGCACACGTCTACAGCATGACAGTCCAGCAATATCCCTGCTCTGGTCCACGTGGTCCCGGCTTGCGTTGCACTGCAAGCATCTGTTCTGCAGAGTATATGTAAACAGGCGACAGCCAGTAGATCGCACCTACTGCGAAGTTGGCGCCGATGATGCTGCTGCCGTCCAGCGGGTCGAAGGCAACCTGCTTCGCATGTCAGGCTATGAGATGTATCGGTGCCACAGAGAGCTTCCAGGTTCGACGAAGTTTCTGCATCCCGGCACGCGGGTAAGCGATGGTCAGGCAGCACTACGTTGACACAACCTCAGCCTGCTTGCCCCGTACCGAGAAGCCGTTGCCTCCCATTGCGTGCATATCTGAGCTCTCTTCGCTCGACGCCGTCTCGACCGCGTCACTGGCCTGCAGGCGCTCGAAGACGATGCGGTCTGTCTGGACGTCTGCTTCCAGCTGCTTGTCACCAAAGGTGTTGGTACTTCCCGTCTCGGTGACGCCCGGCGTGCGTAGCGTTGTGCTGATCTCTGTCACGGCCGAGGCGATGGCCACAATGACCTTGGCCTGGCGAGCAGAGCCACAGGTGTTGGGCATGGCGTGAACGCCGCACGAACGGGCAGACTCTGTCCAGCAGGCCTATTTGAGCCAACGGCATCATGTTTGTCGTGACTTGCCAGCGTCGGATCTATGTCGGAGAGGTGATCCAGCATAGACATGCCGCTAGCCATGTACCCGTATGACCCTCCGAATCTCCGCTCCGAGACAACCCGGCCGAGCTTAAGAAGGTGTCTGTGATGATTACAAAAGTCAATTTCGAAGTCAAATTGAGGTCTTGTCCCCCGCAAGCTTGCTCCCTCACATGACCATAAGGGTTGCCCTGAGCCTCCCACGGTGCAATGCGTTATACCACAGCGGCGGCAGCGCTGCGGGAAACGCCTTCAGGGCACACAACATCAGCTGAGCTCGAGCTGTAAGAAAGCGTCCAGATCCGCGTCCCTTGGTCTCGCCATGACATCCTCCGGGGTCACACCCCGCTTGTGCACAGTGCTGCGTGGCATCGGCGGCTTGCCGTGCTTGCGGAACACCGGTGCCGCGGCACGCTCCAAAGCCCGCTGCACGCGCGCCTCCTACAGCACAGATTCACTGTTTTCATGCTTCACGTTGCATTTGCCAAGGCGATCACTGCAAAGGTTTACGCTTCTCCAGACAGGTTGAGCACAAGGTATGGTGGCTGTGCCCGCTGCCATAGACTCAGTCTCCACCACTAAGCCGACAGCCAGAGCAAATGTCAATTCACTGCCCTCGCCGATACCTGTACCTATCAGCATGGCGCTGGACGCATCTAGACCCTGGCACGAGTCAACCACCGCACGTGCTCGAGGTCCTGCAGTCGCTGCTTGGCGGCGCGCGCCACGCGACGGCGGCCGGCCTCCCGCCTGCGCTCCTCTGCTTCAACGGCGTCGGCAGGCAGCGCCGTGGCGGCGACCAGGTACTCGTCCAGCTTCGACTGCGCACGGACCAACCAAACAAGTCTTTTTAATGATACAGCGCTGCGCAGACAACTAATTCATTTTCGATGTAAAGCTTTCCATCGGGTTCTCTCGGCGGATGGGTCTGCATCCGAATGTCCAACCCCCATTAGGGGCGGCACAATGGACGGAGCACTTCACGTGGTTCAAGGTCAGACACAATTATCATCAACAACAGAGGAGTTGACCCGTCAGCGAATTTTCAGTCACAAGGGTGTGCTGCCTGACCTCCAGCGTCGTCAGCTTCTGGAGCGGCGTCATGCTGGCGTCGTGGTCGAGGCCGCACGCCTCCAGCACGTCATCCAGCTTGGCCTCGAGCGCCGCCAGCGGCACGTGCTGCGCAGCGCTGCCGGGCGCGGCAGGTGCGGCGGTGGCGCTCACTGTCCCTCTGGTTGCCGGCCGGACCTGAAGCCGCAGGCTCGCGCTCAGACGTCATGTCAACGCCATTCAGTACCTTGGCTCTGCAGCCGTCAACGGCCTATGTGACAACAATTGGCAAGCCGCTATAGGGCACCCGACATGGCCAGCGAAGCATAAGACATTGAGTTCCCGCGTATGTGCGTAGTGTGTTGCAATCATGCGATGCCGAAGCTGGAGCTCCGGCGTGCACACCCGACATGCCAGCTGACACACACCTGTTCTGCTGCCCGGCTGACCTCGTCGCTGATGGCGGCACGCAACTGCGCGACCTGACCTTGCAGCGTGACGGCATTGGCGTCCATGGCGGCACGCGTCGATCGCAGCTCACCGCGCAGAGCCTCCAGTGACTCTTCCGTGCTCTGGACGACAGCAATCCTTCCAGCTCATGAATCAGACGGACGTAGACATGCCCTAGATGCTGTGCAATCTCCTGCTTCGAAACAAAGCCGGCCCTGTCGTGAGGTGTGGTCAGTTGCAATATCATTCCGGAGTCCAATGTGCGCGCTTACAGATCATCGACTTTTATGTCACGAACCTGTTTAGGACATGCAGCTAGGGCACAGTTGTGTTGCGTAGGGGCCATGACGGTCATCCTGTATCTGTCAGACCATGGCGACGCGGAACGTGCCCGCGGCATCGGCGCGAGGCGCACCTGCAGGTGCTGCACGAGGAACAAGTTGCGCTCCGCCATCTCGCCGAACAGGTTCAGCAGCATGCCGGGCTCCTGCCAGTACAGCGGCGCCGCGTCGGGGTCCAGCACCGCCACCTCCGGGGGCGGCGGCTCCTGCACAACACGGTTGCGCAAGGTACAGACTACGTCTGTCTGCGGTCAAGAGTGTCTTGCTGGACATGCATGGCTCAGGTTTGCAGACGAGGAACATGAAGTCTTCTCGAGCTTTGTGGCAGACTTTGCGTCAGCGCTGCCGCGGCACGTCAGCCTTTCTGCCAGCAAGCTCCACAACCTGCTGAGCTTGTGCCTCTGCTGCTTCGACCACTGCAGCCGCGATCGCCGACTGTGCGCGTTCTGCCGCCTGTTGCGTGCGCGCAGTGGCGAGGTCGCGCTCCGCCGCCGTCTTGGCCTCCGCCGCGGCGGTACGTCGCTGAGCGATTGCGTCACATGCCGCCCGCCATGCCGCACGCCGAGCTCCGTTCTCGGCGTCCACCTGCCTCTGCTGAGCCTGCACCGGAAGACAGCCCGCGAATGGAGGTGCAAGCATCAGAGCGCGGGTGTGCTGGGGCGACTGCCCTCGGGCCATGACAAAACAGTCTCGCACCTGTGCCATCTCTATGTACTGCTCGCCACAGTCTACCATGCTGGAGTGATTATCCGGCCTGAGACCAGTCGTGATGCCGGCAGCTGGCAGCCCTCAGCAGGGTCTGCGTGCCCCTGCCGTCACCTGGAAGTGGTGCGCCGGCGTGAGGCCGTCCAGGAAGGCGCGCAGGGCCGCGAGCTCCTCGAGGCTCTCCTCCGCCTTGCTGGCCTCGCTGCGCGCCTCCGCCAGCGCCACCTCCAGCCTCTTCATCTCGCCGACCTGCCGCAATCGTGACGGGAGTGATCTGACCTGCCTGTCACCGAAGTGGAGAATTTGATCCAGGGTGGACAGCCGGGTAGGCTGCAGCACGCGGGTGACACAACTCAGTGGCACATGCAGAAACAGCGAAAGAGCGCGGACCTTGACTTGGCGGGCGGCCGTCTCGGCGTCGGCGCGGCGCTGCGCGTCCTGCACCGCGGCGTCGTTGTCCTTCAGGAAGGCGTCGAACTTGGCGGCGTCCTCCTCCAGCATCGCCTCGCTCAGCCGCAGCGCCTCCGCCCGCTGCGCCGCCCGCCGCTTTTGCACCAAGAACGTAGGATAGTCACTCCTCAGTGCAGGACAGCGAAGAAACCTGAAAAGCAGCGCAACACATTGGGAAGGAGCACTTGCGTGCAGCTCGCTCAGACGAGTCTGCAGATGTAGACGAGCTCGCAGATCTTGGAGACATTCAGAGCAACTGGCCCAAGCTCTGCTCACCTGCAGCGCACGGATCTCGGCGCGCTTCGTGTCGAGGCTCATCTGCACCAGGAAGATCTCCCGCTTCCGCGCCACGAACTCCGAGATGTTCTCCTTCTGCTGCCTCTGCGGAGGCTCACGTACGCCCACCATGGCCGCCTCCGCATCCGACGGCAGAGCGGCCGTGCGCTCCCTGCCATCGGTGCGCCCGGCAAGGGTCACAGGCCTTGTCACAGCATAATCCGGTGTCACGCACCGCCTCCACGACGGCGAAAACATGAACGTGAACCGGCTGCAAGGCGATTTTCTGCCGATTTTGTCGCGTGACAGGAGCATAGGATGATGCAAGCCTGCATGCAAGCCGCACCTGGCTGCTCTCGCCGACCTCACGCGCTCGCTCGCGAAGCCCGGCAGCCCGGCCTGTGAGGCGGGCGTGGTCGGGCGGCTGGCGTCGGTGCCCTGCGCCGGCTGGCTGCGGGCAGAGGAGGCCCTGGACGCGGAGCTGGCTCGGGCGGCGGACCTACGACGGCTGTTCACGGCCTGCTTGAGGGCCTCCAGGCGGGGATCGCCCTCCGGAGGGAGACGAAAGGGATTGTCACTGCACGCAGAAGCACTTGGTGGGACCTGAGTCAGGATTGTACTTACGTGCCGGGACAGTAGTCAGAGTGAGTGTCCTTTGTACAGTAGGCCACAATGCAGCAAGGTTTCGGTCAGCTAGTCACATGTTCAGCGGCTATAACAAACCACTTGTCGTCAATGCCGTCTGCAATGTACACTCTACAGCATCAAACGGCCTGCCAACGCGTCGCACTCGTCGCACGCCGCTGCAAGACGCCGTGGAGATGACGCTGCAGCAATGGTGCTGACGCTGAGGCGCTGCGCCGGATCCGGCAGATGCTCAGATGCCGGCGTAGCCATGGAGCTGTCGTACAGCGTGCCGGTGAGGGCTGCTGCCGGTACGAAGTAGAGTCTGGCGAAGCAAACAAGATGCTCACCACTCGGGGGCTGGCTGGATCGGCAGTCCTGAGGAATCGCAGTCGACGGAAGCCGCACACATCCTCCTGCACTACTGGAGTTGTGCTTTCGTTGTCCAAGGGTCCAGTGGCGGTCTTCCCACCGAAATTGAGTCAGGGGAGACCGCATACGGGAGCGTGTGTGCACTTCGAGCATCGACACAGATCCTCCTCGTGCCCCCTCTGTTGTTCACTCCCAACAAATCGATGCCGTGCCGATGGCCGTGCAGCTGAGCGAACAGCAGCTGCAGGACTTTGAGGAGCTGAGCAGATTATCCGGGTTGGACTTGAAGCCGGGCGTTGCTCGGTCCCTGGTCGGGCTTCTGGCCCTGGGAGCACCGCCGAAGAGCGTGCAGAACGTGCTGACGGCCATCGCGCAGCACAAGCCGGCGACCCCCGCCGGGCCCCAGCCATCAGCCCCCGACTCCCCAGCATCCACCAGCGCTAGGTGAGGGCCGCGGACGCCGCGCCGCGGCGCAGCAGGCGGACCAGCGGCAGCTCGCGGCAGCGCGGTCGCCGTCATGGCGTGCTCGGCGATCCTCGTGCTGGATCTGAAGGGGCGCGTGCTGCTGGCGCGGGACTACCGCGGCGACATCCCCCTCAAGTATGCGGATCGCTTCATCGCGAAGGTCAACGAGCTCGAGGACGCCGGCAAGCTGACGCCGGTGATCGTGGATGAGGGCGTCACGTACCTCTACGTCCAGGTCAGCGATCCCAGTCTCCATAATGCTGTTCCCAGACAGCCCTGCATTGGCATGCAGCATCAGATCATCAGGCACGCTTCAGATGTAAGGCACATCATGGCGCACGCGGGGGCGACTCGCCGAGTAGACGACAGCAGATGCCGAAACATCACCACGCTATGTTCGCATCCCTGTACAGAGCAGATGAGTGTCCACGTGTGCGGCATCCTCACTGGATCCTCATCTCTGCGCAGTACTCGAACCTGTACCTGCTGGCGATGTGCCGCACCAACGTGAACGCGACGGCGATGCTGCTGTTCCTGCACCGCCTGCTGGACGTGTTCAAGCACTACTTCACGGAGATGGAGGAGGAATCCCTGCGCGACAACTTCGTCATCGCCTACGAGCTCCTGGACGAGGTCATGGACTTCGGCTACCCCCAGGCGCGCGCGCAGGCCTGTTGCAGAAGGCTGGTGTGCCGCCGTCCAGCTGATTACATGAGGCCACCAGGGTTACAGATGACCACAGATGAGGATCGGCAGTCAACCATAAAATCTGAGCACACACATCAACACTTGGCTTGGGTGCAACAGCACGCCCTAAGCAAGGCTGAGCTGAGAAGTGAGAGGGCTTCAACTGCCGTCGACTAGTGCATGACGGTTCGAGTGTCCAGAACGTCCGACAAACGCTGCCATAACAACGCACATCATCGGGCGCAGTTCACGGAGGCCAAGATCCTGTCGGAGTTCATAAAGACGGACGCGTACAAGATGGAGGTCCAGGCGCGGCCGCCCATGGCCGTCACCAACGCCGTCTCCTGGCGCTCGGAGGGCATCAAATACAAGAAGAACGAGGTGCGTCTTAGGCGGACGTTGACCATGTCTTTGTGAAGCTATTGCGACACATTGTGATGTGGTGCGGCTTGCACTGCGCTGGCATGAAGACGCTGATCATGGCCTGGTGGCAGGCAACTCATGCTCATTGGACGAGTTCACCGTTTGAACATGCACACGTGGTCCTGCGACTCATGTGATCTGCTGCGGGTCGCAGGTCTTCTTGGACGTGGTGGAGAGCGTGAATTTGCTGGTGAACAGCAACGGGACGGTCGTGCGCAGCGAGGTCGTGGGCGCCCTCAAAATGCGCACCTACCTGTCGGGGATGCCGGAGTGCAAGCTCGGCCTTAACGACAAGGTGCCTGACCTGTTCTGATGGCTGGCCAGCACAACCGATGCATACTGATGACGTGTGCTGCAGGCAATATGACTGGTGTTGCGCACGGCACATCTTGACCCAGTGCTGTTGGACCTCGTTCCTGCACTGCCTCCACAAGTAACTTCGTCAAGCTTTGCTGCTGCTACACGGATGCGACGACGAATATACCACTGCTGCGTGTGGTTGACTGATCACAAAGTACGTTATGGACAACTCCTGCGCAGGTGCTGTTCGAGAATCAGGGGAGGGCGAGCAAAAACAAGGCAGTGGATTTGGAGGACATGAAGTTCCACCAGTGCGTGCGGCTGACGCGGTTCGAGAACGACCGCACGATCAGCTTCATCCCGCCGGACGGCGCCTTCGACCTCATGTGCGCTCCGGCTGGGAGCCCAGGCTCCGCTCAGTCAAAGCACGAAGGTCTTGCTTATGCTTGGTACCGTTGTCTGGAAGTCTGTTCTCGTGGCAGCTGCTGCTACACATGCCATGCAGACCCGCTGAACGTTGTCAAGGTGCCACTTTCGCTTGTGTGCGCAGTTGTCACCACGTACCAGCATAGTGCTCAATCTATGGTATCACATGCTTTCATGCAAATGCTGACTGAGAGGGTTTGAATCCATAGTATGCTGCCGACAGGACGTACCGGCTCAGCCAGAACGTGAAGCCGCTCATATGGGTCGAGTGCGTGGTGGACAAGCACAGCCGCAGCCGGACCGAGTACCTGGTCAAGGCCCGCAGCCAGTTCAAGGAGCGCAGCTCCGCGACGAACGTGGAGATCAGCCTGCCGCTGCCGCCGGACGCCATCGCGCCGACCGTCAGGACGTCGCAGGCACGCGCCATGACCTTCGCGAAAACATGTCCATACTCGTGTTTCGCTGCGGGCCCACCTGATGTCATCATTCCGCGAGCATGTGGTAATGCGGTCGCTGACACTTGCACACCAGCATAAGCAGGAGTTCTTGGAGCCTCTGCACCTCCAAGATTGTCTGCGGCCGGCCAAAGCCGACTCTTTGCGCATGACTGCAATGCAGGGCCAGGCTGTGTATGCCCCTGAGAAGGAGGCGCTGGTGTGGAAGATCCGCAACTTCCCCGGCGGCAAGGAGTACCTGCTGCGCTGCAAATTCGGCCTGCCCAGCGTCGCGGCAGAGGAGGAGGCGCCGGGCCGCATGCCGCCCATCCGGGTTGGCTACGAGATCCCCTACTTCACCGTGTCCGGCATTCAGGTGCAAGCTGACCTGGTTCCCCTCAGGGTGCTGGGCAGCAGATAGTGTATGCCCGGGTGCCAGGTCCTCACCGCCTTTGACTGCCGGGGTGCTGGCAAGCCTAGTGTGCAGTCACTCATCAGCGCTGTGATGCGATGCTGAGGGTCCGTGTGCGTCTGCTTTGGTGTCCGCAGATGTTACACAGTCACGTGACTTTGTTCGTCACTTGTCAAACCGTCATTGCACTTGCTGTACAACCCTTTGGTGCAGGTGCGGTACTTGAAGGTGATCGAGAAGAGCGGCTACCAGGCGCTGCCGTGGGTGAGGTATATCACCACCGCCGGCGAGTACGAGATCAGGATGACATGACGGAACATGCAGGTTGCTGCGAAAGAGACGCAGAGGCGCTGAGAGACAGCGAAAGACAGACAGATTTTTGCGGTCGCAGTCACTGCTGTAAATCGGCACCAGCTGCATGCACTCCTGGTCTGATCAGACTGCAGCAAGGCTCTTACACAACACGGGCGGTGTCAATGCGGCTGCCTTCCGTCGTGAAACACATGGCAAAAACAAGTGTGCAGACTGCATTTCCACTCATCGGGAGACCGATGAAGCCGCAACGAGCACCATCCGCCCTGCTTGGCCAAGAGCGAGCCTCTTGTTCAACGCGCAGCACCAAGCATGTTCGCCAGCAGGTGAACACCATCGAGGCAGGGCTGCTTCGCAAATGGTGACCCCTCGGGTGGCGCCAGGCCCAGCCGCCGCTTCAGCCGCAGCCGACGCTCCTCGCCGTCTGCAGCAGTCGACTGCACCATCCTGCGCATCACAGACGGCTGTAGCTACGCACAGCATGTTATCAGCGTTCATCTCTTCAATGACGCTTGCAATCCAGATCGTGCTCGTCAAGCAGACGCCGCGTGTTGAAAGAGTTGGAGCAATTTCTGAGAGACTTGAGAAGGATACCAGGTCTAGCACGCACCTCGGGGCTTTCTTCTTCGCAGCTGCCTTTGCCCGCGGCGCCTGGGCTTCGGCGTCGGAATCCGAGATGCTCACGTCAGAGGAGCTGCTCTGCGTGGGGCGGCGCTGGTTCGCCGCAGCCGCTGCAAGCTCGATCTTCACTGCCGGCGCCGCCACCGGCTGCGCGGACGCTGCAGCGGGACGCGATGGCAGCGACGCGCCTGACAGCTTCAGCTTGATGACGGGCGCTTTGGGTCTGGCCGGTGATGCGGGTGACGGCTGTTGTAGCTGCGATGGCGGCTGCTGTTGCTCTGTACTGGCGATGGGCTGTCGCGGCTGCGGGGAGTCATCCTCAGAGCCTGATGAGGAGGTAGACTCGGGACCAGCCGGTGCGACTGCAACGCCATCTGACGGCCTGCGCACATGCTGGCTTTCTGGAGGCGCACTGCCACCGGGTGCTGGGTTGGAGCTGAGAGATTGTACGCTGGCATGAGGGTCCATCCCCTGAGCAGCTGTCGGGGTTGCCGCCCCATCTGCTTGCCGTTTCTGCAGCTGTCGCGCCTACGCCATAGCCACGGTCGCAAGGTCTGAGCGAAAACTGCTGCGGCTCGTGCGCAAAGCACCACGCTGCCAGCCGCTGGCTAAGCCGGGAAGCGAGTACAAGAATACATGCCTAACAGCAAGCAGGCGAACGCACGGGCGATGCTTGCTTCCAGTCCTCCTCATCGCTTGACTCAGTCCATATCGCCTTTCCCGGCCACTGGCCTGACTGCAGTCTGAGCAGCAGGGTCAGAGCCGCACCTCGAGCTGGCGCGCTAGCTGCGCCGCCGCATAGACTGCTTTCAAGCTGGAGTCGTCGCCATTTTGCGCGGCGCTGTGGGCGGCGGCGAACGCGCGCTGCATGTTAACGGGGTCCGCCAGGAACGCCAGCGCCAGGCTGTTCAGCTGCTGCTGCTTGTGCCGCAGCTCGTCCGCCGCCACAGAGCCCGCATCGGCGCCTGAGGCTGGGTTGGCGGCACTCGGACCCAAGTCTGCCGCAGCGGCAGCCCCGCTGATGGCATTCGCGTCCGAACCAACGGCGTCATGCTGGGAGGCTGCTGCGGTAGGCTCCGCCATGCCCTTGCTTGGCACAGACCCCCGGGCAAACAGCCGTCAACAAGGAGATGATGCTGGTTCCTGCTGACCCTCAGAGGCGGGGTTGACTGTTCGCACCAAACGGCTGCTCAGCATGCGCTGACGCTGCAACTGGTCACACCAGCGGGAACGGGCGGCTCGGGCGGCTCTCAGCTGCGCTCGACTCAATCAAGCAGGCGCTGACGCAGCCAAGCCTGCCCGCTGACGGGCAACGCCAAGGTCGCTCAGTTGTAGTACAGCTCCAGGCCCATGCCGTCGTGGACCTCGTAGTCCTCCAGCGTGATGTGGTCCTTGTACACTGTGTACCTGCAGCCCCGCCACAGGAACACGTCAGAGCCAACGGCGCTACGCTGATCCTGCAACCTGCAACCGGCAGAGCACGCATACAGAAGATCACTATACGAGGTTTTGGCGTGCTCCGCGAGCGACTGTCGGGAATAGAGCAGACTCTGTTCGGTCAGCTGGTATGTGGGTCTGCGCGCAGTCGTTGTGGCCGAAAGCATGAGTGCTGTTTTGAGATACGGAGGATGGAGTGCATGGAGGGACAACCCCGCTGCCGGCGAACCACTTCTGGATGCGAATCTTTTCGGGCCGCGTGCCCGTCTGCGCCGCGACCAGCTTCTTGAGGTCGCCGATGGTGTCGTCCTCGCTGCAACGACAGCGGACGGAACGTGGTGCCTTTGCGACGATCAGATAGCACCACGGTGCAAAGGGCCCATTCCACCGGAGTGGTGAGCGACAGGGCGCCAACGCAACATTGCAGGCAGGCGCAGAGCCTCACTGCTTGACGTTGCCAGGAGCACTGTGCGCGGAGTTTGGTCCGGCCGAGCACCGCTGTTGATGGAGGGAGTCTTGTGGGGGAGGGGTGCATGCGAGCGAAGCCGCACTTGCACTTGACCCGGATCTTCTTGCCGAGCCGGTCGTTGAGGACGACCTCGATCATTGCCTTCGTCAGCTGTGGTGCTGTAGGGAGCTCACGACTTGGGCAGTTTTGAGCAACAAATGCGGTTGGGATCCTTGCTCAGCCCCTGATGTCTCACTGGCTAGCAGTGTTCTGCATGCATGCGGGATGGTATATGGGTGAGTGCTTGTATAAGGTGCAATCAGGTATTCACGACTGCGCAATTCAGGGCATGTGGTGAGGCACTTACCACTGAGGTTTGAGAGATACTTGCGGTACTGAACATGCAACTTGCCCAATCTGGAACTTGATAGTGTATGCTAGCCGGCTACATTGCGTGTGAGCAAAGTAGGAGGCGTCGTGCTGCCTAGGGTGGTCCGCTCTCCCGCGGCGACTCTGCGTCGCTGTCAAACAGATCCCACGGTGCATCTTAATAACGAGAGCAGCATTTGACAACCCATCTGCCTTTGCGGCTTGCAGAACGCGGCCTCTGGGCCTGTGATGGTAACTCAAGGCGAGAACAGAACCGACGGCATGACGCCCAGAGCCGCAGAGACACAGGTGCTGGCCCCCGTGCCACCCCGACCTTCTCCTAAGCCGTACGCCCTGCACCCCAGTGTACGACGCTCGCAAACGGCACTCTTGGGCCGTGCAAGCACAACGAACAAGCTGAGGTGGACCTCATATCTGCTACTGGCTCGATCCTGCAAAGCCTGGCTGTGAGAGAGTGTCTGTACAAGCTTTCGCCCGAGCTTAATGAGCAGCAGCATGTATTCATCCAGCAAACGACATGCTTCGGAGCACTTGCTCACACTCTGTGCGGACGATGTAGGCGTTACTGCACTGACATGCTGGGAGTGCTTTCGCGGTGATACTACTCTCTGCCCATTTGCTGCAGGAACAGAAACGGCAGCGATTGCGCGAAGCCGGCCGCCGCAAGTTGGAAGAGTTCAAGCGGCGCAACGTGGAGAGCCTGCCGGCGGTCCCGCAGCTGGGCACCCGCAGCTTCAGCGGCACTGGGTTGGCGCCAATATTAGGACCACCCATGGCAGCAATGGCGCGGGGCGCAGCCGGCCAACTCAACATGGCAGAACTGTCGCGGGCTCTCCCGGGGAACAGACAGGCCCGCGAATCCTCGCGCAGCGACGCGCAGGGCCTTTCAAATGCCGGCCGTTTGCTGCTCAGACCAGCCGCCTCCGTTGGCGGCCTGCCAAACACGGCAGCAGGCGCAGAGCTGGCAAATGGGAACCAGAACGAGTCTGCGCCCGTCAGCCGCGCATCCAGCACAAACAGCGCCGTTCTGCAAGGTGATGCTCTAACTGTTTGTGACCCAAGGGCGCCGGGCACGCCTTCAGGCTTGGTGGTCGTGCTTGACTGGCGCGCTGCTGTAATGTCAGCATATCTAGAGGGTATGGTGGGTAGCAAGCCTGAGGGAAACTCAAAAGCTGTGCCGTTGCAGGGTCGCCCGGCATCCGTCCCACGCATCGGCCCATTCAGACGGCACCTAAGGCGCCACGCACGGCCAACGGGACAGGCGATGCCGTGCTGGGTCAGGCCAACGGGTCGGCAGAACATGCAAGTGGGTTCGGGGAGGCCGATGCCGACAATCCGCTGGTCGTGATGCTGCTG
>JAABUX010005930.1_pt1 | contig 14799 bp, 9 predicted proteins | sample 5561851 | NCBI WGS metagenome assembly JAABUX01 (sample SAMN10711883, study PRJNA513361) | rock metagenome | isolation source: Antarctica rocks | place: Antarctica: Victoria Land, Richard Nunatak red sandstone | collected 2016-01-03 | reverse complement strand
CGATATTTTGATGCGCATAAAACCCAAAGCTTTTGCTTAGCAAGGCTTTGACGTTTATGCGCATGATGTACCCCCCCGTGAACGGTTACGTCTAATCTGGTGCGTTACTTCTGCCGAACTGCACTAGTAGTCGATGCCATCACTGAAGTTCATTATCATCTTGTAGAAACTCACTGTGGAGAGAGAGTTTTATGAAGGTTACATTCCTCGGTCATGCAGGCTTGAAGGTGCAGACAAGGCGTGCCACAGTACTTATTGATCCCTGGCTTTCTCCTGAAGGAGCGTTTCTGGCGTCATGGTTCCAGTATCCGGACAACCAACACCTGATGACTCCGTCACTCCTGGAACCGACTGCAATCATCATCTCTCATGAGCATTTAGATCATGTCGATCCTTGGTTCCTTGCCCAAGTGCCTGCACATGTACCCGTTATCATTCCTTGCTACCCATCGCCGGTGTTGCAAAGAAAAATTCTAGCTGCTGGGTCAAGGGAAATCGTAGAGGCTATGCCGTGGGAGCCAGTGGAACTGGCTGAGGGAACCAGTGTGTTTTTCGTACCAGAAGAGTCACCCATGAACCACGACTCTGCTGTTGTGATTATTGGCGATGGACATACACTGCTTGACCTCAACGACGCACGATTGTCGTTGTCGCAACTCCGGAGTATCCGCGCTAATCTCGGTAGAGCAATTGACTTGTTAATGATTCAAGGGGCGGGAGCTTCCTGGTTTCCAATGTGCTATGAGTATGAGGAAGATCGCCGGAGGGAACTTTCGCATCGGAAGCGTATGGCCAAGTTCAGCTACGTCAGCCGGGCAATCAAAGCGGTCGAGCCCGTGACTGTAATACCATTTGCAGGTCCCCCTTGTTTCCTCGATCCAGAACTTGCTCAATTCAACGCCGAGATGGAGGGAGGGATTTTCCCGGATCAGCAACAGGTAGCAGACTGGCTGGCAGAGCAAGGGTTAAAGAACACCCCTATCCTGCTACCTGGCGATAGCTGGGACGTGACTGGCCGCACCAAGGATTTTGACCCCACTTGGAACGACTTTTCATTTGCAGATCGACGCTCCTACCTTGAGTCCTATGCTGAGCGTCGAGCTTCCCAGATAGCGACAGTAAAGGCTCGCTATCCTGAACCCACGGATTCTCTTTGGGAGCCCTTCCGGGGCTATTTCGAACGCATTTTGGCAATGAGTCCCTACTTCAACCAAAAGATCGGGATGCGGGTCGGATTCGATCTCGTTGGCCCTGGGGGAGGCCAATGGGCGGTGGACTTCCGTCCGGGTTTGCAAGGCGTGTTCGACGAGGCAGGGGACTGCGGATACTTGTACCGTTTCAACTCTCGCTGGCTCCCGCCCCTTTTGGACGGAACTGTTCCCTGGGAGGACTTCTTTCTTTCCCTCCGGTTCCAGGCAGGGCGGAATCCAGATATTTACAATGACCATCTGTTGGGCCTGCTGAAATTCGCCTGGCCTAAAACCCTGGAAGCGGTTGAGGCTTACGAGACTTCTATGGTCTCGACCAAGCGAATCACACTTCACGCTGAGGGACGGGACTACCTAGTGCAGCGTTATTGTCCCCACGCAGGTCTTGACCTGCTTGAAGTCGGAGAGGTGCTCCCTGGAGGCATTCTCTCTTGCCTCGGCCACCACTACGAGTTTGATCTTGAGACTGGGCAATGCCTCAATGGAAATTGCGAGTCACTCGATACAAAGCGCATTTAGTAATACAGCCGCACTTATTGCTGCCTAGTTTGATTCACCAGATTTTGAAATCATTACTATGGCTTTTTGTACTGGATTTAAATTCCAAGTTTTAAGAAGCTAGGGAAAACGATGCTAATTATTGACGCAATAACCAGCCGGACTAACCATCTGGTGCTGGGATTAAAGTTAATTAAAAAAATGTTTTCTATCGTTGGTGTATTACTTGCTTTCTTGGGGCTGCTGGGGACAGCTCTACTATATGAAATCAAGGAATCGCTCCGTTGGATATTTCATGGTGAGCGGCCTGAATCCCCCTAAGTAGGGAATCTCATGCTTAAAAGCTTCTTAATTTAATAAGTCAAAAGTCAAAGTTTTAGCTTTATTTGCTAAGTTTTGACTTTTGACTTTTTTGTCTAATTTCTCTGCCTCTTGGCCCCTGTTCCGTTCATTGTCATCGCACTTTCTTCAGCATCATGTTCCTTGGCAAAATAGTAGTAGCTGTAGGGCTCATGCTTAGGAATCACGCCATTGATTACCTGACCCAGAACCTTTTGACCTGATTGCTGCAAAAACTCTTTGGCATGAGCGGCACTAGCAGCATCGACTACCCCTGGTCGGACTACTAACAACACACCATCAGCCATTTTCCCCAAAATTAGCGCATCAGCATCAACGTTCAACGAAGGAGTGTCGATAATCGTAAAATCGTAACTGGCTGAGAACATCTCCATCAATGAAGCCATCCACTGGGAGTTAAGCAGGCCTATCGGGTTGGGAGGCCTGACTCCACAAGTCAGGACATCCAGGTTAACCATTACTGGTTGAATCGCTGTCCGCAATTCGACTTGCCCGACTAGGAGATTGCTTAAGCCCAGCTGATTGGGCAGGTTCCAGATGCGATGCTGAAGCGGACGGTGCATATCCGCATCCACTAGCAACACCTTACGCCCTTGCTGCGCCATGGTCGCAGCTAAATTCGCTGACACCGCTGACTTACCTTCTTTCGGTACCGAACTAGTGACCACAATCACCTTTAGCTGTTGATCGGAGCTCAAAAACTTCAGATTAGCCTGAAGCCTCCGGTAGGCGGCGCTGAAGGAGGAGCGAGGGGCATCCCTGACCAAAATCTCTGGAGTAGACCGCTCTAAATCTTTATAGCTTTGATTAAGTTTTTCCGTCTTTTGCAAGTTAGGAATCCGTCCCATTAAGGTAAATCCAAACAGTTTCTTTGCCTGTTCGACGGTTCTGATAGATTGATCTTTAGCGTCTAAAATATGAGCAGTAGCTACACCAAGCACGCTACCCAGCAAGACACCCGTAACTAGGAATAAAACTTTATTAGGAGCAACAGGCTCTTCCGGCACCAATGCTGGTGAAACCACGCGGGCGTTACCTACATTCTGATTTGCCGCGATTTTGATCTCCTGCAGCTTCTGTAGCAGCAGTGCATAGGTAGATTGTGATGCCAGGAGTTGACGTTCTAGCTGGCGCTGTTTTTGCTCGAGTCTAGGCAATTCATTTACCCGCTGCCTGTAAGCCGCTTCCACGTTGGATAAAGCCGTTACTTGACTGGCAAAACCTAGGCTTCTTGCTTGTGATTTGACAAAATCTTCGCTGAGTTTTTGTTCAAACTCGCTAGTCTGCCAATTCCCATTAGACTTTTGTCTCTTCTGTTCAAGCACCCCTTGGAGTCGCTGTTGTAGTAAGCCCTGCAGATCCGCTTTCTTACTTTTGAGATTGGCGATCGTCGGATGGTCTTCCTGGAAGCGGCTGCGATCGCTTGCCAACTGCGATTCTACCTGTTGGACTTGTTTGAGTATGTCCTGCACTGCCGGAGACTGGCTGATGTCACTCGCAGCCACTGCCTGCGGTAAATCCATCCCTAACTGTTTCTGTAACTCTGCCGACTGGGCGTTGGCGTCTGCAAGTCCACTCTGAGCTTGATGAATTTGTCTTTGCAGGTCTGCAATCACCGCCACTGCTGATTTGGCTTCTTCTTCTAGGGCTACAACTTTGTTCTCCTCTTTAAACTTGCGCAGATTTACTTCTGCTTGGCGCACAGTGGCTTCGGCTTTCGGCAACTGTTGCTCAATAAACACCCCGGCAGATACAGCTTCGGCTCGGTTGGCAAGTAGGATGTTCTCGAGATAGACCGCCATCAGGTTATTCACAACCGCTGCGGCTTTTTGAGAGTCTGTGTCTTTGTAGGAGACTTGCAGCAAATCCGTTCCTTTGATGTGACTCACCTGGAGTTGTTTGAGGAATTGCTTCAGTTTGAGGGGAGCACCGTGTTTATCTTTGAGGGCTAGTCTAGTCATCGTCTTTTGTGTAATCGGCACAGAACGAACAATTTCTACTTCTGTATCTAGAGGACTACTCTGCTCCTGCAAAGTAGCCAACTGTCCGATTTCTTTTCCTAACCCTGTGAGGGAAGAAGTAGTATTTGTCTTCTTAAACACAAGCCTTCCTTCTGCTAGATAGATAGGCTTTTGCCACAACAAACTCAGGGCTGTAAGTACAACAACTGACATGAATACAGCTGAGACAGCCAACCAATGCCGCTTCAGAATCAGCCAGTGTTGCTGAAGCTGTAGAGAAGATTCCGTGGACTCCATAAATGACTAATGCCAGGTATTTTTGTGAATAGATAAAATTGAACTGAGTAGATTATACCCGATTAAACATCGCAATTAAGTGTTATATAGCTGTTAATTTGCTAATTTTTATTTAGACTTGTATTGGGCAATTTTGCTTTTTTTTCAATTGCTCCAAGAGCTAGATGTGTTTCATCATGTTGCATTTTAGTCTATAGCTGGTGAGTGACTGCGCTGCCTCTTTCGAGCTTGCAATCAAACGTGATTTTTGCAAAAATATCTGACAAAAGGAGCTGGGACTACGACTTCAGGCGCTACTCGTGCGATCGCTCGAATGGTGTGAGGGCAATATCTGAGCTAGTAGCAGGAGAACGGCGATTCCGAGCCGCCCACCAGGCTGCGGGCAGACAGAGTACCCGTATAAGCGTCATACGGCACTTAAGCGATATCGAAGCCGCAAAGAATGGCTCTGGTTGAAAACCGGGGCAAACAGCCCAAAACGTTTTGGGTCAAGCTGAGATTGAAAAAGCTTGTTGGTAGCAGATTGTTAAAGGAAATAGCTGATTCTGCTGTTGCCTACGGTGTGATCGGTGGTCTTAGCCCTCATAAAGATAGTAAAACATTGTCTGAAATAATTTGGGTTATTACGTAATTTTCTTTATTTTCCAAGAGGGCTATCTGTGAAGTTAACAAAAATATTAATTATTATAAAACTGTATTTTTTTGCTAGACAAATTAGAAAGAATATTCTATTCTGATTTATAAGGAGAAAAAGCGGATTTGTGGTCAATCAATGACCCACCGCAGTTTTAGCTCTTGAGAGCTACCTAAAAGCTCCCCTTGTTTTTGTAGAGCCACCCTCTTTCTTGCGGACAAAAATCCACATTTGAAAAATTTAACATTCAGTTTCATCCGGCTATTAATGTGGAATTCTTGCAGGTGCGGAATTGCTGGCTATATTTGAGCAGATTAGTTAATTCAATTAACTCATTGAATCTGAGAGGATGGGATGAATATTCAAGTCATTGACTTGTCAAGCCCTTTGTGGTTGCAAACTCTGCAAAAACTGCGCCATGATTTTTATCATTTGCCTGAGTATATCGCTTTAGAGTCAAGAAGAGTCTCAGCGATTCCAAAAGCCATTTTGATAGTTGAGCATGACAAGATTTTTTTTGTGCCCTATCTGTTGCGTCAGTGTAATGATATTTTTGGCCTAGAGTTTACAACGTCAGAAGTTTTTGATGTTATATCCCCTTATGGCTATGCTGGAATTTTATTGAGTCAAGCAGCAGCTAACACGCCAGAGTTTATAGAAGTGGCCATAAATCAGCTCAAACACTTATTTCATACCAAATACGTGTGCTCAGCCTTCTTCCGGCTTCATCCTCTACTTAACCAAGGTTTTGAGGAAATTTATCAAGCTGATGATTGCCAAGTCAATGGAGAAACTGTCTCTATTGATTTGAGACTTTCTTCCGCTGAAATGTGGCAGCAAACCAGACCCGAACATCGTAATAACATTAATAGGTCTAAGCGGAATGGTATTACAGCAAGAATAGTTCCATTTCAGCCATATATTAAGGAGTTTGTTGAAATTTATGAAGAGACAATGGAGCGAGTGGGGGCTTTAAATTTATACTATTTTAGTATTGAGTACTTTTTAGCTCTTGGAGACGCATTAGGTGACAAACTTCACCTGTGTATTGTCGAACTAGGGGAGGAAAGTATATGTGCTGGTTTGTTTACTGAATGCTGTGGGATAGTTCAGTATCACCTGGGTGGAACGAGAACAAACTTTTTGAAACAAGCTCCTAGCAAGCTAATGTTTAATTATGTTCGAGACTGGGCTAAGGAACGTGGCAATGAAGTTTTTCATCTTGGTGGTGGGGTTGGAGGTGCCAAAGACAGTCTATATCATTTTAAGGCAGGCTTCTCCAAGCAAAGACACAATTTTATCACACTACGCCTAATTACAGACCAAAAGAAATATCTCCAATTAGTTAATTTACGAGCAAAAGTTTTGAATACTGAGGTAGACAAAATCCTCGAAACAGATTTTTTCCCTGCCTATCGTTCTCCTAATATGCCTAAAATTTTCATCGGGGCTGTACAGGACACTATTGAGAGGAAAAATTTATGCAGCGATTATTGATTGTTGGTGCTGGCTCCTTTGGTCGTGCCATCTGGGGTTGGGCTATGCATGTAGATCGTGCTGCGCGCGATTGGGAGGTGGGTGGCTTCCTCGACGGCAATCCCATGGCCTTAAACAATTTTAACTGTCCATTGAGGATTGTTGGGGATCCACTAACGTTCATCCCCTCAGACAACGACCGACTAATATGCGCGATTGGTAATCCAGCCACGAAGTTGCGTTTGTGTCGGGACTTAAAAGCGCGTGGCGCCCAGTTTATCACACTGATACATCCTACCGTGGTCATCGGCCCGGAGTGCCGCATCGGTAATGGCTCTATCCTTTGCCCCGGTGCGATCATTAGTACTAACGCGACTCTAGGGGAGTTTGTGACTGTGAACCTATATGCGACGGTGGGCGAGGATGCGGTGATTGGTGACGGTTGTATTTTAAACGGACATTGTGATGTTACTGGCAGCACTATCCTGGGCGAAGGCGTGTTTGTCGGCTCTCATGCATCTGTACTGCCAGGCACAAGTGTCGGTGAGTATGCGGTGCTGGGAGCTGGTAGCGTCATCTTACGCAAGGTTCGCGCTCATTCTACTGTGCTCGGAGTTCCAGCTAAGCAAGTCTACGGCTTTGAACAATCATCCAGTTCAACGCTCTAGGTATTGAGACCAAAGTCATGCAAACAGCAGCTCTAACCGCCATCGAGTATTATCTCCCCGACCAAGTAGTGACCAACAGCCAATTGGTCGCCGAATTTCCGGAATGGACTCTGGGGAAGATTGAACAAAAGACCGGCATTGTCGAGCGCCACATCGCCGCTGAGCAAGAATGCGCTTCGGATTTGGCTGTGGCAGCTGCACAAAAACTATTTGCCAGTGGAGTATGCCAACCCGAGGAAATCGACTACGTGCTGCTATGTACCCAAACCCCTGACTACTTTCTGCCCACGAGTGCATGTATTGTGCAACATCGGCTTGGCATTCCCACCACTGCTGGGGCACTTGACTTTAACTTGGGTTGTTCCGGTTTTGTCTACGGTTTAGGACTGGCTAAAGGCTTGATCGAAACCAATCAAGCCCGCCAGGTGCTGTTGATTACGGCAGAGACTTACAGCAAGTTCATCCATCCTGGTGATAAGAGCGTCAGGACTCTGTTTGGTGATGCCGCTGCTGCTACTTTGGTGCAAGCTGTAGCTGCTGATGCTAGCTACACCGACCCCTGGCTCGGACCATTTGTGTTTGGCACTGATGGCAGTGGTGCTCAACATCTGATTGTACCCACCGGCGGCATGCGCGATCGCCATTCCACAGACCCTCAAAAAGCTCAAATAGACAATTTCGGCAATACGCGTAGTCCTGACAACCTCTACATGAACGGCGCTGAAATTTTCACCTTCACCTTGCGGATCGTGCCGCAGACAGTCCAACGCCTCCTGTCTCAGACTGGAAAACGCCTGGAGGATATTGACTTGTTTGTCTTTCATCAAGCCAATCAGTATGTGCTCGAGCATTTGCGCCAAAAGTTAAACATCCCACCCGAAAAGTTCTATATCGCTCTGCGACATACCGGCAATACCATTTCCGCTACGATTCCGATTGCTCTCAAGCATGCCTTGGCTGCAGGCAGACTGCAACCAGGGCATCAAGTAATGCTCGTGGGTTTTGGTGTTGGCTATTCCTGGGGAGCGACTTTACTGCGATGGGCTGTGTGAGATCTTCAAGGCACTATCAGGTGCAGTTGAACTTATTTTTCGGTTGGTTCGGGAGCTTTGTTTTCTCTGCTGTGTTCGGCGCACTGCTGGATCAGTTCTGCGACTAAACCCGTCCAGCCAGTTTGATGGCTGGCACCGAGTCCTGCACCATTATCGCCATGGAAATATTCATGGAATAGAATTAGATCGCGCCAATGGGGATCTGTTTGGAACGTTTCCATACTACCATAGAGAGGCCGCCTACCTGACTCATCCCGAATAAAAATCCCGGCTAGCCTTTGAGATAATTCAATTGCGACTTCAAATAGATTCATCTGTTTGCCAGAACCAGTTGGACACTCGACTTTGAAATCGTCGCCGAGGTAGTGATGAAACCTTTGGAGTGCCTCGATAATCAGATAATTTATCGGAAACCAAATGGGACCGCGCCAGTTAGAATTGCCACCAAATAGGCTCGTGGTAGATTCTGCCGGTTCGTAATCCACCTGGTATTGCTCGCCATTAGCCTCAAAGATGTACGGATGCTCGGCATGAAATTTAGAAACAGAGCGGATGCCATGGGGGCTAAGAAACTCGTTTTCATCTAGCATTTTCCGCAGGATATGCCGGAGTTTATTTTGATCCTCTTTTCCCCCAGGTGGTTTGAAGCAAATCGCCAGCAGTCTTCTGGCACCGACACCTGATGTTTCCATGCAGGCGACATTTTGTCTCAGGTCAGGGCGATTTTGAATAAACCATTCCGTCCGCCTTTTAAAGCCTGGGAACTGCTCTAAAGTTTCTGGTTCCAAAGTCTCAACTGCTAACAGTGGAATTAACCCCACCAGCGATCGCACTTTTAGGGAGGCATTCTTGTTATCGGGGAAATGGATTACATCGTAGTAAAAGCAATCGCCTTCATCCCAGAGCTTATCTTCTGCTTCGCCAATCCGGTTCATCGCATCGGCAATATAAAGGAAGTGTTCAAAAAACTTGCTGGCGATATCTTCATAAGAGGGATTTTCTTTTGCCAGCTCTAGCGCGATCGCCAGCATATTCAGAGAGTACATTCCCATCCAACTAGTGCCATCCGACTGATCTAGGTATCCACCCATAGGCAGTTCCACATTTCTATCAAAGACACCAATGTTGTCCATTCCTAGGAATCCGCCTTGAAATACATTCTTTCCCTCAACATCCTTTCGGTTTACCCACCAGGTAAAGTTGAGCAGTAGCTTCTGAAAGACGCGCTCCAGAAACGCTCTATCAGCGCGACCGTATATTTTTTGCTCAATCTTGTAGACACGCCACGCCGCCCAAGCATGAACGGGGGGGTTGCCATCACTGAAATTCCACTCATAGGCTGGCAGCTGACCGTTAGGATGCATGTACCATTCCCGTGTTAATCGCTGCAGTTGCCGCTTGGCAAAGTCAGGGTCAATCATCGCCAGGGGAATGACGTGAAATGCTAAATCCCAGGCTGCATACCACGGATATTCCCATTTATCTGGCATGGAGAGAACGTCATTGTTAAACAGATGAATCCATTCCTGGTTCCTGATGCCTTGGCGCGACTCTGGTGGCTGCACTTGAGTGCGATCGCCTTTTAGCCAATCATACACAACGTAGTAATAGAATTGTTTGCTCCACAACAGGCCAGCGAAAGCCTGTCGCTGCACATTTCGCTTGTCCTCTGTCACCGCTCCGGGAGGACAGATGCGATCGTAGAATTCATCAGCTTCGCGTTGGCGATTTTGGAAGATGGTCTCAAAATCAGCGCCGAACGGTGCCGCTAAATCGGGGGAGTCACTCAGTCGCAACCGGACAATTTTTGTTTCGCCCGCACCGATATTTAATAAATAGTGGGCTGCGGCTTTTGTACCAAGCTGATCCGGATTTACAGCGTCTTTCTTGCCGTGAACGATGTAATCGTTAATCCCATCTTTAACGTAGGGGAACTCATTGCTCACTCCGAACAATTTTTGGTTATTTGTTTCGTTCTCTGTGAACAATACTTCTGTTATTCCTTCACAATACAGCCATCGCTGTCCCAGGATTTTATGATCAGCTTCTAGAATGCTCAGGCTATTGTCAACTTTAATATTCTTGATGCTGGGCTTAGTTCTATCATCTTCCCAAGCCCAAGTGTTTCGAAACCAGAGAGTCGGCAAAAGATGCAGTTGTTTTTCCTCCGCCCCCCGGTTGCTAACACTGAGTTGAATTAAAATATCCTCTGGTGAATTCTTAGCATACTCGACAAAAACATCGAAGTAGCGGTTATCAGCAAACACACCAGTATCGAGCAGTTCAAACTCTGGATCGCTATAACTTCTGCGTTTATTTTCTGCCACCAATTGGTCATATGGAAATGCTTGTTGCGGATATTTGTAGAGAGATTTCATGTAGGAGTGCGTGGGAGTGTTGTCAAGATAAAAGTAATATTCCTTGACATCTTCTCCATGATTGCCTTCACTACTTGTTAAACCAAACAGCCTTTCTTTAAGGATTGGATCTTCACCATTCCAGAGCGCGATCGCAAAACAAAGTCGCTGATGGTTATCAGAAATTCCAGCAATACCATCTTCTCCCCAGCGATAAGCGCGGGAACGGGCTTGATCGTGCGGAAAATAGTCCCAAGCTGAGCCATCTGGACTGTAATCTTCTCGGACGGTTCCCCATTGCCGTTCACTCAAGTAGGAACCCCACCGCCGCCAATAAGCTTTGCGCTCTTGGTTCTCTGCCAATCTTTCTTCTTCTCGTGTCATGTTTTTCATAACCTCAACCAAGTATGATTTTAATGTAAATATAATTCCAAGAGAGGTTTTTGGGTCAGGGGTCAGGGAATCCCCACAGACACAAACCAGCTTAACCCTCTACAATAGCTGGTACTGTTATTGCTGCAGACATAAGTTGGAGGCTGATGCTCTATAGGTCAGTTTCCAATCAAAATACCATTAAAAGTTATTTTTTATCTAAATAAGACTTTTTCTGACTAGAGATCAGACATTTTATAGCTGCTTAGCCAAAAATAGTTGTGGTTTAATACGGAAGAAATCAAAAGTATAGAAACTAAGCACTTTCATCTACGTATACCGATTCAACGTTTAGTCTGGAAACCAATTTGTTTTTACAAAAGTATTGTCATGCATAATGTAGCCCTTGAGTTATTCATTAACTGATCCGAGGCGCGGGGTATTAGTTTAAAGCCATATCAACAAATGTATAACACCTCCAAATATGGATAAAAACGATATCTCCCCAAGACGGTCTAAACTCTCAGCAGCAAAACAAGCCCTTCTGGAAAAGCGGTTGCAGGGCAAATTTAAAGGGACTTCTTACGCACAGGTTATACCTGTGCGTCCAGAGTTCAGTCCTGCGCCTCTGTCGTTTGGGCAGAAGCGGCTGTGGTTTGTCAACCAGTTGACCCCTGGCCAACCCTGCTACAATTTGCCGATGGCAGTTCGCCTGTCCGGTCCGCTCAACTTAGCCCCGCTGCAGCAGGCTTTCAACGAAATCTGGGCACGTCACGAATCCTTGCGGATCATCTTGACAACCGTAGATGGCGAACCAGTTCAGGTCATTCATCCTCCCCAGACCTGGAAGCTACCAGTGGTGGATCTGAGTCAGTTGGCTGAAACCGAGAGCTTGACGGAGGCCCATCGGCTAGCCACAGACGAAGCTCAGTCGTGCTTCGACTTGGTGCGAGGACCGTTATTGCGCGTCAACCTCTTGTGTCTGGCTGCAGAGGAGCACGTTCTCCTCGTGACCATGTATCACATTATTTCCGACGGCTGGTCGTTTGGTGTACTTTGGCGGGAACTAGCGGCGCTCTATGAAGCCTTCTCCAAGGGGAAGCCCTCGCCGCTCCCAGAGCTTCCGATTCAGTATGCGGATTTTGCGCACTGGCAGCGGCAGTGGATGCAAGGTGAGGTGCTGGAGGCACAGCTCTGTTACTGGAAGCAACAGCTTGGCGGCACTCTTCCCGTGCTGCAGCTACCCACCGACCGCCCACGGCCATCGGTTCAAACCTACCGGGGTGCGACGCAATCCTTAGCGCTACCCAAGACCTTGACCGAAGCGCTCAAGAGGCTAAGCCGTCAGGAGAGAGTCACGCTGTTTATGACGCTGCTGGCGGCTTTTCAAACGCTGCTCTCTCGCTATACAGGGCAGTCAGACATCCTGGTGGGCTCCCCGATCGCAGGTCGCAACCAGGTGCAAACCGAAGGACTGATTGGGTTCTTTGTCAATACCCTGGTGATGCGCACCGATCTTGGGGGCAACCCCACTTTTCGGGAGCTAGTGGGTCGGGTGCGCGCGGTGGCCCTGGGAGCCTATGCCCATCAGGATCTACCCTTCGAGAAACTGGTGCAGGAACTGCAGCCGGAACGAGACCCTAGCCGCCCGCCGCTCGTGCAGGTGGTGTTCGATCTCGAGAATACCCCCATGCCAGCCTTAGAGCTTTCAGGTTTGAGGGTACACTCGCAGGTGACCCACAACGGAACTGCACAGTTTGATTTGTTGCTCGAATTAGAAGAGACCCTAGAAGGTCTCAGTGGCTGGTTTGTGTACAACACAGACTTATTTGATGGCTGCACCGTGCAGCGAATGGCGGCTCATTTTCAAACCTTGCTCGAAGGTGTAGTTGCTAATCCCGATCAACGCCTCTCGGACTTGCCGCTGCTTACCGAGTGGGAGCGCCTGACTCTGTTGGTGGAGTGGAATCACACCCAGGCAGAGTACCCTGTGGATGGGTGTATTCAGCAACTGTTTGAGGCCCAGGTGGAGCGAACTCCTAACGCTGTGGCGGTAGTCTTTGAAGACTCTGTGCTGACCTACACACAGCTGAACGCCCAAGCGAATCAGCTGGCGCATTACCTTCAATCTCTGGGAGTGGGACCGGAGGTTCTTGTCGGCATCTGCATCGAGCGCTGCCTGTCCATGGTTGTAGGACTCCTTGGTATCCTCAAAGCTGGCGGGGCGTATGTACCCCTAGACCCGGCGTATCCCAAGGAGCGCTTGGCTTTCATGATGGCAGATACCCAGATCCCGGTGCTACTGACCCAACAGCACCTGGTCAAGGGTCTGCCCAAGCATTCGGCCAAGGTCGTGTGCCTTGACGCTGACGCGAGGTTCATTGCCCAAGAGCAGGAGGAGAACCCGCTGTGTCGGGTAACGACTGAGAACCTAGCCTATGTGATGTATACCTCTGGGTCTACCGGGAGACCTAAGGGCGTTAGTATCATACATCGAGGTGTAGTGCGCCTAGCCTGCACAGCGGATTATGCCAACCTGAGTTCAGAGCAAGTCTTCCTACAGCTGGCACCGATCTCGTTTGACGCCTCTACCTTTGAGATTTGGGGTTGCCTACTTAACGGTGCCCGGATGGTAGTATTTCCCGCGCATACACCATCTTTGTCAGAGCTGGGAGAAGTTATTAGGCGATACCACATCACGACGCTGTGGCTGAGTGCTGGCCTGTTTCACCTGATGGTGGATCAGCGGCTTGAGGATTTATTGCCTTTGCGTCAACTTTTGGCAGGTGGTGATGTTTTATCTGTGCCCCATGTGAACAAGCTGCTGCTGAAGCTGGAAGAATGCCAGCTGATCAATGGTTACGGTCCGACTGAGGGCACCACCTTCACCTGCTCGCACCTAATCACACCGACCAATATCGGTATTTCCGTCCCCATCGGTCGCCCGATTGCTAATACCCAGGTTTATGTGTTGGATCACTACCTGCACCCAGTCCCGATCGCGGTGCCTGGCGAGTTGTACATTGGCGGGGACGGCTTAGCCCGTGGCTACCTCAACTGCCCTGAACTCAATGCCCAGAAGTTCATTCCCAACCCTTTCAGCGACGAACCGGGGGCGCGCCTTTACAAAACTGGGGATTTGGTTCGCTACCTGCCGGACGGCAACATCGAGTTCCTCGGGCGCATTGACCACCAGGTGAAGATTCGCGGCTTCCGCATTGAGCTGGCAGAAATTGAGGCGATCTTAAGTCAACACCCGGACGTGCGGACGGCTGTAGTCGTAGCCCGAGAGGATATGCCTGGTCAGAAGCGTGTGGTAGCCTATCTAGTCGCCAACCAGCCGCCTGCTCCCCCGAGCAGTGAACTGCGCCGCTTTCTGAAGCAGAAGCTACCTGACTACATGGTGCCTTCCGCCTTCGTGATGCTGCCTGCCCTGCCACTGACGCCCAATGGTAAGGTGAACCGGCAGGCACTACCCACACCAAACCAGGTCAGACCCGAGTTGGAACTCGCCTTTGTGGCTCCTCGAGATGCATTGGAAACCCAGCTCACTAGAATTTGGTCAGAGGTTTTAGGCATCCAGCCTATTGGCGTGACAGATAACTTCTTTGAGCTGGGGGGGCATTCGCTTCTGGCTGTGCGCCTGTTCGCGCTGATAAAGCAACGATGCGGGAAAAGCCTTCCTCTGGCTACCCTATTTCAGCAGGGGACTGTGGAGCAACTGGCCAGCATCCTGCGCCAGAAGGGATGGTCACCCTCGTGGTCCTCGTTGGTTCCGATTCAGCCCCAAGGTAAGTAGTTAAGCAAAATTAATTACATAGTTAGTTCCGAATTCTCTGAGAATTTTTTCAACAGATGCAACAAAAGTGTTCCAGCTAGAGTATGCATCTATTTCAATCCATTCATACTTAATAAA
>JAABUX010005928.1_pt1 | contig 14800 bp, 12 predicted proteins | sample 5561851 | NCBI WGS metagenome assembly JAABUX01 (sample SAMN10711883, study PRJNA513361) | rock metagenome | isolation source: Antarctica rocks | place: Antarctica: Victoria Land, Richard Nunatak red sandstone | collected 2016-01-03 | reverse complement strand
GGCTGCGCCACGTCGCGTTCCCGGTCTGGGCGTGGACGCTGGCGGGCGACGCCGACATCGCCGATGGCGATGTCCCGACCGAAGCCGGAACGATCCGGGGAGCGCGGCTCGACATCTCCGCCCACCTGCCGACCAAGCGCCGCGCCATCGCCGCCCATCGCTCGCAGCGTGGCCTGATCGTCGCCGACGACCCGAGCGGCTTCGTGCTGCCGCAAGACTTCCTGGCGCTGTTCGATCGCTCTTGGGAGGTCTACCTGCGGATGTCCTAGTATCCAGCCTACCTCAACGCTGCTTTGAATTACTCGTGTTTCAGCTGCTTATCTTCTCCGCAAGCTGGTCATGCATGGTGATCGGGCGACGGGCAAGCAGCCGCTCGAGCGTCGGGTCAACGGTCGCAAACTCGCCATTCCGGCTCGCCCGGTAGAGGCCCAGCATTATGTCTGCGACGGAGCCGGGTGCCCCGCGCGCGGCCATCTTCGCTCGCAGGTCCTCGTCCGAAAGAACCTGCCTGCGGACCGGACGGGTCAACAGCTCCGACGCGAGCTGGGCGAGGTCAGCGAGGTCGAGCGACTGTGATCCGGTGAGCGGCGGCGTCGGCCCGTCATACCGCCCCTCGTCTGCCAGGATAACCGCGGCGGCCTCGGCTAGGTCGGCGTGTGCCGTCCATGAAACCTTGCCGTCCGCCGGCGCCTCGAGCACGTTCGTCTCCAACGCGTCACCCATCAAAGCAATGCCGCTCGCCGCGTAGAACCCGTTGCGAAGTGCGGTCCACGCCAGCCCGGACTGATCGAGCATGCCTTCGGTCGCGTGGTGGTCGAGCATCGGGTGGAACGCCGACGAGCCGCTTGCGGCCATGTGGCTGGTGTAGACGATCCGCCTGGCGCCGGCAGCGCGTGCCGCCTCGATAGCCGCGCGATGCTGGCCAAGCGTGTCGCCCCCGTAAGCGCGCGCGTTGGACGAGACGAGCAGCACTTGCGTCGCTCCCTCGAACACATGCAGCAAACTTTTCGGATCATCGAAGTCGCCCTGACGGACACGGATGCCGCGCGCAATCAGGTCGGCGGCTTTCGCCAAGTCACGCACGCTAGCGCCCACTTGGCTCGCGGGGACTCGACTGACGAGCTTCTCGACGATCGCGCGTCCGAGATGACCGGTAGCTCCGGTAACGACGATCATGGACAGCTCCTGCGCTTGGCCAATTTTATCAGTGATAACAATTTGACGGTATCAGTGTAAGGCTGCGATCACAAGGTTCGGCTATCGCTGGGACGGCCCTGGCGTTATCTCGACGACATGGATGAGCCAAAGCCGCCAGCAGACGATGCGGCACAGGCGGACAGAGTGCGCGCACGCGTCGTTGCGGCTGCCACCGGGCTGATTGCGTCCGGCGGCCGGGATGCAGCGACGACGCGCGCGGTCGCCGCCGCCGCTGGCGTGCAAGGTCCCACCATCTACCGCCTGTTCGGCGACAAGCGCGGTCTCCTCGACGCGGCGGCCGAGCATGGCTTGGCCGCATACGTGGCTGGGAAGTCCGCACGCGAGCCGCATCCGGACCCGGTGCAGGCGTTGCGCGAGGGCTGGGACATGCATGTCGCGTTTGGCCTCGCCCACCCCGGGTTATACGCGATCATGAACGGCGATCCGCATCCCGGCCCGCCCTCGCCTGCGGTTGCGGCAGGTCTGGATATCCTGCGACGACGGATCAGGGCTGTCGCGCTGGCAGGGCGGCTACGGACCAGCGAGGAGCGGGCAGTCACTCTGCTACGCTCGGTATGCGTGGGCACAGTACTGACCCTGATCGGCGAGCATGAGGACCAGCGTGGGCTCGGGCTGTCGGAAACAGCGCGCGAGGCAGTCTTGGCTGCCATCACCGGCGAGGCTGTCTGGTCTGAGGGTCCGGGACCGGGCGGCGCGGCAGCGGCGCTGCGCGCCTCTCTGGACCGGACGGCAGTCCTCACGAGCGGTGAGAGGCACCTCTTAGAGGAGTTGCTCGACCGCATCGCCGAGGGAGAATAGCGACGCCTCCTGCTGCTTTGGTCACATGATAGCTGCCACTACAGCAACGAGATGCAGTTTCGATTCACGCCAACGAACGGCGGAGCCCGAGTTGGCCGCCGATCAGCCGGTCCACCACACGGCGGGGGAGCGCCATCGGCACGGTCCAGTTCAGCAGCTTGCCCGCCACCGGCGCATACCGCGTCCGGGGCTTGGCAACCGTCAACGCCATCCGCACGACATCGCCGACGCGCTCGGCCGGCAGTCCCTTGCGGCCGTTCTTGATCATGGTTTCGCGGAACGTGCGGAACGGCCGCTCCCAGACGGTGCCCGCGAGATAGTCGGCCGAGGCAGCCTCGGCCTTGTCCCAGGTCGGGGTCGCGACCGAGCCTGGCCCGACGATGACGACGTCGATGCCGACCAGCTGTAGTTCGCGCCGAAGGCTTTCGGAAAAGCCCTCCACGCCATGCTTGGCGGCGGCGTAGGCGCCGAGGAACGGCGGCCCGATCTTGCCGCCGACCGAGCTGATGTTGACGATCCGTCCCTTGGCGCCGGCCATCGACGGGTCCGCGCCGAGCAGCGGCGCGAACGCCCGCGTGACGGCGAACATGCCAACCAAGTTGACCTCGACCTGCTGGCGGAAGTCGGCGACCGACTGGACGAGCAACGGTGCCGCCAGCGCCATGCCGGCGTTGTTCACCAGCCCCGCCAAGGTTTGGCCCGCCAGTCGCGCGCGAACCTCGGCCGCCGCGGCGACGATCGCGGCGTCGTCCTGCAGGTCGAAGACGAGCGGGACGAAGCCTTCGCCGAACTCGTCTTGCAAAGCTCGGGCGTCAGCGCTCTTACGGACGCTGCCGAACACACGCCAGCCATCCTTGGCCAGGACGCGGGCGATACCCTTGCCGATGCCACTGGAGACGCCGGTTACCACGACGCTTTTCATGCCGAAGCCTCCTTGGTTGACAACGTCGACCTTGCCATTGACGTTGACGTTGTCAAACCCAGGGTCGCGGGCCGCTAAACCTAGTTCGCCGGTTGGCTGTCGCCGCCGATGATGAACCGGCCCGGCTCGGGCACCACGTATCCCATCCCCCGGGTGGACAGGATGGCCCGACTCGTCACGCCGTGGTTCGCCAGTTTCCGCCGCAACTTGAGCACGAGCTGGTCGACGCTGCGGTCGTCGTCGCTGATCGGCCGGCGTAGTGCCACCCGGCCCAGCCACTCGCGCGACACCGGCGCGCCGTCCGCCTCGATCAGGCTTTCCAGCGCCGCGAACTCCGCCTCGGTCAGCGACGTCACCGCCTGGTCGGGGCCGGACAGGCAGCGTTGCGAGGGGTCGATCAGCACTTTCGGGCCGCGATACGGCGCGCCCGCCACCTCGACCCGGTTGGCGCGACGGTGGACGGCCCTGATGCGCGCCGCCAGTTCCCGCAACGGGGTTGGCTTGACGATGTAGTCGTCCGCCCCGGTCTCGAGGCTGGTCACCCGCACCACCTCGGCGTCGTTCCCGGTGACCACGATGATGCCGCAATCGCCGTCGCGGGCGAACCGGCGCACCAGGTCCAGGCCGTCCATGTCGGGCAACCCGAGGTCGATCAACACGATGTCGGGGCGAAACCGCAGCTTGCGCGTCACCGCCTCGGCTCCGGAGGTGGCGACCATGACCTCCATGCCCTCCGCCCGTAACGACGCCTCGGTTACCGCCGCGACCGGATGTGCGTCTTCGACGATGAGCACGCGAGTGGCGGGGTGCGGCTTACTCAGGTTGACGGCGCCGTGAAGTCGGGGGCGGCCGGGTGGATCCTCTCGTGACATCCGACAGATTGTGTACGGAAAGATCACCTTTGCAAGGTATATACGATATCAACTCGATCCGCCTCCGGATCAATTGACTTCTGGCAGTGCGATTGCGCAAGCCGGGGCAGGATCGGCGCCGCGGCCGGCCATCGCCAGCCACTCCGCTTCGGTCGCGGTCGCGACCCCGAGCTCGGCCGCCTTGCGCGCCTTGCTGCCGGCATCCTCGCCGACCACCACCAGGTCGGTCTTGCGGCTGACGCTGTCGCTGACGCGGGCACCCATGCGCTCGGCCAGGGCCTTGGCCTCCTGCCGGCTGACCTGCGACAGGGTGCCGGTGAACACGACGAGCTTGCCCGACAGGGCGCTGTCGGCGACGACCGGGGCCACGTCGTCGGCGATGGTAAGCTCGGCGGCCAGCGCGTCGACGATCGCCACGTTGCGCGGCTCGGCGAAGAACGTCGCCAGCTCGACCGCGATCGACGGGCCGACGCCGAGGATGCCGCCGAGGTCGGCGCGGGCGTCGGAGCCGACCGTGACCGCGTCCAGCATCGCCGCGCGCCACGTCGGAAAGCTGCCGTAGTGGCGGGCGAGCAGCTTGGCGTTCTGGTCGCCGATCCGCCGGATGCCGAGCGAATAGATGAACCGCGCCAGCGGTTGCACGCGCCGTTGCTCGATCGAGGCAACCAGGTTGCGCGCCGACGACGCACCCCATCCGTCGCGCGCCGCGATCGCCGCTTCGTGGAGGCGCAGGTGGAAGATGTCGGCGGGGGTGGCGAGCAGGCCGGCGGCCAGGAACTCGGCGATGGTGCGCTGGCCGAGGCCGTCGATGTCGAGCGCCGCGCGGGCGACGAGGTGGACGAGCCGTTCCTCGACCTGGGCCGGGCACAGCAGGCCCGCGGTGCAGCGGCGCACCACCTCGCCCGGCGCCCGTACGGCGGCGCTGCCGCAGGCGGGGCAGGTGTCGGGGAACGCGAACGGCTCGGCGCCGGGCGGCCGGCGGTCCAGCACCGGGCCCAGGATCTGCGGGATCACGTCGCCGGCCCGCTGCAACGTCACGACGTCGCCGATCCGGACGTCCTTGCGGGCGATCTCGTCCTCGTTGTGCAGGGTGGCGCGGGTCACCAGCACGCCGCCGACGTTGACCGGACGCAATGCCGCGACCGGGGTCAGCGAGCCGGTGCGCCCGACCTGGATCAGGATGTCGTCGAGCGTGGTGGTCGCCCGCTCGGCCGGGAACTTCCAGGCGATCGCCCAGCGCGGATCCCGGCCCGAGTAGCCAAGCCGACGCTGCAGCGCCAAGTCGTCTATCTTGTACACGACGCCGTCGATGTCGTAGACGAGACCCGCGCGGGCGTCGGCCATCCGGGCCTGGAAGTTGGCCGCCGCATCGGGTGACGGCAGGCGTTCGGACAGCGGGTTGACCGTAAAACCCCATGCCTCGAGTTGTTCGAGGTAACCCCAATGCGTCGTCGCGACCTCGGCGCTGGCCTGGCCCTGCGCGTAGGCGAACAGTCCCAGCGCACGGCTCGCGGTGATGCGGGTGTCGAGGATGCGCAGGCTGCCGGCCGCCGCGTTGCGCGGGTTGGCGAACAGCCGTTCGCCGGCCGCCTCCTGCGCCGCGTTCAGCGCCAGGAAGTCGGCCTTGGTCATGAACACCTCGCCGCGCACCTCGATGCGGGCCGGCGCCGGTCCCCGTAGCGTCTGCGGGATTGCCGCGATCACGCGGGCGTTGGCGGTCACATCCTCACCGACGGTGCCGTCGCCACGGGTGGTCGCCGCGACCAGCATGCCGTCGGCGTAGGTCAGGGAAACGGAGAGGCCGTCGATCTTGGGTTCGGCGACCAGGGCCAGCGACGCCGGCGCCGAGCGGCCCAGGAACCGCGCGACCGAGGCGGTAAATTCGCCAAAGCCGTGCGCGTCGAACACGTTGCCGAGCGATAGCATCGGGGTGCCGTGCGTGTGCTTGGCGAAACCGTGCGCCGGCGCGGCACCGATCCCGTGCGCCGGCTCGGCGGCCCGCGCGTGCTCCGGGTGGGCCGCCTCCAACTCGCGCAGGCGCTGACGCAGCGCGTCGTACTCGGCGTCGGTCGCCTCGGGTGCGTCGCGGCCGTGGTAGGCCTCATCGAGCCGCGCGATCTCGGCCGCAAGGCGCGCGATCTCGGCACGCGCGCTGCTCACGCCGACAAGAGATCGTCGGCGGCGCGGCGTGCGGCCTCGGTCACCGTCTCACCGGCCAGCATGCGCGCGATCTCCTCCCGCCTCGTTATTCCGAGTAACGCCTCGATGCGCGTTTCGGCGCGACCGCCGTGGGCGATTTTGCTGACCCGCAGGTGCGACGCCCCGCGTGCCGCCACCTGGGGCGAATGGGTGACCAGCAGCACCTGCACATCCTCGGCGACCCGCGCCAGCCGCTCGCCGACCGCCGCCGCCGTGGCGCCGCCGACGCCGCTGTCGACCTCGTCGAACACCAGCGTCGACACCTCCGAGCCGCCCGCCAGCACCACCTCGAGCGCCAGCATCAGCCGGCTCAGCTCGCCGCCCGACGCGACGCGACCAAGCGGCCCGGGCTCCTGGCCGGGGTTGGTGGCGATCAGGAACCGCGCCGCCTCGGCACCCTTGGCCCCCCACTGCGGCGGCTCGAGCGGCATCAGCTCGGTCACGAAGCGGGCGCGGTCGAGCCGCAACGGCGGGAGTTCGACCGCCACCGCCCGGTCAAGCGCACTTGCGGCCTTGGTTCGCGCGGCGGTCAGGGCGGCGCACACCTCGGTGAAGCTGCGGCGCGCCTGCTCCGTCTCGGCCGCGAGTGCGGCAACCCGGCCTTCGCCGGTCTCAAGGGCGGCCAGCCGCTCGGTCAGGCTGTGGTGCAGGGTGGCGAGTTCGCTCACCGGCACGTCGTACTTCCGTCCGGCGGCGCGCAATCCAAACAGCCGTTCCTCGGTCCGTTCCAGCAGGCGCGGGTCGCTGTCGGCGGAGTCCGCGATGCGCGACAGCAGCGTCTCGGCTTCGGCCAGCGCCTCTTCGGCCCGCTCCAGTGCCGCGATCGCGGTGGTCTCGGCCGGGTCGGGCGAGGTCAGCCGCGACAGGGTGCGCGCCGCCGCGCGCAACGCGGCGCCCGGCCCGGCGGTGCGGTTGCGTCCGCCCGACTGCGGCGACAGCTCGGCCAGGGCGCTGGCGATCGTCTCGTTGCGCTTCTCGCCCTGTTGCAGGCGCTGCCGCTCGCGGGCCAGCGCCTCCTCCTCGCCGGGCTCGGGCGCCAGCAACGCCAGTTCGGCGGCGGCGTGGCGCAAGAAATCCTCCTCGCGCTGGGCGGCGGCGATCTCGGCCCGCGCCGAGGCCAGCGCCCGCTCTGCCGCCCGCCAGCCGCCGTGCGCGCGCGCCACGGCGCCACGGAGCGCCGGATCGACGCCAAACCCGTCCAGCAGGCCGGTGTGGGTGGCGGCGTCGGCCAGCCCCATCTGGTCGTGCTGGCCCTGCACCTCGACCAGCGTCGCCCCGAGTTTTCGCAGCAGCGTCGCCCCGATCGGCGCGTCGTTGGCGAACGCCCGGCTGCGGCCCTCGCGCGTCAGCACGCGGCGCAGCACGATCTCGCCGTCCGCCTCGATGCCATGGTCGGCCAGCAACGCGTAGGCGGGATGGTTGCCGCGCGGCGAGAACACGGCCGAGACCGCCGCCTGCGCCGCCTCGGCCCGCACCAGGCCGGCATCGGCGCGGGCCCCCAACGCGAGGCCAAGGCTGTCGAGCAGGATCGACTTGCCGGCCCCGGTCTCGCCGGTCAGCACGGTCAGGCCGGGACCAAATGCGAGGTCGAGGCGCTCGATCAGCACCACGTCGCGGATCGACAGCGCGGTCAGCATGTTGTCGCCGATTCAGAGTTCCGGACAGGCGGCCCGTGCCAAGGTCAGAACAACGCCCCGAACACGCGCGACAGGAACCCCGGCGGCGGCGGCACGGTTCCGCCGGCGTCCCGCGCGTCGCCGGCCGAGGCGTACACCGGGGCGCCCTTGATGTCGTCGTTGCTCACCAGCTGGTTGTAGCTGTCCGCGTACCACGGGCTGCCCGGGTAGTTGTGTCCCAGCACGGCGGCCGTCTTCTTCGCCTGGTCCGGCAGTCCCAGCGCGAGATAGAGCTCGGTGAGCCGGTGCAGCGCCTCGGGGACGTGATTGGTCGTCTGGTAGTTATCGACCACGCTCTGAAACCGTCCGATCGCGGCGGTATACAGGTGTTGTTGCTGATACCAACGGCCGACCGCCATATCCTTGCCGGCCATATGGTCGCGCGCCAGGTCGATTTTCAGCCGGGCGTCACGGCCGTATGCGCTGTCCGGGAAGCGGTTGACAACCTCCTGCAACGCGGCCGTCGCCTCGGTGGTGCCCTTTTGGTCGCGCGACACGTCGGCAATCTGTTCGTAGAAGCACAGCGAGCGCAAGTAATAGGCGTAGGCGACGTCCCGGTGCGCCGGATGCAACTGGATGAACCGGTCGAGCGTGCCAATCGAACTGGTGTAGTCGTCCTGCAGATACTCGGCGTAGCCCTGCATCAGTTGCGCGTTCACCGCCCAGGACGAGTACGGGTAATACCGCTCGACGTTGTCGAACTCGGTCGCCGCTTGCGAGTAACGTTTCGACGACAGCGCGTCCACGCCGTGGTTGTACAACTCCTCCACTGGGACTTTCGACGGGTCGCGGGTGTCGGCCTCGACTTGCGTCACCGGGCCAATCGGCTTCGGCGCGGAGAACGGGTTCAGCGAGTCGAACGTCGAGCACGCGCCGGGGAGCACCAGGATGGCGGCCAGCATCAGTGTTCGGGGCAGGGATGTCATCATGGCGAAACCATATCACGCGCGGCGGTGTGGAACAGTGTGTTGGTCAGGCGGCGACCCGGGCGGGCGCGCCCTGCCAGCCGCGCTCGCTCGTCACCACCGCCGCCGTGTCGACCGCGCGCCAGTTGGCCCGGTCCGCGAACACCGCTCGCAGCAGCTGGTTGTTCAGCGCGTGGCCCGAGCAATGGCCGGTGAACCGCCCCCGCAACGCGACGCCCGCCAGCGCCAGGTCGCCCACCGCGTCGAGCAGCTTGTGGCGTGCGCACTCGTCGTCCATCCGCCAGCCGCCCGGGTTCAGCACCCGGTCGCCGTCCACGACCACGGCGTTGTCCAGGCTGCCGCCACGCGCCAGGCCCGCCTCGCGCATCCGCGCGATCTCGCCCGCCAGCGTGAACGTGCGCGCCCGCACCAGCTCGGCACGCAGCGCCGGCTCGGCGGCGGCGACGGCGACAGACTGGCGGCCGATCGCCCCCGCGTCGAACACGATCGACATCCGCAGGTCGAGTGCCGCGGCGTCCAGCGTCGGCCGCAACTCGGCGAACGCGGCGCCGTGGGTGACCCGGATCGGCCGGGTTGGCATCACCATCGCCACGGTCGCGTCCTGCTCGACGACGCCGGCGCAATCGAGCAGGAACACGAACGGCGCCGCCGAGCCGTCGAGGATCGGGCATTCGGCGCCGTCCAGTTCGATCGCCGCGTTGGTGACGCCGACCGTCGCGAGCGCCGCCATCAGGTGTTCGACCGTGCCGACACGGATCGCCGGGTCCTCGGGGTCGACGAGGACGGTGCAAAGGCGGGTGTCGCCGACCCGGTCCCAGCGCGCGGGCAGGGCGGGCGCGTTCGGCAGGTCGACGCGGTGGAACACGACGCCGTGGTCGGCGGGCGCCGGGCAGATCGTCATGGCCACACGCCGGCCGCCATGCAGGCCGACGCCGACACAACCGATGCGGCTACGCACCGTCCGCTGACGCGGCGGCAGACCGTGCGGCAGGATCGCCTGCGGTAGCCCATCCATTCTGCGCACCCTTCTCGCCACCCAATGTCGAAGTTGATCTAGGCGGGTTGGCGCAAGCCGGGCGAGTCAATGATTGTTGCGGGATATTTCGACCCTGAATTTTGTGACACCAAGGCGTTGCGGGCCGGAACGCGAAACGCCCGCCGGTGAGGGCAGGCGCTTCGTTTGCAATGCAACACGAGTCTTGGAGAGACGGCGGCCTCAGGAGGACTGGCGGCGCAAGAAGGCCGGGATGTCCAGCCCCATCTCCTCGCCGGCCGCCTGCCGCACCTGGGCGCGTGACGGCGGTTGCTGGTCCTGCTCGTCATCCCGGCCGAGCGACGGCTCGGACCGCTTGTTTAGGTGGTGCGAACCGGGCTGCATCGGGCCCTGCGGCGCCTCCGGTGCCGCATGGCTACCACCCCGGATCGCCCCGGTGACGATGCCGAAGATGCTCTTGCGCGGTGGTGCCGGCGGCGGGGCCGACGGCGGGGCAGGTGTCGCCGCCGGCTCGGCGAACAGGCCGCGGTTCGGGCGCGGGTCGGCGGGGGGCCGGCCGACGCGCGGCGGTTGGGCCAGGCGGGCCGGCTCCGGCAACGGCTGGGGCTGAACCTCGTAGGCGTGCACCGGCTCGTACGAAGTCTGCGGCTGGGGCGGCGTCACCACCGGCGGCGGCGGTCTGGCCGGCGTGAACACCGGCTGCGCCATCGCCGCCGGCATTGGCATTGCGGCGCTGGTGTCGATCGGCGGCGACGCCTGTGCCGCGTGCGCCTGCGCCGCCGCTTGCAGTTTGGCGAGCGGGGCCGGGATCGGCCGCGCCGCCGGCGGCGTCACCGAAGGCATTGCCGTGGGCATCACGGGGGGAGCGGGCGAGTTCTGCGGCGTGACCATCGGCGCGCCGTATGTCTGGGTCGCCGGCTGGTGGGTTGCCGGCTGGTGGGTTGCCGGCTGGTGGGTTGCCGGCTGGCCCTGCGGGATCGGCTGCGTCGCCACTGCGTGCGTCGGCGAGGCACCACCGCCGACCGCGACCAGCTTCGGCCGCTCCCGCTGCTGCGCGCTCTCGATCCCCGTGGCGACCACCGACACTCGGATGCGCCCGTTCAGCTCGTCGGCGATCGCCGAACCGAAGATGATGTTGGCGCCCTCGTCGACCTCCTCGCGGATGCGGTTGGCCGCCTGGTCGACCTCGAACAGCGTCATGTCATCGCCGCCGGTGATGTTGATCAGCAGGCCGCGCGCGCCGTTCATGCTGGTGTCCTCCAGCAGCGGGTTGCTGATCGCGGCCTCGGCGGCGCGGATCGCGCGGTTCTCGCCGTCCGCCTCGCCGGTGCCCATCATCGCCTTGCCCATCTCGGCCATCACGGTGCGGATGTCGGCGAAGTCGAGGTTGATCAGGCCAGGTGCCACCATTAGGTCGGTGACGCCGCGCACGCCCATGTAGAGGACGTTGTCGGCCATCTTGAACGCCTCCTTCCAGCCTGTCCGCTCGTTGGCGAGGCGGAACAGGTTCTGGTTGGGGATCACGATCAGCGTGTCGACGAACTGCTGCAGCTCCTCGATGCCCGCGTCGGCGGCGCGCGCGCGCCGGCTGCCCTCGAAGGTGAACGGCTTGGTCACCACGCCGACCGTCAGGATGTTCCGCTCGCGGGCCATCCGCGCGATCACCGGGGCGGCGCCAGTGCCGGTGCCGCCGCCCATGCCGGCGGTGATGAACACCATGTGGGCGCCGTCGAGGTGGCGATACAGCTCCTCGGCCGCCTCCTCGGCGGCGGCGCGGCCGATCTCCGGCTTCGCCCCCGCGCCGAGCCCTTGCGTGATGTGCGGGCCGAGCTGGATGCGGCGGTCGGCGCGGCTGTGCACCAGCTGCTGCGCGTCGGTGTTGGCGACCACGAACTCGACGCCCTGCAGGTTGGACGCGATCATGTTGTCGACTGCGTTGGTGCCGCCGCCGCCGACGCCGATGACGGTGATGCGGGGGCTGAAATCGGTGTGCTGGGTCTGCGGGATCATCAGGCTCAATACCATGGTCTCGGTCTCCCCCTAGAGAGCTGTGTGTAGGTCGGCGCAGTCGAGTCGCAGGCGTATCAAACGCGTTCTCGCAGAAACTGGATGATCTTCCGCACGAGTCCGCCGGAGCGTTCCGCGGTGAGGTCGACGTCGTACGGGCTGCGGCCCGCGCCGGCGGACCACGCGAGCAGTCCGACGGCGGTCGCGAACGCCGGCCCGGTGGCGATGTCCGGCAATCCCCGCAGCGGCGGCGGACGGCCGTGGCGCACGGTGCGGCCGAGAATGCGCGCCGCCATTTCACGCGCGCCGTTCAGTTGACTTGCCCCGCCGGTCAGCACCACGCGGCTGCCGGCGGCGCGGCCGAGGCCGGAACCCTCGAGCCGCTCCTTGACCAGTTCGAACGTCTCCTCGAGCCGGGGTTTTATGATGTTGACGATCATCGTTCGCGGCACCTTGGCCATTTGGTGTTCCTCCTCGCCGACCAGCGGCACCGGCAGCATTTCACGCTCGTCGTCGGGACTCGCCTGTGCGCTGCCGTACAACGTCTTCAGCCGTTCGGCGTGCGTCACCGGGGTCGACAGCACCCGGGCGATGTCGTTGGTCACGTGTTGGCCACCGATCGGCAGGAGCGCCGTATGCAGCAGCTGTCCTTCGGCGAACACCGCCATGCCGGTGGTGCCGCCGCCCATGTCGAGCACGGTGGCCCCAAGTTGCCGCTCGTCCTCGACCAGCGTCGACATGCCGGCCGCCATCGGGGCCGACACCAACTCGGCGATCTCCAGGTCGCAGCGCCCCATGCAGGCGTTGAGCGTCAGCAGCGCCGTCCGCACCGCATCGACGACATGCAGGCGGGCTGTCAAGGTTTCGCAATGCAGGCCGCGCGGGTCACGGATTCCCTGCGCGTCGTCGGTCGCGAACGCCAGCGGTAGCGCGTGGATGATTTCGCGCCCTTCGCTGACCGCGCGCGCGCGACCTTCGTGAAGGACGCGGCGGATGTCGGCCTCGCTGACCGCGCGGCCGCCGACCGGCCACTGCACGTTGAACAGCCGGCTTTCGGGCTGTCCGCAGCTGAGGTTGACGGTGATCGAGCGCAGCCGCGTGTCGGCCTGGTTTTCGGCGGCGCCGACGGCGGCGCGGATGGCGCGCTCGGCGGCCTCGATGTCGGTGATGCCGCCACCGCGCACGCCGACGCCGCGCTGCCAGCCGAAACCCAGCACGCGGTTGCTGCCGTCGGCCTCGGTGCGGCCGATGATGCAGACGATCTTGGTGGTGCCGACATCGAGGATGCCGAACGGGCCCGACTGGCGCGGCCGGTGGCGCGGCGCGTCGTCGTCGTGGCCGGGGGGTGCCAGCACGCGGCGTGAGATGTCGTTCACGACGGCCGCAACGTCAGCCGGTCCGGCAGGCGCATGTCGATCGCGGCGAGCGGCCGGCCCAACACGCCGTCGTTCGCCTGCAACTGCACAAGGCGTTTTAGGGCGGCGACCTCGGCGCCTTCGGGCAACATCACGTCGGTGCCACCGGTCGTGCGAATATTCCAGCGCCGGCCGCCGACCCGCACGATCGCCGACACCTTCGGCCACAGGCTCGGCTGCTGGTTCAGCGCGTCGATCAACGCCGCCGCCGCCTCGGGCGCGCCGACGCCGACCACCAGCGGCAGCTCGTGCGCGAATGCCGCGACGTCGCTGTCGGTGACGACGTTGCCCTCGCGGTCGATCAGCACGAATCGGCCGTCGTGCTGCCAGACCGCGAACGGGTTGCGCTCCTCGAGCCGGACCAGGATCGTGCCCGGCAGCCGCCGGGCCACGGTCGCGTGGGCCACCCATTGGATCGCCTCGACCCGGGCGCGCGCCGCCGCGAGGTCGAGTGTGAGGATCGGGTCGCCGGTTCGCATCGCGAGCGCACCACGCAGGGCGAGGTCGGGCGTCTTGGCTTGGCCCTCGACGGTGATGGTTCGCACCCGCAAGCCGAGCCGGCCAGTGATCTCGCCCACCTGTCCAGCGATCCCGTTGCCGCGGCCAAGGACGGCGGCGCCGCCCAGTGCCACAACGCCGAGGACCGCCAGCAACAGCATCGAGCGCATCCGGCGTCGCTGCTGGCGCACCAGGATGCGCCAGCGGTTCGGCCGGTCGATCACCGCCGGCGCCGAGACGGGAGGTGTTACGCGCGACATGCCGCGTGCCTCACCATCCAGGCGCAGAGCGACGGAAAGTCGATGCCGCGATAGGCCGCCTGTTCGGGTAGAAGCGATGTCGGCGTCAGGCCCGGCTGCGTGTTCACTTCCAGCAAGGCGAGCCGGTTGGTCACGTCGTCGTAGCGGAAATCGGCCCGTGTGGCGCCACGGCAACCCAACGCGCGATGAGCCGAAACCGCCACCTCGCACATCTGCCGCGCGGTCGCGTCCGAGATGTCGGCGGGCAGCACGTGACGCGATCCGCCATCGAGATACTTGCTGTCGTAGTCGTAGAACTCGCCGCGCGCGCCGATCTCGGTCACGCACAGCGCCGCGTCGTCCATCACGCCGACCGTCAGCTCGCGGCCGGGGATGTAATCCTCGACCAACGCGCGCGGGCCGAACGCCCAGGTGTCGACGATCTCGTGCAGCCGGTTGTCGCCGGCGCGGACGATGTGGACGCCGACCGAACTACCCTCGTTGATCGGCTTGACGACGAACGGGCGCGGCATCGGTTCCGTGTCGCGCAAGGTCGCGATCTCGATCACCCGAGCATCGGCGAGCGGCAGGCCGGCGGCAGCGAAGATGGCGCGCGCCGCCACCTTGTCCATCGCCAGCGCCGACGCGCGGACGCCCGAGTGGGTGTAGGGGATGTCGAGCCAGTCGAGCACGCCCTGGATCGCGCCGTCTTCGCCAAATCGGCCATGCAGCGCGTTGAACACGACGTCGGGCGCGGGATCGAGGGCCGCCAACGTCACGCGCAGATCGGGGCCGACTTGGATTTCGGTCACGTCGAACCCGGCTGTGCGCAGCGCGGCGACGCACTGCCGCCCCGACGACAGGCTGACCTCGCGCTCGGCCGAGATGCCGCCGTACAGGACCGCGACACGGGTCATGCGGCGACACCCACGCGGCGGATTTCCCACTCGAGTTCGACGCCGCTGTGCCGGCGCACGCGGGCGCGCACGTCGTCGCCGAGGCCCTCGATGTCGGCGGCGGTGGCCTCGCCCGTGTT
>JAABUX010005927.1_pt1 | contig 14801 bp, 23 predicted proteins | sample 5561851 | NCBI WGS metagenome assembly JAABUX01 (sample SAMN10711883, study PRJNA513361) | rock metagenome | isolation source: Antarctica rocks | place: Antarctica: Victoria Land, Richard Nunatak red sandstone | collected 2016-01-03 | reverse complement strand
GTTGAAAGCCCGCATGCAAAAATGCTCGTCTGGGAGGCAAGATCCGGCACGCCGCACCTGGATGATGTCCAGGGGCCGGGGGCCGGGCCAGTCCGGCGCCCGCGTGCGTGGGTACACGCGGCTGAACCAGCTGGCCGCCTCCCGCTCCAGCCCCGGCTCGCGCGGCACCACCATCCTGCGCTTTGAGACCGCCTTGCAACGCACTTCTGAAATGTTTTGCCTACCCCGGGAAGGATTATTTGTCAGCCGAGGTGTGAAATAATTGTGTTTTTTGTGCCTCTGTGATATTCGTTCCCGTCAGTTTGCGTGCCGAGCGCCACACCAACAAGCCTTTGTCGCAACAGCAGTGAGCCGGTGCCGAGCATATGCTGCTGCCTGACGGGTGATAAGATGGCCAACATGACAAGATGGCAGCGTATCGGGGAGGGCAGGCTCCTGCTACACAGTGGGTTCAGCAAGTGTCAACCATATTGCTGTCGTCCTCACGTGCGCGGGGTGCCGGGAGGGAACAGGGCCCAGCGCTTGTGCCCCGCCACCAGCGCGTTCCAGGCACTGGTCGCCAGCGGGTCGACGTGGAGGGCGCTGCCGCTGCGCGCAGGGCCCATGACGAACCACCTGCATGTCAGGTGTGCTCATTGTCAGCTTTTTTGAGACAAAGCAAACATTTCGACGCTTGCGCAACTGCTCAGCGAAACAGGACTATCACAGAGCGCACGCAAACGCTGTGCGTTGCTACCTCAAGACGCAGGAAAGCAGCACCTGAGGCAGTATATGACTCCAACGGTCGAACGCCACATATGACTTTGACGGATTGTGTTGCTACGCAACCGGAAATCACCATCTTCTCTTAGCATCAACAGGTGCAACCAGAGAGGGCCAATCTGACCTGTACGGGGGTCGCCGCCGCTCGCCGACGTGCTGAAACAAGTCTTCTGTGAAGAAGTCAGGCACCTCGTAGTCCTCCCGAAGACCCCTGTGTATGCATGCTACTACATGGGTAATCTCGTGGACTGCCAAAGTGCAGAGTGCAGTCGTCGCGAGCAACCGAGCACGAGGAGTGGATGTTTCGAGAATTGACATCCTTATGAAAGCAAACGCTGCGACCACGTACCTGAGGGGCATGTGCAGACGCTGGTCGTGTGATGCAGGCTTGTAAATGCTTGCCACGGTCAGGGATGGCACATCAAGGCAATCAGGCTGCACTGAGGGTGACTGCTGAGGTTGAAGGCAAGGTCGAGGGCTGCACCTGCTAGTGTCCCGGTCCGCGAATGTGCCATCGAAGATGTAGAGCGGCGAGTCGTCGCGCGAGTGCTTAGGCGACGCCAGGTAGTGCGCGAAGTGCTTCAGCTTCAGGCGCACCGCATAGCCGTCGTCGTCGCTGCCCACCTGCGGGTGGCTTTCGAACCAGGGTCAAGGTCAGGCTTAGGGCTTGGATTCAGTGTACGGCCAGATTTTGGGTTTGCGCGAGACTCACGGCAGTTGACTATGCTGAGGCTTCATATCTGCGAGCCCGCAAGAACGAGAGCATACCGTCACTTGATTACTCATTGACAGCAGCCAAGCAACGTACAAATGCTACACTGCCCTCCGACAGCCACGCAGCGGTGCTCGAATTCCTGCTGATGACAGCTTCGGCACCACAACATACATCAAAGGCTACTTCCAAGCATCTGCGTCGTCGGGAACCGACCTTGAACTTGTGGTCCCCGAACCGCTCCAGCAGGCGATCGAGCTTCCAGCGGTCGGCGGCAGGCCACGGATCGCACAGCCCGGTCAGGACCACTGGCAGCCGCGGGCGCTCGAACCGCCGCACGAACTCCGCCAATGTGATGTCCTGCGTTGCGACTCTCACACTGTCAGGCGAGGATGCGCATTCTTCCTCTCTTCTGTCAGCCAGCGTCAGTCGACGACTTGGCAATCATCGACCAAATTACATAGCATTGTTGTCTGCAAAGCGGCAAGTGACTGCAACCGGGTCTGCGTGGTTGCAACACCTTGCAGTGGACCCTCTCGACGGGGTCCGCGATGCCTGCTGTGGACAGGATGTCCGAGTCGGCGTAGCCGTGCTTCGTCCTGCAAGCAACGCACGTCTTTCTCACACAGCCCGTGCACGGGGTTTCTGCGGTTCGACAATGACGAATGCTCTCAGGCATCATAGCACGGCACTTCTACGACGTCGCATCAAGTGGTGAACTGCGACAGGGCAGCGATGACTGGAGCAGCGTGGCAACAAGCACGGAGGTCCATACTGGTAGTTGTGCGCTGCCTGTGCCTTCCGACAGAGCACGCACCAGTCGCCCTTGGAGACGCTGAGCTCGCTGCGCGCGGCGCGCTTTGCCGCTCGTATCTTGCGCTCGCGCCACCTGCGCATCACAAGTGTCCGCGCTATGTTGCGCCGAATCAGCCGCAAAACGGTAGCAGCCCAGAGATCAGACCTTTTGAACCCGGGTGACCCGCCAGATAAGGCAGCGCTCGTTGATGGTACAGGCAGTGTGCGGCAAGGTATCGCGCGCAGCTGAGGCACACCTTGCTGCCTCTGCTTCAGGGTCTGCCGGAGCGCCGCTCACAGGACTGCTGGGCTGCTTCTGCGCTGGTTGCAGCTCGGCAGCGCGAGCTGAATCATCTCGGCTGCCGTCTGCGCCGGTCCGCCGTCGGTCACCGCTGCTGCCTGTGCCACACTGTGCATGCTCCGCAGAACGCTGCTCTGCTGCGGCTTCACCAGCCGGCTCCCTGTCACCGGGACCTGGCTCTGCTATGCTATCCCTGTGCGCTGGGCTGGAGGAAGTCTGCGGCACAGACGCATTGCCCACATCGGCTTGTTGCGTTGCAGCATGCGCTGTCTGCTCTGGCGCCTCCTTGAGAGTGCGTGTGGCGTCGCCGCCTGCAACAGCGGTTGCCTGAGCATCGTGCGCGAGCTGCTGTGGCTGCAGCAGCACCGCAGACGCGGCGGCCGGCCCTTCGCTGCTGCTCCGACAGGACTGATTGCCGGTAAGGGGCTGCGGTGCATGGTGCTCCGGGCTGTCCTGGTGCGCCTGGCGTGGCGTCCAGCCAGGGCCGGCATCCCACCTGCTGCGCCGCCTGCGCTTCGGTGGCCTGTGCGCGGTCTCCTCGAAGCTGCCTTCGGCGACCGGCAGGCGCACGCTGCTGCGGTCGCTGTCGCCGCTGTCATCGTTGGCATGGCGCCGGGGAGCGATGCGCGCTGCGGGCTGGTCGGGGCCGGAGTCAGGGGAGCTCCGGCCTGACTCGCAAACGAGCGTTGGTCGCGAGTGCGATGCGATCGTCGTGAGCGGGACCGGCTGGTCCTGCTGAACGTCGGTGTCAGCATGGTGCTGCGGCGTCATGCAATCTCTCAACGAAACAAAGCAAGCGCAACTCGGCAACACCTCGCGTTGCTGCGGCAAATGTGTCGACCACCTCGACAACAGCACGCATGCAGTGACACACTAGTTGTTGAACGCATGTTTGATTCAGCATCCGTCTCGTTTCCCTTGGCGCCTCCCCTCCGTCTCCCCCCATGCGCGACTCCCCACGATGCATGTTGTGACAGCTGCCGCTGATCCATGGCTCGACCATACAAGCTTTACAGAACATTCACGAGCGATGTTAAGGTCGCCGACATCACGGCGCACGGTGCTCGGGTCGAGCACACCATACACTTGCCTATCCCTGCTAACTGCTTCTGTGCGCATCTGCACACAGTGAATCACTGTCCGCTGCTAGCCTCCGACGAGGCCAACATCGCTGGCCGGCAACGTGTCCTCCTGCTGCGCTATCACCGCAGCTACATCTGGCTGCAGCAGCGGGCTCGCAACCGGGCCGTCCTCCGCCAGTTCCTCCTCGGTCGAGGCCTGCCAAGCAGAGTGGGGCTCAGGCGCGAGTATCGGACATGGTCAGCGCAAGGCCGCGCGGCCGTCAAGCGATGAGTATGTATTCCCGCCTGCGAAAACAACACATGGGTAGCGACGCAAGATCTGACGGTGAGCAACATCAAATGCTGACTGCGGCAGCCAAGGATAGCCAGCCGCGTCGCTTCCTGGTAGCCGGGAGGTTTGGAGGCACCTCCCGGCTCATTGGGCCTCATAAGCAAACTCAGATGACCTGAAAACATGAATATACCACCAGAAGCTAGTACAATTAAAGGCAAAGCCATAAATGGAGGCGTGTCATAAGTATGAGCCACAGAATCTTTATAGGCTGCCGTTGGGCTGAGAAAAGGTAGAATCATAACCTATACGAATTATTAGATGAGAATAGAACACAAGTTGATCCTGAAAGTAGGGCCAGCGCTCGGACGACACCACAGGTTAAGAAACCACGCACCTGCTCGGCCCCGAGCTGCGCGGAGTCGGCGATCTCCGGTGTGCGGGGCCGCCGGGGCCGCAGTGTCCGGGGACGCCGCTGCGCCGCCGCGGCGCTCAGCTTCAGCTCCAGGCTCTCCAGGCGCAGGGGGTCCGCAGCGTGCGCCTGGTTCTCGGCAGCTTCCGCGGCGCTGGGCCGCGGCGGGTCGAAGTCCTCCGGCGTAGCATGGCTGCACAGCGCGGGCGGACTGCTGGGCAATGCCCCCATTACAGCACCGCCCTCGTGCCTGATGGCGGCCTGCGTGGTCGCTGTGATGCCACTAGGCGCGGCTGCAGGGCTGTGCTGTGCTGGGAGCTGAGCGGGCGCAGAGGAAGGCGACGCCTCCGCGGCTCCAACACCTGGTTCTGAGGCTGTCCCGAAGGCCGACGGCTGCGGCTGTGAGGGAGCGCTATCGAAGCGATCTGTTTGCGCCGCAGCAGCGGGCCTGTTGACCGCGTGCAAATCGGCCGGATACTGGGCGTTGCCGGGCTGCACTGCCTGTGGAGAAGTAGCTGGGCTCGAGGCTGGGGCTGCTGATGCAGGGTCGGCCAGCGGCGCGCCTGCGGCAGACGCGTTCGTCCTGTGCAGGACCGCACTTGCGTCATGCTGCTGCTGCTGCTGTCGCTGCGGCACGTGCAGCACCTGATCCAGCTGGGACGCCAGCCCGGTGGAGGACAGCTGCCGCGGCGGCAGGCCGGCGCCGTGCGGTCCCAACATGGCCACCGGGCTGACGGCGGGGCTGTCGGCGGAAGTATCATCGCCGTGGCGTGGCCGCATGGACGAGGCCAGCCGTGCGCTGCTGGGGCGCTGCCTATCAAGCAAAGAATAGGTAGTTTTATGAAATGTCTACACCACATAAGATGAACTTCAGAGTAGAAATCTACTAAATGTTTTTACAGGGAAAATGTTACCTCTTGGCGGCGGGGTGTTCCGAGATGTTGCTGACGTCCGCGGGTGACGGCGGCTGCTGGGCCACGCCGGCTGCCGGTCTTACAGGCGCCCTGTCGCTCAGCCACTCAGCATCAGCAGAGCGCAGCATAACGATGTTGAGGTCGCTAAACTGCATGTCTGCAAACCCGGGTCAGCTGCGCGATGGCCGATCGTTCCTCCCCATGCTGTGTCATCGACCATCGCTGAGGCCATGACTAGGTCAATATATCATCGCAGACCCTATCGATTTTCTACAGCTACCCAACAGACGTCCTGCTGCCGGGGGCATCAAATGACACGTGAGGTGTCCGCCGCCACTGTGTTTGCAGGTCTCCATCTCAGGCTGAGTTGCGGTGGCAAGGACTCGCCCAATAACCACCTGTCGAGAGGTGCCCGCGAGAGGGGGCTGGGGCTGTGCGGCCGCCGCTCCCCGCGGCTCGCCTGCGCCAGCGACGGCGCGCTGCGCGTGCGCTGCGGCTTCCGCTTTCCGCGCCGCCCGCTGAGAGTTGACTCACCGTTGGCCGACCCGGCCTGCTCGTTGTCCGAGCTCGCTGCAGAAAAGCTCTCCGCGGCGGCCGCTGCTGCGGCTGTGGCGGCTGCTTCAGCCAGCTCTTCGGCCTGTGGTAGAGCAGCAACAGTCGTCAAGTGCTGTGGGCAATGCGTCCTGGTTGACGCTGCTGGTATCGCATTGAAGCGATTTCATACATTCATTGCATTCCATGACATTACATTCAAAGGCGCGGCACACATCCAAGTGCGGAGTTGCCTGTGCTTGAGGCGACAACAAGCAGTGTGCCGACCAGTCTCTATGCAGCGTGCGAGAATGAGCACGAAAACCTCGGCGTAAACAAGCAGTACCCACGCAATTCTGTAGTGCACACCTCCAGTGTGCCGACGGCCATGACCGCAGCCAGCGCCGGCAGCACCTCGTCGCTGGGCAGCAGGACCTCCATGACGTCCAGGTCGCCTGCAGCCATTGCAAATGTGGTCGTCAGCAGCACATATCGCCGCAAGTGGGGCCACGGTCAGGGCCAGGGTGAGGGCCAGGGCCAGGGCCAGGGCCAGGGTCAGGGTTGGTCAGGGTTGGGGTTAGGAAAAGGAATGGCAAAAGCGACCTATCCAGCGCCGCGCCATAACGGTATCATGTGCTCGAATTGTGCATGCGCAACCTGGACTCCGGGTGGTCTAGCTAGAGAGCTCGAGCGGCAGCGTCGCCGCTGGGTGCGGCATGGTGCAAGCGTGCCAAACGGAACAGCGGCGCACCGGTGTTGGAGCAGGCCGACATGAGGTTCCAGAGGGCCTCGTCGCTGGGATTAACGATGACCTGCCGCACGGCTCTCAGGCGCCCGGTCTCCGCCAGCATGTGCCGAACCTGCAGGGGCACACGCCGGTAAATGCAGGGGCACACGCCGAAAAATGGCAGGGTACAGCGCACGTACGCATGATGAGCTCATGCATCGTCATGACCGATGTCTGTGGTATCCTCTGGTACGCGTATCCATACGGTTCGCGTATCTGTGACTATAAGCATTTCTGCACGTGTTGTGGGAACAGCTCGCCAGCCCTGCAGGCTGCGAAATGCAGGGGGCGCTGCGTGTGAGGTGTGACGCGCAGTGGGCGCATACGTCTGCGGTGGGAACCATTGCTGCGGCGGGGCCTCACTCGGCGGAAGTAGGACGTGGATGCGCTCTGCTCGAAGCTGATGCCAACCCAGAGGACCATGTCCGCAATCGCAACATCCTCCTCCATGACGTCGAACACATCATCCTTCGTGATCACGTCGCCTGCCGAGCGGCAGGGGCCACGGTCGTTCCCGTTGACGCACGCAACAGAAAGCAACCGTGTCTGCTGGAGCTCTTGCACGGTTGCCGGCGCCCTTTTAACGACCCTTTGTGGCTGTTCTTCGTGGCTTTTCATGACACTTGGAAGCTCCATTGCTGCAGAATGGTGACTGAGCACGGTTCTATCAAGCAGCAAAGTCGGCGTACGATGCTGTCTGCATGGCAGCCCGCGCACCTTCCGCGTCGTCGTACAGCATGACGCGGCAGCGCAGCACGCCGGCCCGGCAGGCGGGGCAGCCGATGGGCGTCTGTGCCCGCAGCATCGCGTGCGTCGCGGGGCTCATCTCGGTGACGTCCCCGCACGCCGGGCACACCAGCTGCCGGATGCTGCCGTGCATCTCCACCGTCAGGCCTGCGCGGCTTCGGTACAGAGACTCAGAGAATTGTTCCACTTTTGCTATGTGCCTGGTACTCATAATGCCACGGTGAGGCCTGCGCGGCTCCGGCAGGGAGTCAGAGCACCCAACTGGACCGACTGCTTACATTGCTATGTGCTGAGTGCTCATCATGCCACGGTGAGGCCTGCGCGGCGCCGGCAAGCAGTCAGAGGATCCAACCGGTCTGGCGACTGCTGCTACCACTGCTGTTAACCGAGTGCTGCCGCCGCCACGCTGCCCGCCGGATGAGATGACATGTAACGAGTGGAAGTCATGACCAGTCCAAGCCAAGCCGTTGACGACTTGGCTTCAAGCTCTGCTTCCTCAATTTGCGAGGACTCAAGCGCACGTTATGATGTCAGGATCTAAAAGAAGTGGTTGAGACAAAGTCTCAGGTGAGCCCCTTCCCGCTCCCCCAGGAAGGAGCGCACGCACCAGCCGGGTTCTTCTCCGGGTGCCACGTGGTCAGCCCAACCGCGTTGTGCAGGCCGTCGATGTTGAGCGTGTACTCCCGCCGCAGCTTCCCGACGGCTGCCATGCCCGCCAGCGCGCGGTGGCCCCGCGCCGGCCGTGAGTTCAGCGCCTCCACGTAGATGTCAGCGAAGAAGGCCTGCTCTCGGGGAATCACAGCAGTCGTCACAGAGCCGTTGATGGCTGTTTACCCGGTCAAACAATCCCTCCAGATTGTGTCGTCGCGCGGCGGTGAAACTCTACCCGGTCTGAGACTTTCTGCATGGTGTCAGCTGCAGTGCAGTACGGAGTCCAGGGCTTTGACACCGAGCAAGACAGCTGGACAGTGCGCGCGTGTGTGCCTCGCAAGCAGACCCGTTGTGGACGGATGGCGGAGTTGTTTCATGTTCAGATAAAGCCAGCTCACTGGTCATTTAACACAGTGTCCGTTGGACATGCTTTATCCCATCACGTCAAGTGCCAATTGTGCAGAGTTCCCACATTCAATTTCTGAAGGAGGCACCGCACCAGCGCCGGCAGCCGCTGCTTCTCGAAGAAGGTGTACGTGAACAGCTTCTTGCCGTCCGACACGCCGTACCGCCGCTGGGCGCGCTCGTACAGCCCGCCCTTCGTGCTGAATGTCGACATGCCTGGGCGGGCGCACGATGGCAGCTCATCCCGAAATGGGCCTGGGCAGCTGCCTGGACGACCCACCCACAAGGAATGCAAGACTGGGCACGAGGGCGGGTCGCCTTGCGTAAAGCGGAAAGGCTGAGCACACCATGCATTGCACAGAGCATGCTGCCTCAGCACAAAAGCAGAGCTGTGCAGGGCAAGAGCACCCTCTGCAGCCTTGCGAACATGCAGTTACGTCCTCAGGAGGGCGCCGCTCCTGTTGTGGGCAGCTCTCACCTAACGATGCAGCCCCGTGCTACACGCTCCTGCTCACCCTTACCTGCCCTGTGCCAGGGAGCGCTAAATGTCACCCGTGAAGTCTGTCACGTGTACAACTCCTCCCTCAAAGCTCACCTGACGTCGCGGAGAGGCCGCTGCCGGAGAACACGATTAGGTTTTGGCATGTGGCCGCCGCTGCCAGCAGCTTCTGAAACCCGCCACTGACCGCGAGGCGCAGCGAGCTGCGGGGTCATCACGCTCAGCGCTCATGTCAATGCCGAGGGAGAGCGACATGGCGCCACAGTGCCGCGATAGGCATCTCTAATGAGGAAGTACAGCACTCGCGCCGGACAAGGGGCCTGGAGTGATGGAGCCTGTGCGGCGTGAGACTCGCAGGCGGATAACCCAAGCTCGAGGCCGGCAAGGTGGGGAGGGGGAGGGGTGCCAGGAACGTGGGCGCGAGCGCCGTGAGAAATATGCGGATGCCACCTTGGAAGGGGGGCCTCTCTGCGACGGCGCAGGCCGTATCGGCCCGGTTTGACCTCCTGGCGCTCTTCCATGTCATGCAGAGGCGCTGTGTTTTCGTATGGCGATGGTTTTAATGCTACACAACCCTAGGAGGGGACGGCTCGACGTAGACAGCAAAACCAGGGTCATTCACGCTCGGCTTGGCAGTGAGTACTCTGAATAACAGCGGCTTCTATCGAAATATCACAATTGGCTCAATCCCGAGCAGTGCGGGTCTGGTGTGCAAAATCCTGAGCTCCTCACTGACCTCAAGGCCTCGCCGCTTACTCACTGCACGGAACCGATGGTTTGAGTCGGTGTCGGACGGGTGAAGAGTCGGCGCGACCTCTCACGATTGTGCTGGGTGCGAGGGCCGGCACAGCTGACGCCGGAGCAAGCTGCGCCGATCACATGAGCAGCCGGCGAAGAGGGAAGCTGCGGGCGAAGCAGCGATTGTAGTGCTCCCAGTTCGCCCACGCCGGTGAGCTTCACGGAGATCCACGCCACTCACACGCACAGGCTGTTATGGACAGTACGGGGCCGCCGACTCGGGGCTTCGAGCCGGCCGAGGTCAGAAGATGTAGTGGGGGGCCCGCCAACATTGGCGCTCGTGTCCGCGTTCCTACGTTCGTGGGCTCATTGCAATCCTGCATCCCCGGCCTCGCAGGCGGTTCGGTCTCAGCGGGCGCCAAAAGCAGGACAGCGCCAACGGGCTGCGGCAGCAGCACCCCCGGACGGCGTTTGCGGTTGTCGGACGCTGCACACCCTCAGGTGCGGGCGCCGCAGCAGCGTTGGAACCGTGTCACAGCATAATCGGTCGGCGTTTACTTCCGCAGCGTATAATGGGCTGGCGTACTCGTCCAGCCCCGATACAGTCTCGCAGATCACGTTCGTCGGCAGCTCGTCGAGCAGTGCGAGTTGTCCCGCGACGCGGCTGACTGAAGCAGACCTGCTCCCCCGGCTGGAGCGCCCTCGAGCCCGTGCGTCCTGACCGCAGCTCGAATCAGGTCCCAGCTGTACATATGCCTTCCCCTCGGCCGTTGTATCAGCGGCCAGTCAGCACGAAGCTGGCGTGGGGCCTGATACATACGCTACCTGGTGGCGAGTAGCGCTCGCTGGCTCACGGCGGAGCAGTGACATGCTGTACGGAACGCCACCTATGCGTGCGCGTCGGTGACAGTCTGTCAGCATCGTGGTCGTGACATAGCAGACCACCGGTGCTCAGCATCCCCGCATTAGCGGAACTGCAGACTCACAACAATCGTTGCGGGTTTTCGCCCACCGAACCCACACCCCCTGACTTGCATCCCGAATGCCATTCCAGGCGGTCTGCGCTGAGACAGGCGGCCGGGTGTGAAGTGGCGCAGCCCATCTGCTTGGCGGACTCCTGGCGACCGGCAACCATGAGCGTCATGAACGCAGAGCCGTTCTGCAACGACCACTTCAGGATGTACTGCTACAAGGCGAGTGCATCCTCTTGTGTGGCAGAGGAGTGCAGCAATCAGCACGGCATGCGGCGCCTACATTCAGCGGGTCGCTGTCTTATTCCTGCTGGGTGCCTGCTCATCAGCAACTCCGCATCACGACTGTCTTGTGGAGCATTTTACCTGCTACCTAGTGGCGGCGACTTGTCTGGGTAATCTGGTGCACTTGATCATTATGCCATATTTTAACTGCTAACTTTGTGGGTGCCGGCCGCGCGCAGGTCGAGCGCTGCACGACGCATTGCAAGCACGACTGGAAGAAGTGCCCATTCTCGCACCCGACCGAGAACGCCCGGCGCCGGGACCCCCGGGTGCACAACTACATCCCCGAGTCGTGCCCCAACTATAAGGAGCTAGGCGCCTGCAGCTGGGGTGCGTCGTCCGAAATCTGACAGCGACCGCGTCGTTTGCTCGCATGCGCACACGGCATGCCCAGTGCCCGGCCACTGTCCCACGTTCCCTTACATGGGGTCACCCCAGCCGGACCCGCATCAAGGGCTGTGCTGGTGTATCGAGCTCACTTGTCGTCACGCATGGCGATCGTGCAACAAACTGTTGGGTGCATCTTCGGGAAGCTGCTTCAGAAGCAGTGGGCCCGTACAAAACCCACTCTCAAACAGAGTCATTCCCCGAGCGCAGGCGATGACTGCCCCTTCGCCCACGGGGTCTACGAGGTTCTGCTGCACCCGCTGCGCTACCGGACGGAGCTGTGCAAGGACTTCGTGCAGCGCGGGTTCTGTGCCCGCGACGTGTGCTTTTTCGCGCACTTCCCCTCCGAGCAGCGCACGCCGGACGAGGAGACCATGGTCCGGTACAACGTCCTGCAGGCGAGCCGCCGCCGTCGCGCCTAAGCTCTCTGACCGGTCCTGATCTGTCCGGTGGTGTCGCAGTGGATAATACACTTCGCAGGGTACATGCCCCGCATCCCTGCACTTTTGCTGTTAACTCATACAATAGCCTGCACGTTGTGCCAACGTGTTGCGTCACGGTAGACTAAGTGAGCACTGATGACGAGGTTCCGGCCAAAGAGCTGATATATCCATGCCGCGCGTGTTCATCCTGCACGACTTTTGATCGCATAAAATGTAGTACTCGAGATATTCGCTTGATATTCTAGGCACTTCAAGTATATTCTCATAACCTCTTTTGTCATTTCAAATCATCTGACATGGCTTTTTCTTGATAATAACCTTGTATTGCTTCAGAGCGAGCTGGAGAAGCACGGCAACGAGCCGGTGTGGCTGACGCGGACGGGGCCCGACGCGCCGATCCCGGGCTACATCAACGACCCCGTCGGCGTCCTGCGCGGGATGCAGGCCAACGCGCTGCAGGTGGGGACGTCATTCCTGTGTCAGGGGCAGACCTGGGGCTGCTAACTTCCGAATCGCCCAAATCTTCTGAAGTTGAAGTGCGCATTGTGCTTGCGGATCTTGCTCGCTGGTGCACCCACATGTCGCTGTGCAGATTGCTCACACGGCCGGAACATGGCCTTGAAAACGGCCATGCTTGAAACCTGATGCATGATCCTGCTCACGACAGGCGAGCCTGCAGCCGTGCCCGGTGCGCGCCGGGCCGGGGGCGCAGATCACGCGGTCCCCCAGCGGCCGGGAGTTCCACATGTGCATCACGCCCGAGCAGCTGTCGCCGAACAGGCACCAGGTCTGTTGTTCGATCTGCATCGACGATTATGATTGCAGCCGTGTCGACCTGTCGGGTGGCATGCCATAGCGCAATTTGCTGACTGTTCGCGATCGCAGCGACGCTTGTTGCGTCCAACAGTACTCTGAGCAACTTTTGCACTGTGTACACAGTAAACAGACGTCGGAGACACCAGCGCTGGATATGCATGTCCGGTGCTGGGAAACAAGCCAACAGCTCTTTCTGACCTGGTCACGCGCCACCGCAGGAGTTCGACCACTCGCCGCTGATGAGCCGCGGGACCAGCCGGGACTACCAGTCCGTCGCCGACCAGTCCAGCTTCGCTGGCGTCTTCAGCCGCGGCGCGAGCCGCGATTACGTCGACAGCATCGGTGAGCGCACCCCTGCAGTGTGACATGCGTGGCTGATGTGATGCAAGGGCATAGCGCTATAGAAGAGCCCATGATTCGGTCGTTATATCCAGCAAGGACGTATGCTTGGCATCTCATGAGCAGTAGTATGGTCGCATAGCGGGTGCACATGCACCTTCGCACCCGTTTTGCCGCACACTGACGGCATGGTCACCCCTGAACTGCTGACACCTGCACGCAGGCACGTTCAGCCGGGGCACCAGCCGCGACTACTTCAACAGCGTCGACATGGCGGAGCTGATGGCGACCGGCGGCTTCATTGGCGCTGCCCCCGGCAGCAACGAGCACAATTACGGCGCCGCGATGCGCCTGACGCAGCAGCACTCCTGGCCGGGCGCGGTGAGCCGCATCTCACAGCCGCTGCTCAGATGGTCCCTAGCGCTCGATATCGCAATTGACAGCCACACAAGAGCCTAAGCTGCAAGAGCGCTGGAAATTTTCCGCGGCTGGCTGCAACCAACAGTGCTGTGTTCGATAGTCTCATGGCTGGTCGAGGACTGCAGGGTGTGTGTGGGTCTGTCGTGGTAGTTGCGCATGCTCTGCTGCAACACGCTGGAGTGCGGAGCTGAGAATCCCATGGAGCTCAGCCGATCAACCGAAACTCCCATGCGACAGGTCGCGAGCGGCGGCCTGACTCAGAACAGTCTGGAGGCGGTAGGGCAGAGCCGGTCGCAGCAGCCCGCGGCGCCCGGCAGCTGGACCGTCGGCGGCGGCGGCAACGGCATGGCCCTGCCGCCCCTGGTCGGCGGCGCGCCGACTTTGCAGGCCGCTGTGCACGGGGCTGCCGCCGCCGCAGCTGCTGCTGCGCAGCAGGTGAGGTCCATATTTGCCCTGGCATGCATCTTTTGCTGAGTCAATCACACCCTGAGGGTCCGCGGGAGCTCACTGCATAACAGTGGCAGGTGCGACAGCGGCAGCCGGTTCGTGTCGCGGCCCGTCTCGAGCCGTTACGCTGATGTTCCTCTGTTCCGCAAGGCGTTCAAACCGGATTTTTCCCACATAGATATTTTGCTGCCATGCTTCTCGGTGCCAAGTCAAGTGGAGCATGGCACTTCTGCTGTTGATTACCCATCCCTGCTCTTATGCAGCAGGCCGCGGCGGGCGGCCACGGCACCGGAGTGTTCCTGCCGTCGCACGGCGCTGTTGGCGACCCCCTGCCGGGAGGCGCGTACCCTTCGAGCATGCCCGGTGCGGGTCTGCCGCCATCCGGGCCGCATGCTGCCGTCTGCGGCGCATCCCAGCGATCGGACGAGACGCACAGCGCGCGGACCGAGTCGCCTCCGTCGGGCGATGTGGCGGCGCAGCAGCAGCAGCAGTTGGTGCGCGCCCTCGATTCATGAGTGGCGTGCACATGAGCAGCCACTGGACCGCTCGGTGCATCATGGCTTGTGCGCGCTCGAGTCTGTGGTGAAAGTCTGCGATTCTCTGTCAGGACGGTGGACAGTTAGCCTCCGTTGCACATGCCAGCGTGACAGGCTTTTGGCTGCATGCTAGGGCTCGTCGCCGCATGGACACGGCGGCCACTTGCAAGCCGCCGCCGCTGCCGGAAGCCCTCCCAAGGCAGACCTTCTTCTGGCGGCGGGGGCTGCGGCCAATGCGGTCCCACCGTCTACCCTGTCGTCTCCCGCGGACGTGCCTCCCAGCCAGCAGCAGCAGCAGGCGAGCGACGAGGGCGTGTCGCCTGTGTCGCTGTCCCCGGATGGGACTCCGCAGCAGAGCGCGCTGCTGTACGGCACTCGCAGCGCCGGCCTGCCCCTGGGCAAGGTGGGTGTGCTGACACGGGTAGTTGGTGTCCACTGCTGCTCTGTTTGTGGCTCTGACACGTGGTGTGCCGGTGGTGCTCAAATGGCTCTCGACGACACCGTAACATGTGCCAGTGCCGCCATGTGTATCCTCATCTATGAGGAGTGC
>JAABUX010005926.1_pt1 | contig 14805 bp, 11 predicted proteins | sample 5561851 | NCBI WGS metagenome assembly JAABUX01 (sample SAMN10711883, study PRJNA513361) | rock metagenome | isolation source: Antarctica rocks | place: Antarctica: Victoria Land, Richard Nunatak red sandstone | collected 2016-01-03 | reverse complement strand
ACGGCAGGGTAGAGGGGGGAGAGCGGCAGGATGGAGAGGGGAGGGGAGAAGAGAATGACGGAAGAGAGGAGAGAGCAGAAAGGGGGTAAGGGGAGGAGAAGAGGGCGGGCATGAGGGCAGGATAGAGAGGAGATGGAGAGGTGTGGTAGGGGTCAGGACGGAAAAGGGCGCTGCTGGGGACTGCATCTGACGATGCATATTTGTGAAGGTAGTGGTTTCACGGTGGTTGGGAGGAACGATGAGAGAGGAGATGAGAAAGGGTCGATGGTGGTGGGGAGAGGAGTGGCTGAGGATGGAGAGGAGTGGTGATAGATGAGAAGCGGAGAGGAGGACAGTAAGAGGGGAAAGGACCGACAAGGAGAGACGATGATGGAGGGAAAAGGGGACGATAGGGATAGATAGGTAAGAGAGGAAGGATGTCATGAGAGCAGATAGGAGAAGATAGAGAAGGAGGAAAGGACGGGAAAGATAAGGAGACGGGAGAGAAAATAGAAAGAAAAAGGATGAAAGATAATCAGAAAATGGAGAGGGCAGTAAGGAGAATATAGAGGGGTGAATAGAGTAGGGCAAAAAGGTGAGAAGAGTTAATGGGCATAGATGTAGAGAGGAGAGGATAGACAGACGTGGAGAGGAGAAGAGATAGGGAAGGCAAGGGATCGAGACAGTGTGTGGAGCATTATATGTGTGAGATGGAGAAAGGTAAGGAGAAAAACCAGATGAGAGGGTAGAAGAGTGAGGCTAGTAGAGAGGTAAACGGGAGGTACAGATAAGACAGGGCGAGAAGAGGTGAGCACAGATGGAGAGGACAGGAGAGACGTGTGTGGTGAGGGCAACAGACCGGAGGAGGAGTGCTGGCCTCGTGGGCGGGCCTGTGCCCCGGCAACAACGAGAGCGTGGGCAAGCACCATGGAGGCAAGACGCGCAAGGGCTCACCGTGGTTACGCGCGGCCTTGATCGAGGCCGCCAAGGCGGCGGGACGCAGCAAGAACACGTACCTGGGCGCACAGTACCGGCGCATCGCGGCCCGACGCGGGGCCAAGCGGGCGGCGGTCGCCGTCGCCCATTCCATCCTGGTCATCGTCTATCATATCCTGACACGGCACGAGCCCTACCACGATCTCGGCGTGACCTACTTCGACGAGCGCGACCGGCAGGCCGTCGAGCGCCAGCTCGTCAGGCGCTTGCAGGCTTTGGGCTACGACGTGTCCTTGCAGCCGACCGCGCCGGCGGCGTGACCATGAGGAGGTTTAGATGACGAAGGTACACCTGGACACCGATCTGGGCGGTGACATCGACGATCTGTGTGCCCTGGCCCTGCTGCTGCGGTGGCCGGACGTGGAGATCACGGGCATCACGACCGTGATCGACGACGGAGGGCACCGCGCGGGCTACACACGTTATGCCCTGGACGTGGCGGGGCGACCAGACATCCCCGTGGCCGCCGGTGCGGACAGTTCGTGCGGACGCTTTCGGTTCGCGGCCGGCCTCCCACGGGAGGAGGCGTACTGGCCCGCGCCGGTCACTCCGGCTCCGGGGCTGCTGGACGATGCCCTGGCGCTGTTGAACCGCAGTATCGAGGCCGGGGCGCGTATTGTGGCCATCGGCCCCTACACGAACCTGGCCTTGCTCGACGAGGCGCACCCGGGGCTGCTGGCCCACGCTGACCTTTACCTGATGGGCGGGCACCTGCACCCCATCCCCACGGGATTCCCGCAATGGGACAACACCATGGATTTCAACGTCCAATTCGACGTCACCTCGGCGCGCCACCTTTTGGAGCGGTATAGTCCCACACTTATCCCCATCGAGGTGACAGCCCAAACGGCCCTGCGCCGGTCCCATCTCCCCGCGCTGCGCGCCGCTGGCCCTCTCGGTCAGCTCCTCGCACGGCAAGCCGAGGCCTTCGCCGCCGACGAGCAGTATGAGCAGACCTATGGGCGCGGGTGTGCGGGGCTGCCGGACGACCTCATCAATTTCCTGCACGATCCGCTGGCCTGCGCGGTCGCGCTAGGGTGGGAGGGCGTGACCAGGGAACGCGCCCGCGTCAGTACGCAGGCGCGTGACGGCTGGCTCTATGAGCAGGTACAGGTCGATGAGGCTGGCCAGCCAATGACCGTTGTCACTGCGGTGGAGGGTACCCGATTCAACGAGTTCTGGCTCAGCACAGTCACACCGTAAGGTTCGCTGCGCTGGATCGTAACTGCACGACGCCGCGACCGGCCCCTTTTCACTCCAGCAAAAACGTCCTGGGCGCATGTGTAATGGGTCCAGCGATGTACAACCTCGCGTCGGGGTGGGACTAGGTGCATGGGCGCTGGGACGGTGGTGGGGACGTGCTCGCACGGGAGGGTCCAGCTACGCAAACCCTCCCATACTCGCCGAGCGATCCGGCAAGCGGGCGCCTGGGATGGGGTGGGACTAGGCGCATGGGCGCTGGGACGGTGGTGGGGGGTTCCCCCCCACGGCGCTGGCGCGCCTCCCCTCCCAAAGGTATGATCTAACCGAGACGGTCCAGCTGCGCAGACCCTCCCGGCCAGATCATGGTCTCTCTCTTCTCGCTCGCGGTCTCCAGCATACCGACGCGGCTCAGACGGTCGTGTCCCCTAAAGGGGACCTGTCCATCATCACCGCGCGGTACGCGCTCAGTAGGCGAGCGCGAGGAGCGGTTGCCGAGATCAGAGGAAAGGAGGGCAAGCAAGATGATGATGAGCGTACGCTTGATCGCGTGGGCGCTGATCGCCGTGAGCACGTTATGGCGCGCACTGGGACATATCGACAATACGGGGCTGTCGATTGTCTGCGGCGCAGTGGTCGCTCTAGCGCATCTGAGCTAGAGAACAGAATCGGGGAGGTGTGCAACCACCTCCCCGATTCTTGTCGTACGATTGATGAGCGTACATCAGTAGTATACCTCTGACATGACATGAGGGAAAGGCCGGGGCACAACCGTGTCGGCGTGTCCCATGCGGGTCTTGGGGGCAAGGCCCCGGTTGCAACCGTATCGGCGTTTCTCATATAGGTCTGAGGCAACTGCCCACCCCCCCGTCCCCGATGGTTGATGCGGTATCCAGTGTACCGACGCGCTCCGCACGGGTGGGTCCGCTGCGGCAGACCCACCCGCACTCCGCGCGCGGTTCGCAGGATGAACTCAGACACACCACCGTCTCTATGGATCGTTACGCCTGACCGGGCGACTGACCCGGTCGGGCGTAACGCGGCGCGTCAGTCGGGTTCTGACTCGGGCAGCGTGTCTCTTCGATGCGTCTGCCACTCCCAGACGTCGCGCTGTCCTCTGACGTGCTGAAAGTAGGTCGGGCCGCGTTGGGCGAAAGCGAGCGCGAGCGCCAGGCGGGCATCGTCGTCTGGGGCCGTCCCCAGGAGGTCGGCGGCGGTGAACGAGGCATGGTCGAGTATCTGCCAGGCCATGAGGAGGTCGGGACGCACCTGATCCAGGCGTTTTTGGTCCTGGATCAGCTGCGCCCGCACATGATCGACGCCTAGACGGTCGAGCCACTCGGGGCGACAGACGCCGGTGGCGAGCCGAACGTCGCTCCGCTTGTGCGGGGCGTCCTTGTAGCCAGCCCCGAAAAACACGGGCCTGCCGCCTTCATCTAATCCCCGACAGAGAGCGAGGCGGGGGTGCCCCCCTCCGCCGGGGCCGTTGACAACCAGGAGTTCGCCGCGCGCAAAGCCAACCTCACGGTACGGCCGGAAGCGCGCCAGGTTGGCCTGCACGCTGTCGTGCTCGAAGTAGCGGACATCGGCGGCGAGAAGAGACGCCACCCGATCATGCTCGATCGGCGTGTAGTCCTCCCGGCCGTGCGCGGCGTTGTACGCACGGAGCAGATCTCGCGACTGCCACCAGGCGTCCGGCTTGGTGAGCGCCACCCGATGGAGGTCCTCGATCTCTGGCAGCGGGACCTCGCGCCAGTCGTCCGGTACATCTGACGGCTCATCGTCATCGGCGTCCGGTGCGACCTCGGTCGACTCTCGCACCGTCACCTCGCCGAGCCGTGGGATGACGATCTCCAGATCCTCGACGGTCTCCCGTAGGCCATCCTCCAGATAGGTCTTGAGGATGCGCAAGACCGGGAGTTCGCCGTGGACCAGGTAGAGCAGGCGCGGTTTGACGGTCGCGACCAGCGTCTTGATAAAGCCGGCGTCGGAGTGCGCCGAAAAAGAGATGCGATCGACGCCGCAGATCCGTTTCCAGAGTGTCCCGTCGCCGAGCTCGATCACATCGCCGCGCGACGAGGCCAGGATGCGCCCCATCACCGTGCGCGGCGAGGCGTACCCCGTCGCGACAAGTACGTCGTTCTCCCGTAGGTGCTGGAGGTACTCGACGGCGAAGCCGCCGCCCAGCATCCCCGACGGCGCGATGATGATCGCGGGGGTGGTCGCCGTCATGTGATCGGGGCGGGTCCAGTTGTTGACCGCGATCACCCCCATCTCCTTGTCGATAAAGGGCGGCCGGCCGGTCGCGAGGATGTACTTCAACAATCCGTCCGTCAGGTCGTCGCCCTCGGCGTAGATGGCACAGACGGCCAGCGCGCCGCCGTCGACCAAGATGGGGATGTGGTCGACGTCCCACACCCACGGTCGGGGGGTCCCTTGCTCGGTCGCTAGCCGCACGGCCTCGGCCCGAATGAGCGGCCACAGATCGCGCAGCTCCAGAATCAGCTCCTGGGCACGACCCAGCATGAAGGCGGCGCAGAGGACGCGTCCCCCGCGCACGAAGACGCGGGCAAACAGCGCGACGATCTTCGCGCGCCGCTCTTTAGGCGACAGGTGATGCTCGACGTTGCCGTACGTCCCCTCCGTGATGGCGACATCGACCCGCCCGAGCGTGGCAAGGTAGGCAAGATCGATCGGCCGGACCGTGCGCTGCCCGCCGCCCGAGTGGTCGCCCATATGCAAGACCGTGAGCAAGGGCGGCCCGCGCGGCCCGTTCATCTCGCCTGGATGGTACACCGGGGGCTGGTCGGGGACGACCGCTGCACAGATCGGCGGAACCCCGAACCCCTCGAAGAAGATCATCGCCGCGCCCTGCACATGCGCCGCGCCGATCAGTCGGGCTACCAGCCACGGCGCCTCGGGGTCGGGCGTGAAGCGCTGCTTCCAGCCGACGACGCTCACCCGCGCCATCACCGCCTCGACCGCCTCATCGACGGTGAGTAGCTCGGCGGTCAGGGCCTCGCTGCGAGCGCGGCGGGCCATGCGCAGGGTATCGCGCAGCTGCACGCGCATGATCTTGGCCGTCTTCTCCGAGCAATAGAGGCGCAGGGTCGGATAGCGCTCTAGCAACTCGAAGAGTGCGCCGATATGGTCGATATGGGCGTGGGTCACGATCATCCACACCAGCTCGGCCTCGGCCAGCAGCTCGGGGATGCGGTCGAACCAGGGGATGGCCGACCGCTCATCCGTGGCTCCCACGTCGCGGCCGGCGTCGACAAGGCCACAGGTGCGCGTCTTCCAACGCGGCTGGTTGCGCCGTCGCCGCTTCCGCGTCCGCTGGCGGGTAAAGGCGATGAAGGCCGACGAGCGGCCCACCTGCTCGACTCCACCCAACCAGCCACAGGTCGCGCTTATTGTCATGCTACTCGCCTCATGGTCGTCTCAGCTATCACACCACGCTGGTAGACAGGGCGCACGGGGAAGGTGGTGCTCATCGGTGGGGCCTTGTCGGCACTATGATCATGCCATGGCACCCAGTGCTCGCTCTCCAGGCTGTCTCGCTCCCGATTCCATGGTCTCATAGTGGGACGCGTGAGGCAAAGCTCTCGCTCCATCGGATGGTTGTTCTCTGCGACGAAAAGCGCCCGTCCAGGTAGGAGCCCGGTAGGCAGAGCGGTCAGGGTCTGCCCTGACCGCTCTGCCTACCGGCGTCGCTTGTGTGTAGTGCAAGATAAAGAGTGATGTCGTATGAGGCAATATGCAAAAATCGAACTTGACACTGTGCATCAACGTGACGCATTATAGTGATAAATGCCTCAGTTTACGGCGCATAGTAGGGACAGTGCGTGCGTCGCGCACGCGGAGGGGACCAATGCCTCGTCGCCGCATCAACGCCGCGCCCAAAGTGCGCACGACTGTCTACTTCGCCCCTGCGACCTACGCACAGATCGAGGCCCTGGCGACGCGCTGGCACATGCCTATCACGCGCGTGATCGAGGATCTCTCGACGCGCGGGTTGGCGCTTGCGTCGGGGGAACAGGTCGAGCGGGACGCGCTGCCGGCGATCCGCACGGTCATTGAGACGGTGCTGCGTGAGGAACTGCTCGCGATGGCCAAGCGGCTGACGGGACTCACGCAGAAGGGCGTGCGGGAGGCGGCTATCGGGACGCGTCTTGTGCGCGAACTGGCGCGGAGCTTGGAGCCGAGTAGCGCTGATGCCTGGTACGCCGCGGCTGAGCGTGACGCCGGACGGTTGCTCGCAGAGCGGACGCCACCGGGGGAGTAAGCCGTGATCGTGAGCGGCACGGGCTACGTGACGGGCCCGCGGGCCGACGCTGGCCAGCGCCTCGAGGCCCACCTCAAATACATCCAGTATCGGGCGGGAGGGGAGGGGCCGCGCATCGTCTTCGGGGAGACGGAGGACGCGCTCGCGCTGCGCGATGCGCACGAGATGATCCTGGACCAGGGGCGAGACGGCCTGCGGTTCCACAAGATCGTGATCTCACCCGCCGAGAGTGAGCGCGTGGGGGATTGGACGGCGTTCACGCGCCAAGTGATGGACGACCTCGGGCGACGGGTCGGGCTCCAGCTGACGTGGTGCGCCACGGTGCATCAGAACACGGACCATCCGCATGTGCATATTGTGCTCGCTGGGGACGGGGAACGGGCCGATGGGCGGGCCGTGCAGGTGCGGCTCTACACGCCACACTATGAATTTCTACGTGAGCGGGCAGAGTGGCACACCGAACAGGCGTGGGATAACATAGCCGTGAGTATGCGGGAGGAGTTGGTGCCCCTGAGTCCTGATGCTGTGTCTACGCGCGAGTGGCGTGTCGTGGACGGTCGCCAGGTCGCCGATACGCGTGCGGGCGCTGGAGGGCATTGGCACCGGAAGAACGAGCGACCAGACCCTCGTGCGGTACGGCAAGTCGACAAGACCGCATGCGTGTCTGCTGGCGGTGAAATACTCTTGCGACAACATGGCATCTCTGCCGGTTCCCAGGCCGAGATCTTGGAGAACCTGGGAACCAAAGCTGGGTGGCAATGGTTGCAAAAAGAGTTGGCGAAATACACCCCCGCTACCATGTCCGGCCAGTGGATAAGCGCCTCTGTCGATGTTGAACCTGGGCACGAGTCTCAGATGATCGATCGTCTGAATAGAACAGGCGCGTGGGGAGCAGTTATGCAGTCCCCAGGGACGATGCTACACCTGGTGGTTATCGTTGGAGTTGATACGGATGACGATCTCGTGATATTGGATCCCTACAACGACATGGATCCGACGGATGGCACGTCTTACACTATGACAAGGGAAGATTTTATTAATCATTGGATGTTGGGTGTCACCTTTTGGCAATCTAGGACATAACATGACCGTGCATATTGAGACAATACAGGCAAGCCGAAGTGCCGCTGTTGGGAGAACTCTGTACGATGTGGTCGCTCTCGTGGATGATCGGCCCTGCACGTTCACCGTCTTTATTGAGGACGTGGGACCGGAAGGAGACAAGATCCGCATCGTCAACTTCGTAGGGGACACGTATTGGGAGGATCTCGGAGGGAGCACATACTTCGTCACCCAAATATGCAAGTTGACGGGAGCTGTCCACGGGCATCGACCCGTCGCCTTTCCTGTGTCGTTGGACGAGCCACGGTCGTAGCTTGTCTTGGGGCGCGTCGGCCGCCTAGCGCCTCGACCATCCCCCGCCACCACGCGGAGGATGCCCGTGCGCCCATCGACGGCCCGGACGTGTCAAAGGATGCTGTCATACGGGCCGCCGCTGTGGCGATGATGCACCCTGCGAGACGCCTCGCGCAGATCGTCGTTCCAATCCTTGCCGTGGGGCAACCTGCGCTCTATCGTCGGCTGCTCGCTCGCTGTCTGCTCTGGATACCGCTCCTGTACGTGTCGCCACAACGTGTCGCCGCCCTGGTCGCGGTCGAAGGCGCACCACACCCGCCATCCCGACGTCAGCGCCCGGTCGATCAGGCGCGTCGGCAGGTCACCCGCACCGTCGGTCGAGATGACGAGGCCCGCGACCCGTCCGTCATGGAGCGCGCGGTAGCTGAGCGCGTCGATCGGCGATTCGACGAGCACGAGCGTCGGTATCCGGTCGGGGCGCCGCGTGCCCACGGGGACGCGGAAATACCCGTCGTCGCGCTGCGTCCCATCGACGAGGCCCTGGAAGCGGCGACCGGGGACTGTCCCGCGCAGGGACGCGCCCGTCACATGGTCATCGTCGCCCCGGCGCAGGAACACGGCGTTCGCGCGGTGGTCGGCGTAGATGAGGCCGCGCCCATGGAGGTCGTTGATAAACGCAGACGGCAGCGCCCGCTCGGTGGTGAGGTAGGCGCGGACCCGGGGCCATGCCCCCTCGTCGCGCACGGGCGGCGTAAACGATGCGTGCGCCTGTGCCCCTGAGTCTGTCGCGTCCTGCGCGCTCGGCGATGGGGGCGGATCGGCTGTCGGCCTCTGACCGCCAAGTCCGACGAGGTAGGTGACGCTCTTGGGGAAGCTGCGGCCCGTCAGCTGCATCACGAGGCTGATGGGCCCGGCTCCCCCCTGACCCCGTGTGTGGATGTAGAACTGCTTGCCGGTAATGCTCAGGACAACACCGGCGAGCCGATACTTGTGGGGATCATAGCGATCCCGCACGCCGCCGAGGGCGACGATGGTCGCGGCCATGTCGGTGCGCCGCGCGTGATTGACAAGTGCCTGATCCATGGCCCACTACTCCGTAGACAGGCTACAGCTGAGAGTAGTTCTAGGGACAACAGCGCGCACCGTGCTCACGACGCGGGGACAGACGGGATGGTCAGGTACGGATCGTCCCAGTGGCTCCATGTGATCGCTACCCGTGTGATAGTCACTTGGTTGCCCTCCACCGTCGACTGTATCGTTTCACTAATCGGTAGGTCCGTCTTGAGAGCGGTGTAGAGTGTTCCGATCACCGTGTTGGTCACTGGGCCGTCCTTCCCCTGAACCACGTACCGCGCCCGCAGGCTGACGCGATGGGCGTGCTGGCCCGCGATGATGCCATCCCCGACTATCGTCGCAGTGGCCGCTTGGTGGAACTGGGTGACCGTTGCATCAGGGCTGAGGTCGAGGAAGGTAGAGTTTATATCACCGGGTAGTTCACACCTGAACTGTGCCGTGGGCCTGTCTCGGGCGCAGACATGCTTGCCCGTGTTGACGAGTTCTGTCGATCCTATGCCCCTGGACTGTGATGACAGCATGTGGACTTGCATGTGGAGGAACGCCGTGGAGCCTCGATGGATGACGGTCGCGACGGTGTGAATCGAGTAGGAAGAGTTGGATGTGGCGCCTGTTTGGCTTGAGGAGATCTTTTGGGTGATGGTTGCGTGATAATTGCGCGTGCTCATGTCACGTGTCAAGGACGGCAGGATATTCCCATCGGCCAGCGTCTGCGCAGTTGTGATTTTCGTCGGCACGGATGGGGTATCCTGGGGGACGGTGGTCGGGGTTGATGTGTCGAGCGGGATAGTGGTCGGGGTATCATCGGGGGGAGCGACAATCACTGCTCCCTGCGTCGTCGCGGCGCTCTGCGGAGTGGGCGACCCGGCAGCTGGCCCCAGCGCCGCCCCGGACGATCCGGCGTACTGCCTCCGTGACGGGCATGTCTTGTCTCCGGAATAGAGAAGCCAGCTCGCGGAATAGGCCGATGCCTTGTCGGGGACGGTGCGCACCGTATACGTCGCGCCGCGATAGGTCAGCGCCAACCCGCACGCGCCCTGGGGCATGGGGAAATATGATGGGTTGCTGGTTGCGTTCGGATGGGCGCGGTCGAGGACCGTTGTCACGGAGCGGGCAGCGGTGTCAATGCCGTAGACGCGGACGACGCAGTTGAGGTAGCAGAAGCCGGCGACGGCGAGATAGTGCGTCGGGTCAATCTGGCCGATCTCGGCGATTTCGGACACGTCGTCAACCGTCGTGTGGCTGCCGTCGCTGAAGCGCACTGTCATCGTGCCGGGGCACGGTCCCTCCCTGCAACCGGGCACCTGTGCGGAGGTGACGCTCGATGACCCGTTGGTGCCGCCGAGACGCCACTGGCCGCCGCTGCCATCCCCTGAGAGGATTGGAAGTGCCGCGACGTTCCCGGCGCGGGCCGTCGCGGCACCACCCTCCCACGGCCGCGTGAGGAGGAGCGCGACGAGGATGAGGGCGACGGCGAGGCCGCCTGCCACGACCAGGCGCACCGTCCGCGAACGATGAGCGGCGCGCGGCGACCGGTGGGCTATCACCGTGACGGGGGCGGATAGCGCGACGGGTGGCGGTGATGCGGTGGTGGAGGCTGCCGAGGATGCGGGCGGGGGTGCGCCCGTCACGCCGATCGGGGCATAGCATGTGTGGCAGAACGTTGCTCCCTTCGAGAGCCGCGTCCCGCACGCCGGGCATTTCATGGCTGTCTCCTACGCATCGGTGTCTTCTGCCGCTGCGGATCTCCGGTCGCAGGACCGCTGCATGCGTTGTGGACGATGGGATCGGCGTCGGGGAGCGTCTCACCGATGCCTGCCTAGGCGCGCCCTCGCGCTGCACTCCTCTGCTGCGGGCGAGAGCAAGACGTGTCGCGGTTCCTCCTCTGTCGCCCTTACTGCCACCAGCGAGGGACACCGTTGTGTGAGAGCACGTCTCGGCGGCGCGCGGCTTCCTCCGGCGAGATGAGGCGCTCGATGCGTAGTGCGGTCGGGGGATGGGCTGCCGCGATTGCCTCCTCCCATCCCGTCCGCGCGGGCTCTAGAGGGTCGTCTTTCGCGAGCGCCGCCTTGAGCCCGTCGCGATAGTAGGCCCCAGCCGCCGTCGCCGCCGCGTCGGCGGCATACTCGTGCTCCCGTCCCCGCGCCTGTTGCACGGGCACAACAAAGAAATTCACTACGACCACTATCGGCCACGCCACGAGGAAGGCAACGAAGGCGATGACCGGATGCCGGTGCCGCATGAGCCAGCGGAGGACGTTGTGAACGATCACAAGCGGCCAGACGCTTGCCCAGATAAGCTGGCGGCCAACGGCAGCCCCGTCCTCCCAGTGCTGGAGTTCGTGCACGAGGGTGCCGGCGATCTCCGGATCGGTGTGCAGCGCGAGCTCCCCCGTTGTGAGGACGATGGTTGTGCAGTGGGCCCAAGCACCCGGCATCTTCTCATCGCTCATCATGATCCGCGGGCCGATCGCCGGGTCGATGCCCATGGCCGCCGCCGCCCCCTTCAGTAAGGGCTCAATCCGCGCCTTCTCCTCCCAGCTCATGCGGCGATAGCCATAGAGCCGCAGCCACCATCGTTCGCGCACAATGATCAGGGTGGTGAGGCCCACCATCACAACGACACCCCCGATGAGCGATGCGAGGACGTGCCCTGGCGCAGAGATCCATGAGCCGCCGTAGATGGAGAGGAAGCCAGCTACCGCGCCGCCTCCAGCGGCGGCAAGGATGATGAAGACGTTGAATCCACCGCTCAGGCCCGCGACGTAGGGGGAAAATACTCCAGACGTATTCCAGGGATGGACGCTTATGCTGATGCCCCCGATTGCACCGGCGAGAGCCCCCAGGGCCGCCACGAAGATCGCGACAGGGAGAATTGTATACGTGGCGAGGAGCCCCGCTGCAATACCCCAGGGCTGGGACTTCATCCCGAGCCAGAGCAACTCCCATACCGGACGCACTCCGCGCCGCTGCGGAGCGATATTCGCTGCTATGCGTTCCCAGGGAGAGGTGTGAGCAGCGGCCGACGCGTCGTGTCGATCTCCCGTATCGGTCGTCATGACCCTGCTATCTCCTTGTGTACCTTGACCATGCCGCACCAGCCTGATTCCAAGCGGGCGACCGAGCGGACGGCAATTTCCCCCCTGGCTAGGTTGGCAAGCATCTGGGGCTCTACGTTGAACTCATCGGAGAGACGCACGTTCCTGTCGCGTGTCCCCACTTGTTTGGCTACGATGTCGGCGTCCTCCGCGTCCACGCGGTGGACGAGTAGGAGGCCCGCGCCGAGCAGGGCTTTGCGCAGCGTCGCATCCTCCGGCAGATGTTGTGACGCCACCACAACCCTCATCTCGGCCGCGCGGCCTTGCAGGAGGAGATCGTTGATTTGCTCCGCCTCCTTGAGGGCGGCGAACTCATCAATGATGAGGAGGATGGGCACGACCGTCTGGCCTTTGACCTGTGCCTCGATGCGTACCTTGGCGACCTCCTTCACGTCTTGGAGGATGACGCGGCCCAGGAGGTCTACATCCTGATCGGCACCGAGCGCGGGCAGTTCGAGGTACGCCACGGAGGGCTGGGCGAGCACGTCGGGCCACACGAGGGCAGGCTCCTTGCGCAGCAACTCCCCGAATGAGCCATGACAGAATGCCAACAAGCGGTGGCGCAGCTCCTCGCGCCCGTTGACGAAGACGCCACCTTCGTCCTCCAGACCCTGCAATACATCATAGAGGTCGCTGTTTCTATCGCCGGTTTCTTGCTGGAGTTGTCTTGCTAGGGCCCTGATGTTGCCCTTGGCTAACGCCTCCCGCAGGCGGTCGAGTGTGACCGGGTGTCCCCCCGTCCGCATCGCGTCGACGACGGGTGGGATGACGGCCAACGCGACATCCCGATAGATCCCGGCCTCTCCCCCGAAGGAGAGCGCTCCGACAATCTTGTTGGCGACACTGTAGCCGTGCCCGGTGCAGGGGTTGTAACCGTAGGTATCAGGGGTGCTTGTGGAGACGATGTAGGATGTGCGTCCGTGGGCGCGGGCGATCCGCGCGGCGTTCAGGCGCAGGCCGCCGCCCGCACAGTCGATGATGACAACCCCGTAGCCGTGGGCGAGCGCACCGTCGGCCAGGCGAGTGAGGGTGGTCGACTTGCCGGCGCCGGGCAGACCTGGGATAAAGACATGCTGCTTGAGCTCGTCCAGGGAGAGGTCGAAAGGTTGGTCCGACACATCGGACCCGAGGCGAATAGTCCCCGGCGGATGGACCCAGGATGTTGTCATGACCCCGCTATCTCCTTGTGGACCTTGACTATGCCGCACCAGCCGGATTCTGACCGGGCGACCGAGCGGACGGCAATCTGCCCCTTACGTAGGTTGGCGAGCATCTGGGGCTCCACGTTGAACTTCTCGGTGAGGCGCACGTTCGTCGACTGTCGTGGAGTCGTCGATTGGGGATCGCGGGTGTCATCTGTGGTGATAGATGTTTCCATCGTGCCGTGCGTCCCCACCTGTTTGGCAATCATCTCGGCGTCCTCCACCTGGAGGCGATGGACGAGGAGCACGTCCGCGCCCACGACGACCTTGCGCAGCGCCGCCTCCTCGGGGAGATATTGTGTGGCCACCACTATCGCCATCGCGGCTTCACGTCCCTGGAGCAAGAGATTATTGATCTGCGACATTTCCTTGAGTGCGGCGAATTCGTCGATGATAAGGAGGATGGGTTGGACATCCTTGCCTGCCACGCGCGCTTCTAACCGCTCCATGGCCACCTCCTTGAACTCCTCAAGGAGGATGCGGCCGAGGAGGCCCACATCTTTCTCGGCACGGAGGGCTGGAAGTTCGAGGTACGCCACCGAGGGCTGAGCGAGCACCTCATCCCAGGAGAGAGCGGGATTCTTGCGCAGCAACTCACCAAATGTGCCATTACAGAATGCCATCAAGCGGTCGCGCAGTCCGTCTCGACCATTCGCAAGAGTTCCTCCGTCTCTTGGTTTCGCGATGGATTTGAGGGTACCAATCATTTCCTCTTGCTCCGCTATCTCGGCGCGATGTGCCAACTTGTTTAGCTCGGTTTCGGTCAGAGCCTTATACAGACTATCGAGCGTGACCGCTTCTCCGGCCATCCGCATGGCATTGACGATGGGCGGGATGATGCCTGACGCGACATTTCCATAGACGTCCGCATTGCCTTCATAGGAGAGAGCCCCGACAATTTTACTGCCGACGCTGGCACCCGACCCGGTACACGGATTGTAGCCGTAGGACGAGGGGTCGCTCGGGGAGACGATGTATGTCGCGACCTTGTGGGCCCCGGCGACTCGCCTGGCTTCCGTGCGCAGGCTACCGCCCTTGCAGTCGATAATGACGACTCCGTAGCCGTTGGCGAGTGCGCCGTCCATGAGACGGGTGAGCGTCGTCGTTTTTCCCGTGCCGGGCACGCCTGGGATGAAGACGTGCTGCTTGAGTTCGTCCAGAGACAGGTCGAAGGGCATGCCGGACGCGTCGGTCCCGAGGCGGATAGCGCCGCTCGGGTGGACCCAGGAGACCGTGGGCTGCGTCGATGATGACGCCGACGGTGGGGAGGATGACGGCGCTGATATAGGGTTCGTTGGTGTCCCAGGGATCGCGGACGCGCCCGGTGTATGGTGCGGTAGACGCCGTTCATAGACGGTGACGTGGAGCATGGCCTGGAGCACGAGCGGCCCCCACAAGGCTTCGCCGATAACGCTGACGACAATGTTGCCGCCATGGGGGAATAGGCCAAAGAGGAGGCGCAGGGGCCATAGCCAGACGATGACAGGGACGAACAAGGCTCCGATCGCAGCGAGGACAATCGCGCTCGTCCACCGACCGGATGGTTGGGGGCGCAAGCGGCGCCAGGTTCGATAGGCGATGGCCGCTCCGATGAGCAAGCCTGGGGCAACGAGGGC
>JAABUX010005925.1_pt1 | contig 14808 bp, 19 predicted proteins | sample 5561851 | NCBI WGS metagenome assembly JAABUX01 (sample SAMN10711883, study PRJNA513361) | rock metagenome | isolation source: Antarctica rocks | place: Antarctica: Victoria Land, Richard Nunatak red sandstone | collected 2016-01-03 | reverse complement strand
CGGGGAGACTGCGAACATCATCCATGGCGTGCCTTCCTGCCGGCCAACACCGGCATCGGTCTTCAACAACCGGGAAGGTACGCCGCCTTCCTTCTCAACCCCATACACAACATCTGGGTATAGCTCGTGGCCCGTTCGTCTCCAGGATGATCGACCATTCCCCAAAGGAGGCGGAGATGAAGTACGCGATGCTGATCTATCCTAAGCTGGGCAGTCACGAGGGACTCGGAGAGGAGGAGGCCAAGGCGTTGACCGCCGAGTACCTGGCGCTCCGTGATGACTCGCGCTGCGTTGGTGGCGCCACCTGCAGCCGGGCGACACGGCGACCACGGTTCGCCGTGGGGGCGCCGAGGATCTGATCACCGACGGGCCGTACGCCGACGCGAAGGAGGTGCTCGGGGGCTACTATCGGTGCCGTCGATCCTCGCGCTGACAAACGAGTGGGACGATCGCTGACAAGAGGCGGGAATCCCATCGAACGTGTAGAACGTCGGTCGAATGACAGTGGCTCACCCAGTGGGCAGCGCGGTGGCCGTCGACCGGTTGGCTTTCAGTCGATTCGAGGCGCCTAGCGCAGTTCGGCGGGAAGCCAGTGCGCCCAGCTGCCGGGGTCTGCGTTCACGTTGGCCCATCGGTCGAGCGCGCCTGCCAGCATGTCTGCCATCGACGCGGATGGCCACCACGCTTTCCGGACGAGCAGGACGGGGCAGGCGGCGACGGCACCGAAATCGCTGGCGTTCTCGGTGACGATCACGCGCTCGTCGGCGAACGCGAGTTGCACGAGCACGTCATCTGGAAGGTTGTGGGCGCCAAGTTGCGCGGGTGTCGTTGCGTCGTGCCCCGCGACGGCCAGAAGAGTCGCGACTCGGGGCGGCAGCATCGAGTCGATCAGAAACTTCACGCCAGCAGGCGCTGGCGCTCGCTGGCGACGCTCTCGGCTTGCGCGAGCGTGCGGTCGTTCGCGTCGATCCGGGCCTCGATCTCCTCTCTGTGGGCGGCGGCGTAGTTGAGCGCGATCACCACTTGGCGCTGGTGGATGCCGAACTGCTCAGCGAGGGCGGCCACGCGTTCGGACTCTGAGCCGCTGGTCTGCCGAAGCGCCGCGAGGATCTCCCACACGTCTGGTCCGCCCGCCAGCGCGGCTCGGCGCCCCGCAGGACCGGGCTTGAAGGCAATCCCGGGATGCGCTGTGCCGTCGAGGCCCTCGCGCACGAATCGCTCGATCAGCTCGGTGATGGTCGTCGCCTCAGCAGTCGCCTGGGTAGCGAGCCGGCCGCGCAGCTCGTCTTCGAGGCGGATGCTAGTCGTCGATCTTCCCATGGCACGTCCTTAGATTGCTTGCAATACGTCGCAATCCATTGTAGTACCGAAAGGGGGCCGAGGCGGTGATCCAGGCGCGCCGCGAGGCCGGCGTGATCCGGCACTATCTCGGCGCGAGCATCCCGTTCAGCGACATGAACGCCAGGCTCCGTGTGCGATTCGATCACCTGCGCGCCGATGGGATCACCGAGCGAAAGCGCCGGCGTCTACCCCGCCAGCCACATCGCGCTCTACAGCAACTACCGCCTCGCGGTACCACCGATCCGAGCACTGATAACTGAGTGGGACGATCTGCTGACATCGACCGGGAATCCCGCTGACATCTGAGCGGGAATCCACATCTAGCGATGGCGGAGCCGATGATGCTCTGCGGAGAGCTGGCTGGCGCTGATTCACGCCAGCCAGCTCATAACCGTAGCGCTACAGCTCGTGACACGCTCCCGCTGCTCAGGCTCGGTTGGCGCGCTCCCCAACCACCTCGGCGGCCAAGCGAGAATCGAGGCCGTCGGAGCTACCGTTGCCGTGGCCGAGGCCAGCCGCAACCTGCGCGCCGAGCTGCGGATCGACGCTTGACCAGTAGGCGATCACCCGCAACTGGGTCTCGGCACTGAGTCGATCGCTGGCGTGGGCGACAATGTTCTTGGTGAGGTGCTCGCGGTCGCTCTGGCTCATCACCTCGCGGTACAGTGTCCCGGGCTGGCCGAAGTCGTCGTCCTCGGCGTGCTTCTCATATGCGTAGCGACCCAGCTCGCCACCGGGCACCGACCAGCCAAGATCCGCGGCGTTCCGCGGATCAGCCTGCGGGCCCCCATGGCTGTTGGGCGCGTAGACAGGCTGGCTTCCCGCGTGGTGATAGGTCATCGACGCATCCTTGTTATAGGAGTGCACGTCGACCTTGGGAGCGTTGATCGGCAGTTGCTCGTAGTTGGGGCCAATCCGGTGCAGGTGGGTGTCGTGGTAGGAGAAGATTCGTCCCATCAGCATCTTGTCAGGGCTGAGGCCCGTGCCCGGGACGAGGTTGGCGGGCGAGAAGCCGGCCTGCTCGACCTCGGCGAAGAAGTTCGACGGGTTACGATCGAGCACCAGGCGGCCCAGCTGGATCGGCGGATAGTCGCCGTGCGGCCACACCTTGGTCAGGTCGAAGGGGTTGAAGCGGTAGTCCGCGGCGTCCTCAAAGGGCATGATCTGCATCTCCAGCTGCCACTCCGGAGCATCGCCGCGAGCGATCGCCTCCCGCAGGTCGCGGCGATGAAAATCAGCATCCTCGCCCGCCATTGCCGCGGCCTCCTCGTCACTGAAGGTCTCCGATCCCTGGACGGTCTTGAAGTGATACTTGACCCAGCAGCGCTCGTCTCCGGCGTTGACCCACGAGAACGTGTGACTGCTATAGCCGTTCATGTTGCGCCACGTGCGCGGAATCCCGCGGTCGGACATGAGGATGGTCACCTGGTGAGCGCTCTCGGGCGAGAGCGTCCAGAAGTCCCACATCATGTCGTTGGAGCGCAGCCCGGTATCCGGCAGGCGCTTCTGGGAGTGGATGAAGTCCTGGAACTTCGTCGCGTCGCGGACGAAGAACACCGGCGTGTTGTTGCCCACCATGTCGAAGTTGCCTTCGTCGGTGTAGAACTTCAGCGCAAAGCCGCGCGGGTCGCGCACCGTGTCGGGGAAGCCCTGCTCGCCGGCCACCTGGGAAAAGCGTGCGAAGACCGGCGTGCGCTTGCCGACGTGAGCGAGAAAGCTCGCCTTGGTGTACTGGGTGACATCCTCGGTGACCTCGAAGAAGCCGTGCGCGCCGCCGCCCTTAGCGTGCACGACGCGCTCGGGTACGCGCTCGCGGTTGAAGTGCTGCATCTTCTGCACGACGTAGTGGTCGTGCAACACAGTCGGGCCGGCCGGCCCGACTGTGAGCGAATACTCGTCGCTGGCGGCCGGGATACCGGAGTCGGTGGTCGTCGTAGGGGGCTTGCTGTTGCCGTCCCTCGTAGGTGGCTTGATGTCAGTCATCGGCTGTCTCCTCTTTCTGTCTTGCTCGGGGTTCGTCTTGCTCGACGTTTGGGTTGACGCGCGGGGGGCCAGGTTTGCTTCCCGGACTTGGATTGACGGGTGCGGTGTCGATCGTGCTGGCGCAGGCGGGGCAGAGGCCCCAGTAGACGACCTCTGCCTCGTCGATCGTGAAGCCGGAGTCCGCAGACGGCACTAGGCAGGGCGCGTGTCCCACCGCGCAGTCGACGTCAATCACGGTGGCGCAGCTACGGCAGATCAGGTGATGGTGGTTGTCGCCGACACGCGACTCGAAGCGGACGGCACTGCCCGCTGGCTCGATCCTGCGCACGATCCCAGCGCCGGTCAACGCGTGCAGGACGTCGTAGACCGCCTGGGTCGAGACGGCGCCCACGCGCGGGCGGGCAATCAGGGCGATCTCCTCGACGGTGGGATGGCCACCCTCGCGAACGGCACCGAGCACCGCCAGTCGCGGTGCTGTGACGCGCAGACCCGCCGCTCTGAGGTCCTTGAGATCGATGCTCTCGGGAGCGCTCACCGCAGCCACCAGATCAGTGTATCTAGTTTACTTGATTCAATCAAGGAAACGAATGAGACGGAAACCCGCGGTCGGTTGAGTCAAGGATCACGGGCTAGCGTGGCTAGGCGGAAGCTTGTCGCCCGGAGACCTCCGGCTAGGGGTACAGCGCCGTCGCCAACCGCCGCCGGGACTCGCGCGCAAGCGGATGCTCTGCGCCGAGCTCATCGAGCACGCCTACGACCACTCGGCGCACGTTCTCTCGCGTTCCGTCGGCGGATGAGAGTGCACCCAGCAGCAAGTCCAGCCCGCGCTCTTGATCACCGGCGTCGAGGGCGCCGAACGCCTGTTGAAGGGTCTCGGGAGCGTCGATAGCCCGCTCGAGCTCGATGCGAGCCGCCAGTCCATCCGCAGCAAAGCTCCCCGGAACGTCTGCGAGCAGCTTCAGTGCTTCGTCGCTCTCGCCCCGGCCATGCAGAATCCGCGCGAGCGGGACCACCGCGTCTGCACGGCTCGGCTCGAGCTCGACCGCTTGGCGCAGCGCGTCCTCGTCTCCGCGCTGCACGAGCGTGTCAGCTTCGGATGGAAGCAGCGCGTCCAGGAAGCGGGCCACCTCGGCCGGCGGCTTGGCGCCGACGAACTCCGCGGCAACGGTGCCGTCCTTGAACGCCTTCACGGCGGGGATGCTCCGAACCTGGTAGGTCCGAGTCAGACCGGGGTTGGCCTCAGCATCGACCTTGGCCAGCTCGATCTTGCCGGCGCGCGCGGCGACGGCGGCCTCGATCACCGGTCCGAGTGCGCGGCAGGGACCGCACCACTCCGCCCAAAAGTCAACGACCACCGGCAGCGTGCGCGAGCGCTCGATAACCGCTGACTGAAAGTCGTTCTGCGAGACATCCATGGCAAGGATGGTAGCGACCTCGTGGCCGCGATAACGTTGCTCCCGCCCTCCGTCCGGGGTCTCGCCCACCGTCCGGGGGGGACTCCTTCGAGACCAACGTCGTAGAAAGTGGCTCCGCTCGTCCCTGCTACATCTGGAGCCCTTGACTCCGAGGGTACGCGAGGCTTCGCGGTTCCCGTGCTTTGGATGGGCTCAGCGTGACGTCGGGAGAGCGACGTAGCATGACGCCCCGATGGTTGGCACGGCGTGGTACTCGGGATACCATGCGCCCGCTCCGCGTAGGGCTTCCAGCTCGGCCGGCGTCAAGTCCGGTCGTTCGGTCTATGACATCACGATCAGCAGTAGAGAAGGATTCGGACGTTTGGCCGTCTTTGGGCCAATTCTTGACGCTCTCTGGGCGGGTCTGATGCCGGGGGTCACGATCCCACCAGAGTTGGCCGTGGTCGAGGGGCTGCTTGACGGGCAGGCGGGACGGTATCGCGAGCTAAATGGCGCGACCGTGGCCACGACGAGTAGGGCTGACGCCTACATCGCGACCGGACGACAGCCTCAAAGCCAGGGCCAGGCCCAGGGCCGGCGAGGCAAGTAGTCCACGATGGCGCTCGACGTACAAGCGCACGTAATCGAACGCGCAGGCGTCCGGCTCGCAGTCGAGGAGGCGGGGGAGGGGGTCCCTGTCGTATTGCTGCATGGCTTGACCGCGACGCGGCGCTATGTGGTGATGGGCTCGGGCGCGCTCGCGCGGTCGGGCCACCGCGTGATCGCCTACGACGCGCGGGGCCACGGGCGATCCTCGCCCGCGCTCGATCCCGGCGGATACACCTACCACGAAATGGGGCTCGACCTGGAGGCTGTGCTCGACGAGCTCGGGATTCAGCGCGCCGTGCTCGCCGGGTCCTCGATGGGTGCGCACACGCTCTTGCGGTTGGCGCTCCGGCGACCCGACCGAGTGGCGGGCTTGGTGCTCATAACGCCCGCGTATGACCCTGCGACCAACGATGACCCGGATCGGCTGGCGCGCTGGGACTCACTCGCGGACGGGCTTCGCAGCGGAGGAATCGATGGATTCCTCGCTGCCTACGGGGAGCCACGCGTCCCGGCGCAGTGGCGCCAGACGGTGCTGAAGGTGGTGCGCCAGCGCCTCGCGCTGCACGAGCATCCAGAGGCGGTCGCCGACGCGCTGCGGGCGCTGCCGCGCTCACGCCCGTTCGTGGAGCTCCGGGAGCTGGCGCCGATCACGGTTCCGGTGGCCGTCGTCGCGAGCGACGACGAGGCCGACCCCGAGCATCCGCGCGCGCTGGGGGAGGCCTACGCGGCGGCGATCCCCGGCGCGAGCCTCATCACAGACGAACCCGGGCGCTCGCCGATCGCCTGGCAGGGAAGCCAGCTCTCGAAGGTGATCGCCGAGATCGCGCGGCGCGCGCAGATTGGGTGACCGGGTGACGTCGGACTAGAGCGATGGTCGGCGCCGCGGGCGCCAGGGCCACCCCCGGAACTGCCTCTGGGTGGGAGGACCAATGCCGACTCCGATCAGAGCACGACTCGCGCCCGGCGGGTGTTGACGGGCTCCTATCCGAGCACGACTCGCTCCCGGCGGGCGGTAGCGGGCGCCAGGTAACCGTTGCCTGCGAAGCGGATCCGGATCCGGAGGTGCGTCGGCGGACGGTGCCTGCCGCGCCCGAGCCGATGCCTAAAGACGACCGTGGTGGCAAACGTGCAGTTCGGTGCTAGCGCGGCGAAGCTGACCGCGACCCGGTGCCTGCCGAAGAAGTAGCTGATCTTGACGTTCGCGTTCTGTCCGCATGCAACTGCACCCGGCAGCGAACGAGGGCTGATGACCGTGCCGCGGGTGGTGAGCCGGTAGGGCTTCGAGCGCGCCTTGTGTGGCCTCGTAGTCGCGCGCAGGCGGGGCACCGGACGGGGCGAGGGATAGGTGAAGAGCGTTTGGTCGCTCCCGTAGGAGGCGACCGAGGTCCCGTGCAGGGCGACGAGCCGGTAGTGGAAGAGCGCGCCCGGCTCGAGCCCCTGAACCTGGGCTGAAACCGTGACGGGACCCACCGCGGCGGAAACGGTGCCTGCGACGGTCTGGGCGCTGTACGTCGTGCTCAGCCCATACTGGAACTCGTAGCTCGTGGTTTGCCCGTTGGGGTTGACAGTCCCGGTGAGCGTGGCAAAGCTCGTCCCGAGCCCGACGGCCTGACCGGTGATGACGCCCGGTGGGGCGTGGCCAGCGGTCTTGAACGTGCGGTCCGCTCCGAGCGAGGAACCGTACCTGCTCAGTGCAACGACGCGGTAGTGGTAGACGGTCCCTGGCAAGAGGCCGGTCGCCCTGGTCTGCACCCCGACCGTCGTGGTCCCGCTGCCGGCGCCGCGCAGCGCGCTGGCCACTCCGTAGGAGCTGGTGAGCCCCGACTGGAACTGATATGAGGTGGAGCTGCCGTTGGGGTTGACGGTGGCGCGCAGGATCGCGCTGCTAGAGGTGACGCGGGTCGCCGAACTGGTAACGACGGTCGGTGAGGACGCCGCTAGGGCGACGCCGGATACAGCGCAGATCGCTGCCAGCAACACGGCCATACCCCGCAAGATCGCCTTGCGCTTCATCTCGCCTCCTCAGACGTTGGTCAGAATCCCTTATAACACGCGACTGACGTGATTGTTGCGCTGATGGGCTTGTTGGCGCTGAGGGGTGGCGGCCTGTGACGGGCGTTGCCAGCGCGTGACGGGCGCTTCGTGCGTAGGGGAGCTGAGCGCCTCAGCGCAGGAAGGACTCCAGGCGGGGCACGAACGTCGCCTGGTCCTGGAAGAGGAAGGCGTGGCCGGCGCCGGGATAAACGACGAGCTGCGAATGCGGGATCAGGGCGGCGAGCTGATGGGCGTTGGCGAGGGGGTCGAGCGCGTCGAGCGTGCCGTCCGCCACCAGGGCCGGGACTCCGGCATGGGCGATGCCCATGCCAGCCGGCTCAGCGCCCCTCAGCCATCCGCCGATCGCGCGACTCTGCGAAAGGGGGGTTGCGCGAGGCGCGACCGTACGCTGCGGGTAGCTGAGGATGCCCGTGACGTAAGCACGCTCGGCCGCCCCCTGGCCGGCCGGAAAGAGCGCCGCCAGCACCGCTGCAGGGCTTGCGCTCAGTACCGACCGAGCGGCCGCAAGCGGCGGCGCAATGGCTCTGCCCGTACCATCCTGGTGGCGCAAAGCACCAGCCGGCGAACCTGGCCGCGGTGTTGCGCGGCCAGCGCCTGGGCGATCATGCCGCCCATCGACCAACCCAGAACATCGGGACTGTGTAGGCCAAGCCTGACGATCAGGGCGCTGGTCTGGTCTGCCATCTTGCCGATCGTCAGCGGAGCCGGCAGTGCCTGGGTCTTGCCGATGCCCGCGTTGTCAAAAGACGATCACCCGGCGGATCCGGGCGAGGTCGTCGACGAACGCCGGGTACCAATCTTCCATCGTCGCGCCGATGCCGTTGACGAGGACCAGCGGCGGGCCGCCGCCGAGCATCCGGTAGCCGACCGCGCCGAGCTTCGTGTGGGCCACCTCGACCGGAGCGGTGAGAACGGAGGGGCCATTTGCCGTCCCGTTGGAGGCCGGGGCTCCGCTCGTGCTCGCGGCCGTGCTCGCCGGGGCTCTGTGCGTCTGGCTGGAAGTCGACGAGCCACACGCAGTCAGGGCAGAGATGCTCCACGCCAAGGCCACCGCGCGGAGCACCTGCGTCCCACGCTGGGCGCTCGGCGGGCCTCGTCTGATCAGGTCGATCAGGGTCATGTCCGGCTCAGCGGCGGGCGCGCGCGCCCGCCGCTATGTAGAGCAACGTCTAGATCCCGTCGCGGCGTCTTCATGGACGAGGAGCAGCCTAGCTGGAGCTCAGTCGATACCTTTCTCCCGGAGATGCGAGGGTGAGCGAGAGGTCTGAGACGAGCATCGTCGAGAGCTGGCTGGCAAGGGCACTCCGTTCCGCGCTGCGGGCGTCGGCAGCCGTGTGTGGTCAAGCGGCGAGGGGCCAGTGGTGCTGTGCGTCCATGGCGTGCCGTCCTCCTCCTACATGTACCGGAAGGTGCTCTCCGAGCTTGCCGGGCGGGGAGTGCGCGGCGTCGCCCTCGACCTGCCTGGGTTGGGCGCCGCGGAGCGCCCGCGACTTCGACTACCGCTGGTCGGCTCTGGCGAAGTGGCTGAACGCCGCCCTGGACGAGATCGGGATCGACCGGGCCCACTTCGTCGTCCACGACATCGGCGGCCCGATCAGCTTCGAAGCGCTGCGCCTGGCGCCCGGGCGAGCCAGATCGATCACCGCGCTTGACACAATCGCGCGGCCCTCTCGCTTCCGGCGTGCGCCCGCCGCCCGAGTATTGGCCCGGCCCCTCCTCGGGCGGGCTGCGCTAGCCGCGACCGGGGAGCGCCAGCTCCAGCGGGCGCTGCGCAGGGACTGCATCGCCGGGCCGGTGCCCAGCGAGGAGGTCGAACCTACCACGGGCTGCTCAAGCGCGAGGACGGCGGGCGCGCCTGGCTGCAGGTGATACGGGGCTTCGAGCTGACCGGGACTTCGAGGAGCGGATCGCCGCTCACCTGCGCGAGCACCCATACCCCGCGCAGGTTCTCTGGGGCGATCGCGATCCTTGGATGCCAGCCGAGCAACAGGGTGAGTGGGCTCGCGAGCTGCTCGGCGCGCCCGAGATCCACCGGCTGCCGGGGCTGCACTTCGTACAGGAGAGCGCGCCCACCGAGATCGCGGCGCGCGTCGCCACGCTCGTCCACGCGGTCGAGGCGAGCGGCTCGGGGTTCTGACGAGCTCGGCGCTCTGAGAGCTCAGGTGCCTGCGATCTGTGCGATCACACCCTGCGCCTCGGGGGCTCCGGTGACCTCGAGCCACAGCCCGTCTTCCTGACGACCGATGGCGAAGCTCAGAAACGTGCAGCAGCGCTCCTCGGCGGCGACGAGCTCGCGTACGCGAGCCTCGATCTCCGGTCCGTCACGGAAGCGGACCCGCACCCCGTCCTTGATCTCGTGGTGGTCGGTCATGGCGTCGTTGAGCAGGCTGTGAATCTGCGCGGTGCGGTCGTGCAGATCGGGCGCTGAAAGGGTGCAGGCGATGTTGGAAGTGTTCATGGGCGATATCCTCCACCTTGAACCCAACTTCAAGTCAAGGGCAAGTCGATCATGAACGAGCTGACAATCGGGGAAGTCGCCGCCCGCGCGGGCATCAACACCTCGCGCATTCGCTACTACGAGCGTGTTGGCGTGCTTCCTTATGCCGAGCGCCGGACCGGCGGCCAGCGGCGTTACGCACCCGCGGTTCTCGACCGGCTGGCGATCATTGACGTTGCCCAGCGCGCCGGGCTGACCCTCGAGGAGATCCGCGAGCTAACCGGATCGGAGAACCACGGCGAGCGAATCCGGGCCTTGGCCGAGCGCAAGCTGCCCGCGGTAGAGGCGCTCATCGCGCGGGCGGAGGCGATGAGGGCATGGCTTCAGGCCGCCCAGAGCTGCGACTGTGCCACCGTCGACCTCTGCAGCCTGTTCACCGACCCAGCGCACGCGCCGCCCGCAGCCGGCGCGATCGACTCTTGCTCGGTCGCGGGCCTGGCGAGCTAGCCCGCAATGGTCCTCGAGTCCGTCGCGCTCTACGTCCTGGCCGCGCTGGCGGAGATCGGGGGCGCCTACCTTGTCTGGATCGGCCTGCACGATGGCCGAGGCGTGTGGCTCGCGGTGCTCGGCGGCATCGCCCTCTGTGCCTACGGCGTGATCGCGAGCCTGCAACCGAGCCACCAGTTCGGCCGGGTGCTCGCCGCCTACGGCGGTGTCTTCATTATCGGCTCGCTCGCTTGGGCAGTCGCTTTCGATCACTTCGTCCCGGATCGCTGGGACATCGCGGGCTGCGCAATCTGCCTGCTCGGTGTTGCGGTCCTGATGTACGCCCCGCGTTGATGGGGGGGAGAATGGAATGCTAGTCGTGACCCAACGTCGTGCCGGCGCCAGTCCGGGTCGATGCATTAAGCTTCGCGCACATGGGCTTCACGATCAAGAATTTGCGCGACGTTGAGGACGTGGCACCGAAGTTCGGGTTCGATGCGATCCAAGAGGCGCGCTTCCCGTGGCGAGACCTGGGTGCGCAAGAGACCGGTCTGGCCTACCACGTCATCAAGCCCGACCAGCAAGGCGGCGCCCACCGTCACGACGCCGCCGAGGAGATCTACGTGGTGATCGCCGGAAGCGGGCGTATCAACCTCGACGGCGAGGTGGCAGAGCTGCGGGCGCTCGACGCCGTCCGCGTGGCGCCTAATGTGGTGCGGGCGTTCGAGGCCGGGCCTGACGGCCTTGAGTTGCTGGTCTTCGGCCCGCGCCACGAAGGCGATGGAGAGATCCTCGAGGAGAACGTCTGGAAGAATTGAATCGCGTCGCTGGTCCGCCCGTCGGGCCTTCAGGCGGACCGCATCCACCATTCCGCAGTTTCGGCAGGTCCGAGGCGAGCGCGGCTCGGAGGGCGCCTAGCGTCTCATCGAGGCATCGTGGCCGTGGTGGCGACAGCTTCCTACGGATCGTGCGCACAGGACGCGACGCGCGACTTGAGCAGTGAGGAGTGAGCAGTCGGCAGAGAGGACGCGCAGCGCGGGACCGAAAATGATGAGCGGATGCGCTACCTGCCCGTTGTGTTGGCTGTTGGGATGCTGGTCGTCGCTGTCGGCGGCTGCGGCTCGGGGGGCGCACGAACGGCCGGGGCTGGCGCCCAGGTCGAAACCGGCAGCTGCCAATCGTCCGGCGCCGACGGACACGTGACCTCGCAGTCCTGTTCGTTTGTGCTCAGCGGTGGCCAGGAGTTCCGCTGCCACAAGATGGTCAGGGCCAACGTGCCGCTTGTCCGGATCGGTCAGGTGCTGCGGCATCGGAGCTTGCAGAGCACCGCGATCTACGCGCGTGTCGACGTCGAGCGGCTGCGGCTGTTGGCGGCGCCGTGGCCGGGAGGTGCACAGCGATGAGCGGCTTGCAAGGCACGTCGATGACTGCCTGCGGCTGCGCCGCGGGCTGGGGTTCAAGCTCAAAGAGGACGGGCATCTGCTCGGACAGCTCGTCGCCCACGTCGAGGCCGCGGGCGCGACAACGGTCACGACCGAGCTGGCGATCGGTTGGCCCGGCTGCCTGAGGGCGTGCATCCGAACCAGTGGGCGAAGCGGCTGCGGATCACCCGCGGATTCTCCAGCTACCTGCACACGATCGACCCGGCGACTGAGATTCCTCCGCCCGACGTCTTTCCCGTTTGCCGACAACGTGCCACCCCGTACCTGTTCTCACAGCAAGACATCTGCCGCTTGTTGGGGAAGGCGAGGCAGCTGCGCCACCCGTTGCGCGCGGCGAGCTACGAGGGGCCAAGCGCCGCAAGGCCCCGGGTTGTAACGGTTCCCGCGTACGCGCCAGCGTAACGCCAGCAGGGGTTCGCGATGCCTGTGGCGCGCAGGAGAGAACCAGCCGCCTGAGAAAACCAGCTCTTGGACGGACGGCTGATTCAGCGCGTCGCGAACTCTTCGTTGAGGACAACGCGGATAAGCTCAGTGAGTTCTGGCACTCGGCCGGTGCTCTGGTCCACGCCGCTCCCCAGACCGCCCCAACGGAGTAGAACAATCTACCAAAGCACTATTAGTCATCGTCGAAGTTCACTTAGGTGCGCTGATCCGAGGCGACCCGTCCCTTCCCCGGGGGCAGCGTGGCGTGCTGCGGACCGCGAACGTGGGGCCTACATGGCATAGGCATAGCTTTGCGCTTCTGTTGCACGCGTGTCCATGGCGGCATCCCAAGGATCCCGGGATGCCGCGCTGCGATTTCCCCCAGAGAGAGCTCGGTTGGCTGAGGGCCGTTAGATTGTCCGGAGTCTCAGCCGTTGTTGGCGACCACACCGGTGGGCTGTTGGGGTAGCCCGGCGGCCTTGCGCAACCGTGCAGCGATCTCGGCGATCTCCTCGGGGTGGGGTCCGGGGGCGAAGACCGCTGGCTGGGAGGGCAGGTCAAAGGGTGGGACGCCCTCGGGATGGGTCTCCTCGGCGATGACGAGGTCTTCGCCCGTCTCCGGGTGTGGGCCGTTGAACACCGCTGCTAACTCTTGGAAGTCCGTGGGGGAGAAGCGGTAGAGCTTTCGGTGCTCACCGCGCTTGATGTGCGGCTGGCACTCCGGGATCTTCTCGGTTGGAATGCGCGGGGAGGGGAAGAGCTTCTTCAGATCCGCTCCGGTGAGGTTTTCCAGAGCGCGCGCGTAGGCGATCTGGTGAACGCCGCCGCGAACGAGCAAGTAGCCGGTGAGAGCTCGCGCCGCTGGGTGCTTGACCATCTCGTACACCTTCAGCTTGTTGTTCCGCGCGCCGGTCTCGAGAAAGAAGTTGTGCGTGAGATCCTCGATCAGATCGCCGGATGAGAAGACGTAGTCACCGTTCCATGGCTTGCCGTTGGAGTCTTGGACGAGCGCTCCCGCCCCACCCGCAATGAACTGCTGGAGGTTCGGCGCGCCCTTCACGTTTTCCAGCGAACCGTTCTCACCTGGCTGACCCTCGCCCGTACCGGTAAGCATCGTGTTGATGGCGGTGACTACAAGCTCGATGTGGCCGAACTCTTCGGCGGCGATGCTCGCAACGAGGTCGTAGAACGGGCGTGCGTTCTGCCGGCTGCGGAAGTTCAACGACTGGTAGGTGTAGTTCATGAAGGTCGACATCTCACCGAACTTGCCGCCCAGCAGCTCTTGTACCGCCGCCGCGCCAACCGGGTCGGGATCGGATGGCGGCGGCAGTTCACTTAGCAGTCGATCAATACGCAAAATCATGTGTGGCTCCTAGGTAGGACATTGTCTCGCCAAGGCTGCCCTATCCACCGCGTGCCTAAACCTTCGCCGCGAAAACGGCAGAATGGGGCCCCATGAGTCCCTCCTCCGACGAGGCCAGAGAGACGCTACAAGCGCGGGGACTGCGCATAACTCCCCAGCGCCGAGCGATTCTCGGCGCCTTCCGGGGGGGCCCGACTGAGCATCTTTCGGCTGATGAGGTACATGCTTACGCCGCCCAGACGCTCCCGGACCTAAGCCGCGGCACCGTCTACGCCACCTTGGCGGAGTTCACCGAGACCGGCCTGTTGTCCGCACTCGGGACGCCCGAGCCCGTCCGCTATGAGACCAACACCTCCCAGCACACCCACTTTCGGTGTCGACTGTGCTTGCGCCTGTTCGATCTCGCTGGCGACCCCGTAAGTGCGTCGCAGATCATCGCCCCGGGTTTCAAAGTGGAGCGCGTTGAGACCCGAGCTGAGGGCGTGTGTGCAGACTGCACCAACTACGAGAAGGGACTGGCCGAGGGAGCACGCGCAATCTCACGAACCGGCCCGCCGGTCAACGCGCTCTCCATCCCTGGCACCGCCAGTGCGGAAATGGTAGGACCACTCGGGCCGCTGCTGCTCGCCGCCACTTCGGATGGGTTGATCCGGGTCGCGTTCGAGGAACACGCCGACGCCGCGGCGCTACGCGCTCACGCCTCCGCCCGCCGCGGTAGCCACGCAGCGCGTAGCCATCTCACCCAGGCCCACGCGACGCTGGGCCGATACTTCGCCAGGGTTACCGCGCCCCTCGACTGCGACATCGATTGGCGACATCTCGAACCAGTCGGGACCGCCTCACTCCAGGCGACGAGGATCATTCCCTATGCAGACCGCCGCTCCTACAGCGACCTGGGCATCGAGGCTCCTGCTCGCGTGCTCGGACGGATCATGGGGGCGAACCCGATCGCTATCGTCGCGCCCTGCCACCGGGTTACGCGCGGCACCGAAATACCGCGCATCTTCGTTGGCGGGCCCGGCCGTCGCCGCTGGCTCGAGCACCACGAGCGTACCGCCTAACCATGTCTGCCCTGTGTTGCCTTCCAGTTGTTACTAGGTTGTTTCGTTGGCTCTCGGGGCCCGCATCAGCGTTCGAAGGCACTAGCCCCAATACCGTTTCCTTAGCGTCCGATGGTGGGGTTATGGTTGCGGCGTGCCTCGGTCTGGTTGGATCAAGCCTGCGACGGATCAGCGGCTTTCGGATCACATCTCGATCGGGGTGCTGACGCGGGTT
>JAABUX010005924.1_pt1 | contig 14809 bp, 14 predicted proteins | sample 5561851 | NCBI WGS metagenome assembly JAABUX01 (sample SAMN10711883, study PRJNA513361) | rock metagenome | isolation source: Antarctica rocks | place: Antarctica: Victoria Land, Richard Nunatak red sandstone | collected 2016-01-03 | reverse complement strand
ACCTTGCCGGGCTGCCGCGGCCGGTCGTGGATAAGCACTCGACCGGCGGGGTGGGCGACAAAACCACGCTTGTATTGGCGCCGCTCGTGGCCGCCTGCGGGCTGCCCGTCGCCAAGATGTCGGGGCGCGGCCTGGGCCACACCGGCGGGACGCTCGATAAGCTCGAGAGCATCCCCGGCGTGCGGGTCGATCTCTCGCCCGAGGAGTTCCGCGCGCAGGTCGGGCGCATCGGCGTCGCCGTCGTCGCGCAGAGCGCCGAGGTCGTGCCGGCAGACCGCCTGCTCTACGCCCTGCGCGATGTGACGGCCACGGTCGACGCGCTGCCGCTCATCGCCAGCAGCGTCATGTGTAAGAAGCTCGCCGCCGGCGCCGACGCTATCGTGCTCGACGTTAAGACGGGGGGCGGCGCCTTCATGCGCGAGACTGGCGCGGCCATCGAGTTGGCGCGCGCCATGGTGGAGATCGGGCGCGGGGCCGGGCGGCGCATGGCCGCCCTGGTGACCGATATGGATGGTCCGCTCGGTCACGCCATCGGCAATGCGCTGGAAGTGCGCGAGGCCGTCGATACGCTGCGCGGACACGGTCCGGACGACTTCACGACACTGTGCCTGGAGTTGGCCGGGCGCATGCTCCTGCTTGGCGACAAGGCGGCCACGGCCGCGGAGGGCGTGGCGCGGGCACGCCGGGCGCTCGACGATGGCGCGGCGCTACGCGCGTTCCAGCAGTTGATCGCCGCCCAGGGAGGCCCCTCCGACTTTGACGGCGTCGACTTGCCTGAAGCGCCCGTACAAGTCCCCGTGACCGCGGCCGCCGAGGGCTACGTGCGGCGGGTCGACGCGCTGGCTCTGGGCGTGCTGGCGCGCGACCTCGGGGCCGGCCGCGCCAGCAAGAGCGACGCGATCGATCCCGCTGTCGGCGTGGTCGTGCATCGCAAAGCGGGTGAAAGGGTACATAGGGGCGAGGCGCTGGCTACGCTGCACGTCGGGCGGCGCGATGAGTCGGCCATTGCTGCGTGGGAGGCGCGCTGCCGCGACGCCTTCGCCATCGGCGCTGACGCGCCGGTTCCACGGCCATTGATCCACGCCGTGCTTTAATCCCCCCTGTCGCGCCGGATCAACACGCGTAGCCCCTCGACGGCCGTGGCGATGAGCCGGTCAAGCGGAGGGGCGCCGGAGGGTATCTCGCCCGCGCCGGTCGCGTTGACGACGGAGAGCACGCAGCCCGCGCGCAGGCCGCGGATGCTGGAAACGACGAAGAGGGCCGCCGCCTCCATCTCGGCGCATAGCACGTTGGCGCGCGCCCACATGGCGTCGGGGCGGTCGTTGTAAAGGGCTTGCAGCGGCATCGACGCGGGGGTGAGGTCGGCGTAGAGGGCGTCGGCGCTGCGCACGATACCCGTCTGTACCTCGTTGCCCAGCGCCTCGCCTGCTTGACATAACGCGTTGACGACGGTGAGGTCGGCGACAGCGGGGTAGGAGAGGGGGATATAGTGCGGCGTCGTGCCCTCGTCGCGGACCGCTCCCTGCGCCACCACGAGCGAGCCGCCGCGCAGCCCTGGCGCGATCGCGCCGGCCGTGCCCACGCGGATGAGCGTATCGGCGCCGATGGCGGCCAGTTCCTCGACGGCAATGGCCGTGGACGGGCTGCCGATGCCCGTGGAGGTGACGGACACCTTTTCGCCAAGCAGCGTCCCCGTGTACGTCACGTACTCGCGGTTCGACGCCACCAAGCGGGCGTCATCGAAATGGGCCGCGATCTTCTCACAGCGGCCGGGGTCGCCCGGCAGCAGCACGTAGCGGCCGACGTCCCCCCGCTCCAGCGCGATGTGGTATTGCTTGGACATCGACTTATGCCTTTCTATTGTCATGTGCGTTGCGTAATGGTACCTCGTGCCAAGCGGCAGCTACGCCGCGAGATGCCCCAGGTTCCGGCGCCTCCAGCGGCGTGCTATAGCTCGCGTAAGAAATCGAGCACGATGCGATTGAAATCCGCGGGGCGTTCCATGTTCAAGTGGTGGGCAGTCCCGGGGATGATGACCTTTTGCGCGCCCGCGATACCTGTTTCCAGCAACGACGCGATAGTCAGACAGTCCGGTATATCCTGGTCGCCGACAATGACGAGCGTCGGGGCGTGGATATCAGCTAATCGAGAGATCGCCGCCGGATCCAAGGGCCATGGCTCGGCCTCGTCTTTGGGCCGCGCCAGCAGTGCCGTGGTCATCCGGCGCATCCGCTCCCGCACGACTGGATCAACCTGAGCTGGCGTGCGCCGCGGTCCGTCGGTCCACATCCGCGTCATAAGCTCGACGGCGTGCGGTACATCCCCGCGCGCGAAGGCGTTCTGAATCGCCGCCCCCTGTTCTTCCAAGGATTTCGACCATGCGTAGCCCGCCAATCCTGAGGCAACGGGGATGAGAGCGTCTGCCATCGCCGGATAGGCCAAGGTAAAGTCGATCGCGATGGCGCCGCCCATGGATAATCCGAGGACGTAGGCCGACTCGATCCCGAGAAACGTCAGCAAGCTACGCAGATCCTCGTGGTGCGCATAGGGTTCCGTCGGCGTCGACGATTCTCCGTATCCGCGCACGTCGTAGCGAATGGCGCGGTACTGCCGGGCGAAGACATCGAATTGGTCGTCCCAAAGATGGCGATCCACGAGTCCGCCATGGATCATGACGAGCGGGTGTCCCTGGCCGGCCACATCGTAGACCAGCTTGGCTCCATGGACTTCGACAATGCCCGTGTCGTAGCATGTCGTATCCGTCACGAGGCCCCTCCTATTCTTGCGATCTCCAGTTCTGAGCACGGGCTTATCTATTCGCGGGGTGCGCTTCGAACATGGCTTGAGATCGGTAGAAGCAGACATCGAACTCCATAAAGAAGTTTGTCTGCCCGAAGATCACTGGCGCGTCTTCAGCTCGTGTCCATGCAAAGACGAGGCGGACGGGGCCATCGGGCGTGAGCTGCGGATGTGACGCCGATACGACCAGGGCGCGGGCCTCGATAGCACCCAAGCTACCCGTCAGTGGGATGACCGTAGCGCATTGGTCCCAGTCCGCGCCAAGCGCGACCCCGATCGGATAGGGCAGTACGTTTACCGCAGCTCCGGTATCCAGTAGGCCCACTATTTCAACCGAACGCCGTTCATAGTTGAGCGTGAGCGCCAGGCGCGGCATTAAGCTTGCGGTTGTCGCACTAGCTGATGTGTATGAGAAGCGCACGGGCGCAGCCATCATCGCTCCTTATCCGGGACCTGGGATTCTGCCTTGGCTGCGTCCAGCGCATTGAGCAGCCCTTGGGCCGCTGCTTCGTTTCCATAGGGTGTGTAGATAGGATATTCGGCGCCTGGTATAAGTCGCGTCGTTTCGTCGCCTGCGGCGCCGCGGCTGATCCAGTCGGTCAGCACGTCTTCCATCGGGCGCCCCGTGCGGCGTGCGGTCTCCCGCGCACGGCGAGCCACAGCATCGGGCAGTTCAAGCGTTATAGCCTCAGCCATCGCATCTATCCCCCTAAGCCATCTATTATATTCCTGACGACCGCAGTCGTATGCTCAGACGTCAGCATAGCACGAACGGGACGGGGCCATGCGTTATGATGGCGCCTACGACTGCATGTTGACGTGTCCCGCGACGGCGTGATACAGTCCATCCAACAGGCGCTTGACGGACAGGAGTACTCGGCGCGTCACTCGCGCAGAGAACCGGCGGTTGGTGCAAGCCGGGGGGTGATGCTGGGGAAGGCGGTCCTACACAGCGGCGCCGATCATATGCAGAGACGAGCGCGCTGTAGCTCTATGGCGCGTTAAGCGGGGTGGAACCGCGGGAGCATGATAAGGCTCTCGTCCCCGGCCACTGTCGTGGCCGGGGACGAGAGCCTTCTCTTTTGTCGCCGGCCGATCAGCCGACGAGGAGGAGAGAGCTCATATGTACCTGCAGGACGTCATCCTTGCCTTGCACCGTTTCTGGGCCGGCCACGGCTGCCTGATCGCCGAGCCCTACGACGTGGAGAAGGGCGCGGGTACGATGAACCCGCACACTTTCTTTCGCGCGCTCGGCCCCGAGCCGTGGGCTGTCGCCTACGTCGAGCCGTCGCGCCGCCCGGCCGACGACCGCTACGGCGAGAACCCCAACCGGCTCTACCAACACCACCAATATCAAACGCTTATCAAGCCCTCGTCCGACGCGATCCAGGACCTGTACCTGGCGTCACTGGAGGCGATCGGCATCGCCGGACGCGAGCACGACATCCGTTTCGTCGAGGATAACTGGGAGTCGGCTACCCTTGGCGCCTGGGGCCTGGGCTGGGAGGTCTGGCTCGACGGCATGGAGATCACGCAGTTTACCTACTTCCAGCAGTTCGCGGGCTACGACTGCGACCCGGTCTCGGTGGAGATTACCTACGGGCTGGAGCGTCTGACCAGCTATGTCCAGGGCGTCGACGATGTCTTCGACGTCATGTACGCCCCCGGCGTCAGCTACCGTGACCTGTTCCAGCAGCAGGAGTACGAGACCTCCGCCTACGGCTTCGAGGCCGCCGACGCCGCGTTGCTCGCCACGCTGTTCGGGCTCTATGAGACCGAGGCCGGGCGCGCGCTGGAGAGCGGCTTGGTCATGCCGGCCTACGACTATGTGCTGAAGTGCTCCCATACCTTTACCTTCAATCTGCTCGAGGCGCGCGGCGCTATCTCCGTGTCGGAGCGCCAGGCCTACATCGGCCGCGTGCGCCGGTTGGCCCGCGCGGTCGCGGGCGCGTACCTGCGGCAACGCGAACGGTTGGGCTACCCGCTACTCAAGCCGCTCGCCGAACGACGCTACGGCCGGGCCTTTCATGCCGCCGAAACCGCCGCCCTGGCTCAGGAAGCGATCGCGGAGGGGAGCGCGTCATGACAACCGATACGCGTGACTTGTTGCTGGAAATCGGGGTCGAGGAACTGCCGGCGCGTTTTGGCACGCCTGCGCTCGACCAGTTGGCGGCCAAAGCGGCGCCGGCCCTCGCCGTCGCCCGTCTCGCCCACGGCGAGATCGAGACTTACGGCACGACGCGCCGGCTGGCCCTGCTGATCCGGGACGTGGCTGCCGCGCGGGAGGACCGCGATGCGCTGGTGAAAGGGCCGGCCGCGCGGGCGGCCTACGACGCGGCGGGCGCGCCGACCAGGGCGGCGCAGGGCTTCGCCCGCGCGCGCGGCGTCGCCGTGGAAGAGTTGGTCGTCCAGGATGACGAGAAGGGCGTGCCGTACGTATACGTCCGCACGCGCGAGGCCGGTCAATCCGCCGACGCCATCCTGCCGGATCTGCTGCGCGACCTGGTCTACGCGCTGGAGTTCCCGCGGTCGATGCGCTGGGGCGCGCACACGTTGCGGTTTGCCCGCCCGATCCGCTGGCTGCTGTGCCTGCACGGCGACCGGCGCGTACACTTCGAGGTCGAGGGTGTGGCGACGACCACCGAAACGTACGGCCACCGCACGCTCTCGTCGGGCCGCCCGATCCCCGTCCCGGCGGCGCGCGACTACGTCGATGTCTGCCTGGCGTCCGGCGTCAAGGTCGATCCCGTCGCGCGGCGCGCCGAGATCCGGCGCCAGGTCGATGCTGTCGCGGAGAGCCTCGGCGGTCATGTGCCCGATCAGGAAGACTTACTGGAAGAGGTGACCTGGCTGGTGGAGTGGCCCACTGCTTTTTATGGACGCTTCGATCCGGACTTTCTGGACTTGCCCGAGGACGTGTTGGTCACGTCAATGCGCGCGCATCAGCGCTACTTCCCCGTCTACGCGCGGGCCGATGGGCTGCTACTGCCCGTCTTCATCGCCGTGCGCAACGGCGGCGACGCGTCTCTGGACAAGGTGCGCCACGGCAACGAGAAGGTGCTGCGGGCGCGCCTCTCCGACGCCCGTTTCTTTTGGGACGAGGATCGCCGCCGGCGCCTCGACGACCGGCTCGATGGGCTAAAGCGGGTGGTGTTCCAGGAGCGTTTGGGCAGCCAGTATCTGCGTACCGAGCGCATCGTGTGGCTGGCCGAGCACATAGCCGCCATCTGGGCTACGACGCGGCGACCCACGCCGTGGTCTCGCGCACGGCATGGTTGTGCAAGTGCGACCTGTCCACGGGTCTGGTCGGCGAGTTCCCCGAGTTGCAGGGGGTGATGGGGCGCGCGTACGCGCGGGCGCAGGGCGAGGAGGAGTCGGTGGCGACCGGCATCTTCGAGCACTACCTGCCGCGCGGCGCGGATGACGCGCTGCCGGAGAGCCCGACCGGCGTCGCGGTGGGGCTAGCGGACCGCTTGAATACGCTGGCCGGTTTCTTCGGGCTGGGGCTGGCGCCGAGCGGCTCGGCCGATCCGTTCGCCCTGCGCCGGGCCACGCAGGGCGTGACCGCGATCGTCGTGGGGCAGCGCCTACGCCTGAGCCTCGGCGCACTGCTGGATGCCGCACTGGCCGGCTACGCGCGGTTCGACGAGGCCACACATGCCGGCACGAAGGACGATCTGCTACGGTTTTTCCGTGCGCGGCTTGAAGGCGCGATGAAGGAGCGTGGGCTGCGCTACGATGTGGTTGAGGCCGTACTTGCTGTAGGGTACGACGACATGGCCGATGCCGTGGCGCGCGCCGAGGCGTTGGATCGCGCCCTGCGCACACCGGTGTTCGCGGCGGTGACCGGCGCCTTCAAGCGTATCGTCAACATCGCTGCCAAAGCGGAATCCGCTGGCGTTGATGAGGATAGCGCCGCGGGGATAGATGTTGACGCGCTGGATGCGGCCGAGGCGGCGCTCTGGCAGGCTTTTCTTGACGTGCGCGCGGACGCGGAGCGCGTCCTGGCGTCGGAGGACTACGCCCAATTCTATCGGCTAGTCGCCGCGCTCAAGGGTCCGGTCGACGCCTTCTTCGCGCAAGTGCTGGTTATGGACCCCGACCCAGCCGTGCGTCGCCGCCGGCTCGCCATGCTGCGCGACATAGCGGCGTTGCTTACGCGCCCGGTGGACCTGGGGAAGCTGGTGATGGGGTAGCATAAGAGGTAGCCCTGTCCGACAAAGGCGCCGTATAGAGAGGAAGAGACATGTCTCAGCAATCGCGGCATGATGGAGAAGACGACAAACACGCGGCATTGATTCAGGCCGCCACGGAGGCGCGCGAGCGGGCCTACGCGCCCTATTCGGGCTTCAAGGTCGGCGCGGCGCTGCGCGGCGAGTCGGGCCGCATCTATAAGGGCTGCAACGTGGAGAACGCGTCGTACGGCCTCACCAGCTGCGCCGAGCGCAACGCTGTCTTCGCCGCCGTGCAGGACGGCGAGCGCCGCTTCGTGGCTGCTGCCGTGGTGACAGAGACGGCCGTTCCGACGCCGCCGTGTGGGGCGTGCCGGCAGGTGCTGCTGGAGTTCGCGGGGGCCGGCGAGATGGACCGCGACATGGACGTCGTGCTGGCGACACTTGACGGGGCGCGACGCCTCACGCGCCTCTCCGTGCTGCTCCCCGACAGTTTCGCCAGCTTCGACGTACCGGGCGATTAGGTCCCGCTCCTCCTCGCTTGCGTCAGTATCAGCCAACGGGGACCGTGGGGCGCGACCATCCCCACCTTGCTATACTGGACAACAGTGCGACCATTCGATATTATGGACTGGAGTAAGACCGATGGTGATATCCGAGGCAGCCCCGCACCGCGACATCCGCCAAGCCGTAGATGGCGCGTTCACGTCCGACACGCTCGCGTCCTTTACGCGCGCCTTCGCCGCTGACGGCGCCAATCGCGTCGTGCAGAACGCCGTCACGCAGGTCACGGTGGACGATGTTGCCCTGAACAGGGACGTCCTCACGCACACGGACCACACCTTCTCGTGCCAACTCGACGACTGGCCGGCCACGAATCAGAAAAAGAGTGGGCGCTGCTGGCTGTTCGCCGGCCTCAACCTGTTGCGGCCCGGCGCGATGACGGCGATGCGGCTCAAGGAGTTCGAGTTCAGCCAGAACTATCTCCTCTTTTGGCACAAACTCGAGCGGGCGAATTACGTCTTCGAGGCCATCATCGAGACGGCGAGCCGCCCGGTAGATGATCGGACCATCGCGTTCCTCCTCGCGGACCCGCTTCCCGACGGAGGCCAGTGGAATATGTTCGCCGGCCTGATCACGAAGTATGGCCTAGCGCCGCAGGCCGCCATGCCCGAGACGGAGAGTTCGTCTAATACGCAGCGCATGAACGCCATTCTGGGGACGATCGTGCGACAGGGGGCGCAGCGCCTGCGCGCGCTGTGCGCCGAGGGCGCGGATCGTGCGCAGGCGCGCGCCGCGAAAGAGGCGCTGCTGCGCACGGTGCACCGCGTCCTCTGTGTCCATCTGGGCACGCCGCCCGACCGCTTCGCGTGGCAGTGGCGCGATGCGGATAAGGGGTTCCACCGCGCGGAGGAGATGACGCCACAGCAGTTCGCTGCCGCCTTCGTTACCTTGCCGCTCGACGACTACGTGTGCCTTGTCCACGACCCGCGCCCCTCCAGCCCGTTGGGGCGGACCTTTGCCGTGGAGTACTTGGGCAACATCGTCGGCGGCGCGCGTGTTACGTATCTGAATGTGGAGATCGCGTTGATGAAAGGGCTGACACGACGCGCGCTCCTCGATGGCGAGCCCGTCTGGTTCGGCTGCGATGTTGGCAAGCAGATGCGCCGCGACCTCGGCCTCTGGGATGCGCACATGTTCGAGTACGAGGCAGTGTACCAGACCGCGTTCACGCTGGATAAGGCCGCGCGTCTGGAGTATCAAGAGACGCAGATGACGCATGCGATGCTGTTCACGGGCGTGGATGTGGTTGGCGACGACGTGCGGCGCTGGCGCGTGGAGAATAGTTGGGGCACGGATAACGGGCAACAGGGTTTCTACACGATGAACGACTCGTGGTACGACGAGTACATCTTTGAGATCGCGGCCCGCAAAGAGTCGTTACCCCCCGAGTTACGCGCGGCGCTCGACGAGGAACCGCTCATCCTGCCGGCTTGGGACCCGATGGGCGCCCTCGCGCGGTAGCCGCGCCCTACGCCACGAGCCCGCGGACTTAGGGACATTGTAGAGGGAAAACTGTAGCTGTTAGCTAGCAGCCACTACCGTGACGTTCGTGCGCGCGCAGTACGCGATCGACGACGAGTGCGAAAGCGTCCCAGGAGAACCTGTTGCGCCACGGCGGCTCGGTCTTGTAATAGGGCAGCGATGGGTTGGTCTGTAGGTACTCGTGCAGTATCACGCCATAGCGAAACTCCAGAGCCAGACGCGCCTGCAGGCGTGTGAGGGCGCCTGGCATGCCGTGCAGTCCCGCGGCCCCGATGGAGAGGGCATCGTAGAGCAGCCACGATGCGCCGTTTTGGTAGTCGCCTGGGATGCCGAATTGCCTGGAGGATGCGAGTCCCGCGCCGTCCGCGTCGTTGACGCCCGGCATGACGACGACACGGAAGCCGGGTCCGAATGGGCTGAGGTGGCGCAGGGTGCTCAACACCATTTTGTTCGACAGGATGGGACGGTTGAACAACCACATCGAGAGGAATTCGCCCGTCAGAGCGCTGGCGTCGCTGGCGGGGATGCGTTTGCTGACGGTGAGGTAGCCGCGGTGGGCGTCAAACATGCCGCGATAGGCGTTCTCCGCCTTCGCGATGTAGTGCGTCGGTACGGATAGCCCCAAACCCTTGGCGCAGCGCATGGCGACGGCGAACAACCCTTGGTTGTAGGAGAGTGTATCCGGGACCGGCAGGCGATAGGCGTCCCACCAACTGGCGTACGTCCCCGGCGAGGATATGAATCGGCCGTTGTGGCTACGTCGCACCAGGTATGCCAGGGTGCGCTGAAGGAGGCGCCGCGGCGGCGTCGCATGGTAGAGTTCCAGATTATGCCAGGCCCAGATGAGCGCCAAGGCGGCCGATTCGTCGTCGTGATACTGCGGGTAGCGATAGGCGTTGATGAACCAGGTTGGCGGTTCGCCGTCGGCGCGCTCGTTGGCCGCGAACCTGTCCAGCACATAGGTGGAGAAGCGGCGGTCATCCATGGTTTGGGCCACCCAGAACGAGTCGCGCAGGTAGGGGTTGTAGTACGCGGGGCTGGGGTAGACGACGATCTGGCGACGGACGTAGTTGCGACGCAGCGTCGTGGCGACGACGAAGCGCAGTTGTTGCTCCGAAGTCGTAAGGTGGGCCACACCGACGCCGGTCGCGGAACCGCGCCGCGCGCCGACGGCGGCGCGTGCCCCCGCCGCCTCGCCACTATGGATGGGCCCTGTCGAGGCGGTCCGTTTCGTCGGAGCGATGACGAGCGCGAGGAGTAGGCACGCCGTGACACAGCACAGCGCGCCCCGGCGGCGACGAATATGGGTACGTGTCGGTCGCAGTGTGCTACCCCTCCTGTTCACGATGTCCGCGCGGGCTTGGCGCCGCTCGATGTCTCGATATGGGATTGTATCGTACGCTGATGATAGTATCCGCTACGAGAGCTCGGCGCAACAAGAGACCTGTCTACCCGTCCACCTGTCTACCCACGTCAGACGACGATTGTGCACCGCGGGTCATCCCCGTGTGCGACAATACAGACTATAACGTATCCGCCGCGTTAGGGTGTAGAGCCCGACGCATTGGTTAAGGACGTCCACGACGCTATGACGACGCTCACTGTCTATTACGACTACACCGACCCCTGGAGCTATATCGCGGCCTTCCGGGCCGACTGGCTGCGCGCGCGGGTCCCCGACTTAGAGGCGCATTGGTGGCCTTTCGAAGTGCGGCCAGAGTTGCCGCCGCGCGGCGCGCGACCCCAGAACCCCGCGTTTCTGCGCCGCAAGCACCAATACGACATCGACGAATTGACGCGCGAGCTTGGTATCAAGATCCATGTGCCCTATGACCGCGTCACCAACTCGCGCCTGTCGCTGGCGGGCAGCCTCTTCGCGCGCGACGCCACGCGCACACGGCAGTCTAGCCGACCCGGCGGGGAGGAGGGGCGGGATGGGGCCGCCAACCTGTTCGACGCGTACCACCGCGCCATCTTTCGGGGCTTCTTCGAGCAGCAGCGCGACATCGGGTCGCTTGATACCGTCGTCTCCATCGGCGGTGAGAGCGGCCTCGACGAGGACGCGCTGCGCGTCGCGCTGGAGGAACGCCACTACGAGGATGAAGTGGTGCGGCTGCGCGCTGAGGCCGAAGAGTTCGGCGTCATGGCCGTCCCGACTTTCGTCGCCAACAATCAGGGCGCCGTCGGCATCGTCGCCAAGGAGCGGCTGTTGCGTGTTGTCACCACGTCGTCGCCGCCAGTGGTTATGCCTGAAGCCGGCGTGTCTTGAGTAGTTAGTAGTTAGTAGCTAGAAGATGTATCTAACTATTAACTACTACGAGGAAAGATATGGAGCAGCAACGGCTGGCCGGCCAGGTCGCCCTGGTGACCGGCGGGGGACGCGGCGTAGGGCGCGCCGTCTGCCTGGCGCTGGCCCGCGAGGGCGCGCGCGTCGCTCCCTTCTCGCGGCGCGCCGACGAGGTCGCCACGACCGTAGACATGGCGCGGGCGCTGGGCGGCGAGGGTTTGCCTCTCTCCGGCGATGTCAGCGACTACGCCGCCGTGGAGGCCGAGGTCGCCACGCTACTGCGCCTATGGGGGCGGCTCGACGTCGTCGTCAACAACGCCGGTACAATCGCGCCGATCGAGCGCCTGTGGGAGGCCGACCCGGCGGCGTGGCAGCGCAACATCACGACCAACCTCGTCGGCGTGTTCAACGTCTGCCGCGCTGCCCTGCCGCACATGCTAGAGCGCGGCAGCGGCTGCATCGTCAATGTGTCGAGCGGGGCCGCCCGTAACCCCGTCGCGGGGTGGAGCGCCTATTGCGCCGCCAAGGCTGGCCTGGACCACCTGACGCGCGTGTTGGCCGCCGAGGTTGGAGACCAGGGCGTGCGCGTCAACGCCGTCTATCCCGGCGTCATCGACACACGCATGCAGGCGGAGATCCGTGACGCCGGCGAAAAGAGCTTCGGACGCGAGAACCTGGCGCGCTTCCGGGGCTACAAAGAGCAGGGCGTGCTGCGCGCCCCCGAGGAACCGGCCGCGCTGATCGCCTGGGTCGCGGCAAGCCCCGACGTGCATGGCGAGTTCCTGAGCATCGACGACCCCGCCACGATGCAACGCGCCGGCCTGCCGCTCGGCACGCGCCGCGACTAGCTCTTCTTTGTAAGGCTTAGGCCTCGCCCATCATGAGGCCCTCGATGGAGTGCGCCTGGACGATGGGCTCCAGCGTATCCACCACGCGGCAGGTCAAGTGCGGGCGCAACGACTCTGGCAGCGTCTCGTAAAAGGCCCGGCTAAATTGTAGGTCATGGCGCTCCGCGTTGATCGCCCCCGGCGCGTCCACCCCCAGCACCAGCGCCGGACGCCGTTTGTCCGAATGGTTCGCGGTACCACGGTGGATTGTGAGCGCCGACCGCGCCGAGATGTCGCCCATCCGGGGCATTTTTCGCTGTGCGCGCTCGGCGTAGCGCCCATAGAACTCCTTGGGCGGGAACATGGCGTGCTCGAACTCGCTCGGGTCGTCCCATTGTGTGCCTGGCGCTATCTCGAACGGACCCATATCCTCGTACACATCGACGGTGGTGAGGTTGAACGCCAGCGAGTTCAGGCGGCGGCCGGTCAAGGTGTCCTCGGGTGCCGGAAAATCGCGATGCCAGGGCTGATCGACCGCGCCTGGCAGCGGCACGTCGAAGCCGATCTCCACGATCTTGTACTCAGGACCGAGTATGGCCTCACTGACGGTGACGACCCAGGGGTGCGTGGCGAGGTCGACGAAACCGCGGATCTCTTCGGGATGGATCTCGACGTAGTAGCGTTTGGGTCCGCGGCCGACGGCGCCGCCCGGTCGCGCGAGGGCGTCCCGGAAGAGGGCGTCGATATCTTCGTCGAGGGCTTGCGCCCACGCGCGGTCGAAGGCCCCTTTGAGGCCGATGATGCCGTCTCCGTAGATGCCGCCCATGATGGCGGCTGTATCGAACCGCGCGGTTTGCGCCTCTTGCACCTGTGGAGTCGTGGTCATGGTAGTCATATCACAATCCTCCTCGATTTTGATAATGCGCGCCGGACCGCCCAACGCGCATATTGCATCACACCCGCCAATGTCGTGCCGACTCGCCATGCAGCGGGTTAAGCGGCTTCGATAGTGCTGGTGAGCCCATACGTTTGCTCAAAGCGCTCACGATAATATTCGGCCTGCTCTTTTGGGCAGATGGCGGCGATCCCTTGGCCCGTCGTGTCGACGAGCGTGGCGATCTCCCAGCCGTCGGCGAGGCTTTTGCCAGGTACCGTGCGATGTACCGCGACGGCCACCTCCAGATAGGTGTGGATTGGGTCGTCGTGGATGATGACGTGGTACGGCCGCAACGCTCTGATCCGTACCTGCTCGTCGAGCGCGGGATCTTGCGTCGCCGCGGACATCATACCTACTCCTTGAACATTTGACGTGCCCTCATACTGTAGCATAGCCTATCCCCGTGGATGATGAGGTCGGAGATCAGCGGTCCCTACAAAGCCTTGTAATACCGAACTAAAGGTAAAGCAGTATACCCGGCCTTCTCATAGGATCTTCTGGCCGGTGCGTGACTTGGATCTCCACCTGTACCAACCACAGCCAACGTGATCCCGCTTCCCTTCATCTTTTCAAGGACGAAGGTGTTCAATGCTGTGCCTATGCCATGGTTTTGATAGTCAGGATGCACGGCGAGCAATTCAACTTCTCCGGTTTGACTATCACTATGCAATGCATAGGCGATAAATCCAGCGACTGTTTCATCTAGTTGTGCAACAAAGACGGTGAATCTGTCATCGTCTTTGCATACTCTTTCGACCACCTCTCTTTGCTGTTTCTGCCAATCCGGATAAAGTGCTGTATAGATTTGGGCGCCGAGTACCTGCTTAAATGACGTGAAGACGGGCGCCCATGCTAGTAGTGATAACTGAATCACGCCTTCAATATCGTGCTGGGAAACAGGCCGAATCTGTAGTGTCATAGCAAACCTTTGATCCTGTACGCCAATTATATATCGCGCTCCGTTCGGATGCCCTGGCGTTGGACTTCGGCGTCCAGCTGTGTCCGTTGCTCCTGTGTGGCGACTCCGATCGCGGCCGGATACACTTGAGCCACAAAGTTCCGCCGGCTATCGCGGCGCAGCAGTGGCAAAACGGCCTCTGTAAACTCCTCAGCGGTTGTGGCGGCCGCCAGGGACGTTAGGTAGGCCGCCATATAAACTTGCTCACCGACCGGGATCATCCAACTACCGATCTCGTCACCAAACACGATCTCATCGCCCTGATCGAGCGCGTCGATCAACTCGAATAGAATCTCGAAGCAGGCGACAGCGTGCTCATGCACGCCCCGCACGGTGAGTTGGCGACTCGCTGTGAGCAGATCGCCAAGCCGGCCGAACCACTCTTTGGTCTCCTCAGGGATGTGCCTGTAATTCCGCGAGTTGATGGCGAACGGCGCGTAGTACACACCAGCCAGCGACTCGCTGTGGAAGAGCTTTACCTCCTCCAGCAGCGTTTCCCCCTCGACCGACGCTGGCGGCAGCGTCTTGGCGTACGGCCCAAAGACGGCGTCGCGCTGGTCATAGGCCATCTCATCGTACGCCACACTCAAAACATCAAGTAGCAGTGACGTGTCTCGCGTGGACAGGTCGTGGAACAGGCGTGCTTTGTCCATGTTTTACTCTTCGCTAGCAGTTTGTCGGAGAGAAGCGGGCTCTCCATCCCGCGCGCGGTGGTACAGTAGGAAGCATGAGTAGAACATTCAAAACCGTGGACTATGAGGCGGCGCTCGACCTGACCGTGCG
>JAABUX010005923.1_pt1 | contig 14809 bp, 13 predicted proteins | sample 5561851 | NCBI WGS metagenome assembly JAABUX01 (sample SAMN10711883, study PRJNA513361) | rock metagenome | isolation source: Antarctica rocks | place: Antarctica: Victoria Land, Richard Nunatak red sandstone | collected 2016-01-03 | reverse complement strand
TTCGAGAGCAATTCATTTCTTACTTGTTAAGCCCCGCCCTGTACAATTCTTATTCGCCAAAGTGATTCAAGCTTGATATTGTGCATACATATGAAATTGACAGTGACGTCCACCTTCCCCGCTCAGCGATGACTAAGCATTCTCGGATAACTATCCTAGGCACAAACTCCTGGGAGCTTGGTCGCCCCTGTTTCCATATCCACCGTCTATACTGTAATTTCAAAAGATAGGCGCCACAGAGTTGGGACATGTTCGCCAGAGATGTCGCCAGGACATCGTAATATCCACCTGACATCACCCCGGCTTCTCAAAACGTTTCTCAATCCCCTCCAGCCCTTCCGCCTCCTTCGAGAAGAGTTTCATGGTCTCCGGGTCCGCTATGTCTCGGATTGGACAGTATTCAACCAACTCGTGGTGGCGAGTGCTGTCTATGTATTCTTCACAAATCTTTTGCCGGGGATAACATTCGCCAGTGATCTGTATGTGCTGACGGGCAAGAGCTGGGGGACCATTGAAGTGGTTTTCAGTACGGGTCTGTGTGGGGTGATCTTTACTTTGTGAGTACTAAAATTCTGTGTGTTTGAATTTGATTGTAGAAAAGAACGGTTGCGTTAGGGATTCCCCATGGCTCATGATTAGAAACGTTGGATGCAAACGATATGGCTGTCCTCGATGCAATGGAGGGAATGTAGAGAACGAAGAAAAGACAAACCATCTTCGTTGCAAAACGGAAAGTGCAGGCTGGTATCCTAATGCAATTGAATATACGCAAAGCGGTAGACACACATTGGAGTGTGGCATTTTCATGAGGTTTGAGATTTGAATTAGTCTTTCGCGGATTTACTGTGAATAAGCAGCAGCAGCATCTACTCATGTTGGGCAATTGAAGTAATCCCAGCTTACAATCAGCACCACAGATTTTCCGCGCAGCCTCTCACGATCCTGGGAGTGACGGGGCCTTTCTCCGTCCTTGCCGAAAACATCTACACATTATGTGTCACCTCGTTCAACGTAAGCCAATCCCATTTCCCCAACCTTTCTCCCCAGACCCATCAATAGATCAACCAGATCCCATTCCTCCCCTTCATGGCCTGGACCCTCATCCACAGCTGCTGGCTCCATTATATCCTCGCCATCCTCAATGCCCACGACTGGACAATGCGCTACGTGACAACTTTCAACACAGAAATCTTCTCCCTCCTAAATTCTATTATCTACTTCCACAAAGCCATCCAGGAGCTCCAACGTGCCCACGATGCCCTTTCCTTCGCCGCCTTCCTCTATGCCATCATTGGCGCCATTGGCACTATGCTCGTCGCTATATTCCTCTCCACGGCGGAGAAATGGGCACGGCTGTTCCATCGCTACATCCGTATGGATCTCGCTGAGTATGCGGCTGCCATCAGTATCATCATCTTCATTGGGATGCCGCATGTGGGTGAGCTGGCTTCACTCGATAAGCAAACATTGCAGGTCAGCAGCCAAGCCTTCCGGCCCAGCGATCCTGGAAGAGATACCTTCCTGGTGCATTTCTGGCATCTACCCACCGGATGGGTCTTCGCGGCTATCGTTCCCGGGATGATCATCACGGTCCTCTTCTTCTTCGACCATGAAGTCAGCAGCATCATCTGCACCATCGATCGCTACGGCACTAAGAAGCGTGGGGGGTTTGCGTGGGATATCGTGCTTCTGGGAACCACGACTGCTCTGTGCGGTATACTAGGCATACCGCCAGCGAATGGCCTCCTCCCACAAGCTCCACTGCACTCCGAGAGTCTGCTGCATACCGAGAAAGAGGAAGTCGCTGTCTCTGTAGCTGACAAGGAGAAGGTCGAAATTAAAGAAGTGAGAAGGGTCTACGAGCAGCGCTGGAGCGCCTTCCTCCAGGCAGCCGGGATCTTGACATTCATCAGTCCGCCTCTTCAGCTGGTACTGGGGCTGACGCCGACAAGTGTGTTGGCAGGTTTATTTTTGTTTATGGGGGAGCAGAGCCTGGCTGTGAAGTATGTCCTTCTTTTCTCCCTGCCTAGCTACATCACTTTTGCTGTGCAGTGGACGGCTGATGGAGTTCATTAGTCCGATTCTTTACCGTACATTCTATCTCCTCACCCCACCCTCCGAACTCCCACCCCTCCCCGCCGACGTCCGTGGCTGGATTGGCGTCCACATTTACACCATGACCCAGATAATTGCGACAGCAGTGATCTTCATCGTAACATTGACGAAAGGGGCGCCCGCGTTTCCAATCATCATCATAGCGTTCGTGCCCATCCGACTACTTCTAATGAATAGACTGTGGGCCAGATCCACCCTAAGATTCGTTGACGCTTGGGCTTGTCGACCGGGAAGGCCCGAAGACGAAGAGGAAGGTGGAGGAGGAGCAGCCGGAGATGGTGAGGGCAAAAGGAATCAGAATAACGACAACAGAGAGCTTAACGAGAAAGTGAAGGAGGCTGTGTAAACAACAGCGACTGGCCTAAGATCAAAAAAACCTCCTGGCCTACCAATTCTCCTTCCCCAGTCCCCTGCCGCCGCCTTCGTATCTCATCTTGACCTGCAACGTGCACCTATTGGCACCGGGACCAGAGTCGGTTGTCTGTTGCAAGCGGCGATGGATGGGTTCTGTGGTTGTTTGACCACATTTAGTACATGGGAGGTGGAACTGAAAGGTTTGAGGACCAGGCATGCGTATAGTTATGAAGTGGTGAGCGGGGGTACGGGATTGGGCCTGATGGTTGTCGTCATCGGAAGTCTGCGCCCGCCCATTTGTGCCCTTTTCTCGTAGTCTCCAACCACTTCCAAACATCTTCAGCTTCGCCGAAAGGTAGGCTAAAAGTCGGAGACTCTGCAGAATCCCTGGGGAAGGCATCCCAACAGACCAAATGTCGGAGCAATCTGCAGTCCTTGTTTGAAAGCTGCATGTGTCTTTGCTAAAAGTCGGAGTTTCTGGAGCGGCCACTATTTAAACGATTCTATCGCACTAAAGGTCGAAAACATGTAAAAACTCACGATGGAGTGTTAGGATATGCGTGGAAGTCCTGCAGCGAACGCGCCTAGCCAGGCTAAAAGTCGGAGAAAATCCATTTGTGGCAACGGAGGCTTTCCCCGAGGACTTCAATGTTGATAAGGTCTATGCCACTATTGCTTAGTATATAGCGGCCTCAGGCAGCGGCTTTCGGCCCGCAATGAGACGAGCTAGCAGGCGCCTGACATCGCGACTAAAAAGCATCGAGCAAGATCCTCTCCGTCCGCAAAGTCATCTCCCATCAAAACAGGCAACGGCACATTCTTGAATCCTTGTGACGCGTCCGACGAAGCCTCTTTCGATTCCCTTCTCGGAATACGATCAGCTCTACAGAGATCCTACGACTTCTCAACCATTGGGCTCTCAAACCCTTCCCGGACATCCGCGAGTAGCCCTGCAGGATGCCGCGCGACTTCGCGATTCTCTCCTTCGAGAGCTGTGGGCTACCGATCTGGAGCGTATGGCCCCGCATCTGTGGATAATGTCGACGCAGTGCAGCAACAACGTCTCCCCTCTACATCGGCAGAAAGTAAACGGGCGAGAGGTCATTGTGACGGAAGACCCACGATTACATCTAGTATGAATCTATGACCGAGTCTTTATCAAGCCATTACCGCAATACCTTCTTTCGTATACCTTCTGGTCGGATACTATATCAAACGAAAGATCTGTTCTGCGGAGAAGCACTCGGGAAGAGCAGCAGACGTGTTCAAACAATACGCATGTGGGCCTTGGTGCTTTCATTATAATCAGGACCCATCTATCATCGTTATTTTCATCAACCCATCCTATCCACCAATTGTATCTCTACGTCTGTCAATCATAGACATCTTGTGATGTTCTGGGAGTGTCTTGCTTGCAGGCCTGAGCATGGAAAGAACACCGAAATACGATTCGGATGTATCCGTCAAAACGATCGAGCAGGACACTCTTTGGGATCTTGATTTTACCAATGCAGAGCCTTTCGTCACTTTGAAGTTTCCTGGATGCCCTTCGCAAAGCATTCAGCTTTCGCCCTCGAATAATGGCAACTGGAAAGCTAGTCGTCGAATTGAGGTTGAGCCTACCCGAGATCTGCATATGTGCGCCGCAGCTTTCTGGAAATACTCCCACGACTTCCCTTTCATAGTCGACTTTTGGCTAATAGAGGTCGGTCATCGAATCTGTCTTTTAATCAACAGCAACTGACTCACTGCAGCTGGGACCTCGAGCGACTGCAGAGTATCGAGGTTCGCGTCCCGCTCGCGCCGGTCCGAAGAACCACTCCCTCCTCGATCCCTTTTTCGTGGCTTTTTGGCATCGTGATGTTACCAGGACCGAGAGGTGGAAATGTACATCGATATTAAGAGAATCAAAGGAAATCCCGAGCATTGCTGGACAAATGGAGGCCCTGCGCAGTGCTGTGTCATCTCCACCACTCCGAGACGCCAGAGACTGGTTTGTCGATCCTCACCACGAGACTGAATGCTTGCCGGCTACGAGCTCTTCAACTCAGTTGTGGGTCTCCAACAGCCAACGCCAAACTCACTGAGATCACCAGTGACCCACCAGAGCAGCCGCAGATAGAACTTGCAACCTCCCCCTCGCCAAACGACGATGAACGGCATCCATGTTTCAGTGGGGGATCGTTGGAGCTGAGATAATTGCCCTTGACGGTACGAATCCTCGACACGAGGTTGGGCGTTCTATGAAGATCGAGTGCCCTGGGCTAAAGTGTTCAGGTACTTGTCATGGTCAGGGTACTCGGGCGGGTAGAATTCGACCGCGAAGGAGACAATACTTAGAACTTTTCAAACGTAGCACTCGGCCGAATTCATCAGATTGAGAAGGCTGAGATTGTAGATTCCCTTCCAGCACATACCCACTGCCCGTACCACCCTGCACTAGCCCCCAGGCTTCGTACACGTAGCTGATCCGGTGTGTGTGAAGGTCCGCTCGATGCTCGCGCGAGACAATATATTGTAGCTAATAGAAACGCAATCTCCTAGTGTAACTTTACTCAACCAATGTATTTTCTGCTAGTGTAGGCTTGGAAACCAGCATATCAGAATCCCTTAGCCTCAGAAATATAGCGTACTGACGGCTGTGAATATATCAACGGCCGCTCCCAGGACCCCCACGATACAGATTAATTTATGTTAGGTTCCACCACCGCCACCGAGCTGTTCGAACGCAAGCCAAGACGGAAACAGAGAATTTATCTCTCTCTTAGCTTGCGTTTGCGCGGATTTTACCTTCCTTCCACCAGCTCTGATTTACAAAGGCGAATCAGGGTATTTACAGGACAGTTTGTTTGATGATTTACAAGAAGGAGAACGAGTGTACTTTTCAACATCACCAAATGGATGGAGCAACAATGAGTTGGGCGCAAATTGGCTGATTAACGTTTTCGATCGCCATACAAGAGCTAAAGCAGGGAACAGGCGTCGTTTACTCATAGTAGACGGCCATAGCAGTCACTTGAATATGAATTTCATCAATCTCTGCGATGAAAAAACGTATTCTAGTACTGATTTTGCCACCGCATTCAACGCATCGTTTACAGCCTTTGGACGTCTCGCTTTTCTCCCCTTTAGCAAGGTACTATACTAATGGACTGAACACACTTATTAGTACTAGTCTAGGCTATACTAATATGTGTAAACGGACCTTTTGGCGAGTCTTCTGGCCTGCTTGGAACCAGGCTTTTTCAACTACCAATATTGCTTCCGCCTGGGCCAAAACAGGCCTTTTCCCTCTCGATCCTAAGGTTGTTCTATCAGTTATCGCTAAGCCAACAATACCTATCATTGAACAGAGAATCAAAACACCAATTACATGGCGCACAGTACGCTGTTTTCAAAAAAGCTTCAAACATTCTCCGACAGCCGCTAAAGTGGAGAAATTACTCAAAGCGAATGAACTCCTTGCTGCTCAACATTCCATCGATCAGCATATACACCGAGGACTTGAAGAAGCGCTTAAACTAGAAAAGCGTAATCGCAAGAAGGGGACGAAGCTTAATCTGCTTGGAGAAGAAGCATGTGGTGCTCAATTCTTTAGCTTGGGACGCGTGCAAGCTGCTAGAGATTGGCATACAATCAAAGAGGTAGATAAGCAACTGGAGTTGGATGAAAAAGCAAAAAAAAAAGGCTTCCGCTTTATCTGCAAAGCTTCAAAAGCAAGCAGAGAAGGCAAAGAGAGCTGCTGAGATGTCAGAAAAACGACAATTAGCTATAAAGGAGAAGCTCCGGAAAGCGACGGAGAAGCAAGCTCTTCGAGAGCTGAAGTCGAAAGTTGCGCATTCCAGAAAGGCCCCCCGAAAGCTTCAAGGAGTATCTACATTATCGAAGACTCCTAAAAAGCGTAATATCTCCGCGATATTAGAAGCTGATAATGTGGTGCCTGCAAAAAGACAAAAGGTAGTGGTTTCTACTACTGTGAAAGGCAGGGCAGTATTACGCCCACAACGCTTTGATTCATAAGCTTCTTTTGCTCAAATGTTGCTCGCCTACATGTATTCTAGCTCCGCTCTCAATATTTGACTTTAAGTATCAAAATTGATAGAACGGTAATGGTTTTAGTGCTAAAATGCGTCGTCGGGCCGGGTGCATCGCCGAGCCGGGAGATCTTCTAGCGCGCCAAGGCTGAAAGCCCCGGCGTTGACGGCTTGTGGTCAATTTCCAACACCCAAGCCCCTAATTTTAAGCGCATCCGGCAGCATGCATTAGCGTGTGCGCTCCTCTGCCTCCCGCAAAAGGTCGCCCCACCTCCACGGCTCAGACAATTTCTATCGGACCAAGGTATTTAATCATCAGGGACAGCTTTTGCAACGCGGCCAGAGCTTGATCGAAAGCCACTCCTTGTACGCATTTCTTCTACTCGACGCTACATCCAACCTTGGGTTTACTATACCGTTGCTACAATCGATAGCGATCAGATTCCGGCTTGTGAGGTTGATATGGATTGCAAGTACTCAGTCGGACATTTCAGATACTGATTCGCACATGGCTCCCTCAAATTGGCGACGCGGAGGCGAACGTCGAGATGTATGTCGATTCTTCCAGCGGGGCCAGTGCCGAAACGGCAATGGCTGCAGATTTTCGCACATTGGCTCCCATGATGACAACAAGCCACCAGTACGGTCCCCAACACTGAAGATGGAGAATCTTGACGTTGAGAACCAAGCAAAGGCAGATTACATGCATTGGAAAAGAATAGTTCGATCTCCCCCAATGGGATCTGATGTCGACATGATGGATGACCTTTGGAGTAGTGCTCTCAGCATCCTAAACCATGGTGACAAGAACTCCAAGCAAAGGTTGCCACAGGACCTCGTTGACGACGAGGGCACATGTGGACTTGAGCATGTTCGTGAAGTATTGACGATGGATGTACACACTCTCAGGCTGGCAAACCTCACCAATCTGATCGGGACGTTCCTCATTGTCATCACCCACAGGGCTCTACTAGACTGCCTTTCGGTAGACTCGTATGTGGGAGATCTGTACAGCTTCATTAGCGGCAGCGGCGGCACCAGAGCCATACCGTTCTTTCAGCAAGTCTGCACTTCTCTCATAAGAGAGCCCTCTTCCGCATCAACCGCGGCTGGAGCCTTTGAGGATCTCGTCCTCTCACTTGCTACAGCTCTCCGCGAAACCTTGAGGCGGAATGCACGAGCGCTTTTCAACGACCAGCTTCCCGATTTGATTGAACTTCTACAAAATGTCCTCCATACTGCAAAGCTAGACAGCGGGTCAGCGGCTTACAGTATGGCAAGTCGCCGGCTCGATGACGTCCGACGATTGTCAGATCGTTCAAAGTCTCTCTTGACTCGTGAGGGCACGGGCGGTGATGGTGGTGGCTCAAAACCTGTTGCGACCAGTACTTATCCACGGGACATAGATCTACCGGATGGCCGGCATGACAATGATAAGAGAGATATCACGGAGTTGAAAATAATACCAAGCGAAGGGGAAATGCGATATGAGGGGGCTGAATATTTGCCATCAACAAGCTTGGCCAATCCACATTTTCAAGGTGGAGTTGAGGGTCTTCTCGATACACAATTCCGACTTCTTCGCCATGGCATGTTCGGAGAGATCAAGAACGCCTTGGGCGGATTACTCAGAGCATGTGACGAAAGCCTAGACTTTAAGAAGAGCGCAGCACTATGTTTGACTGACTTACGGGCATATCATTATCATGACATCCACGTGAGTTACGTCCTATTCGACAGAAGACGCGGCATGGAGTTCAGTTTGTCCTTTCCCCAGCCCAGTCACATGCAAAGAAAAAGCGGTTCAGAACGTCAGAGATGGTGGGAAGAGACCAAGCGGTTAGAGGAAGGATCCCTTCTATCTCTGCTTTTCTTTGAAGACGGAAAATGCTCAACGATCTTTTTGACAGTCGCACAAAAGAAGGCCAGCGCGAGGGAACCGCACAGTCTGGCCTCGGGCGATTTTGCATGTATTACAGCGCGATTAGCCTTTGGTAAGGATCAGGATCAGCTAAAGCAGCTGTTGCGCCTCAGCTTGGAGCACAAGAATTCCCAAGGCAACTTGCTCGTTGAGTTTCCCGGTGTTCTGCCCGCAACTTTCGTTCCAATCCTCGAGAACCTTCAACAAATGCAGGAGTCAAGCGATCTACCGTTCTACAAATGGATCGTGTCGGACTGTATCATTGACCGCGATATGACCGACGCCTCTCCCTTCAAAGTCCCTCCACCCCTTTACGCTCGGTCTCAAGCCTTTCATTTTGACTTAGAGCCTATCCTCACCGATATTGACGAACCCTTGATTTTGACCCCTACCAATACCGAAGACACCGAAATGACTCAGAGGCTAGCGGAACGAACTTCCTTGGATAGAGGACAGTGTGAAGCTCTAATCGCCGCTCTCACCAGAGAATTTGCGCTGATTCAAGGGCCACCCGGCACAGGAAAGTCATACCTTGGGATTCAATTGATGCGCGTCTTGCTACACAACTGTCAGCGTGCAGCTCTTGGTCCCGTCCTTGTTGTGTTAGTGGGTCTACGTTGGTATTCTCCTTCCAAGCTAACGTCTATCACTAGATGTTACACGAACCATGCGCTCGACCAGTTTCTTGAACACCTTATGGAGATCGGTATTCAAAAGATCATTCGAATTGGGGGTCAGAGCAAGTCCACTCTACTGGAGGGCCAAAACTTGCGACTGGTATCACAAGAGGAAGTAAGGACAGGCGATGAAAGATATCGGTTGGGACGGTCTATCGGGGAAACGGAAGACCACGAGAAATTGATCAGGTCCCGGCTAGGTGCGCTTCACAGAGGCAACCCCGACTGGAAAAGTTTTGGACCTTATCTAGCTAAATCTTTTCCGCGCGTCTACCCCCAATTCTCTCGATTTGATAAAGACGGATTCGAGCTAGCTGGCCGTACCCACCCCTTCGACCTTTGGACGGCTGGCAAAGGCAAGGCCGTCGCGAAACATGAAAACTCAGCGGGAGACATGAACCAAATATTGTGGAAAGCAAATTTGAATGTTTTCGACCTGTCAATGGTCGACAGGGAGACATTACTGAGCTATTGGGCTGGGCATCGAATAGACTGCTTAGTGAAGGATGTCTGTGACCTAAAACAGGAATACGATGAGTCAAGGCAAACCTCAACAGATATCTACGACGAGTTCGACCGGCGAGCTCTAGAGACCGCGGAGGTCATTGGCGTCACGACAACTGGTCTTGCAAAGCGAATCTCTGTTCTCCGTCATGTCAGTGTGAAAGTGGTGATCTGCGAGGAAGCTGGTGAGGTGTTGGAGGCCCACATGCTTTCTGCACTGATACCAAGCGCTCAACACCTCATTCAAATCGGTGACCACTAGCAGCTTCGTCCTCAAATCAACAACCACAACCTGTCCCTGGAAAACCCGCTGGGCCGAATTCATCAGCTCGACCGCAGCCAGTTTGAGCGACTCTCCGTCGGTGAGCGTGGCAGACCTCCGTTTCCCATTTCTCAACTCAATGTCCAGCGCCGTATGCGACCTGATATATCAGCCCTCATCCGGAATACCCAATATCCTCGCCTCGAGGATCATGCCAGCGTTCGAGATCTCCCAAACGTGATCGGCATGCGGAATAACATCTTCTGGCTCGATCACAAGAGGACCGAGGAGAGTATGAGGCCAGACACAGTCCAGAAATCGAAAAGCAATGATTGGGAGGTTGATATGACTCATGCTCTTGTTCGCCACATAGTCCGTCAAGGTATATATAACAGCAGAGACATCGCCGTGCTCACGCCCTACACTGGCCAGCTTCAAAAGTTACGCGCCAAAATGAGCCACGATTTCGAGATCGTCCTAAGCGAGCAAGACCATGACAAGCTCGCCAAAGATGGCTTCACAAGCGAAGGCATCCACACCGAATCCAAGTTCAAGCTATCCGAGAGCGGCGAAGCGTTCCTCGAAAAGAAGACCCTCAACAACCTCCTCCGCATCGCCACTGTCGACAACTTTCAGGGCGAAGAGGCCAAAATCGTTCTCGTTTCTCTCGTTCGCAGCAACGATCGAAACCGTGTCGGCTTCCTGCGGACGGAGAATCGCATCAACGTCCTCCTCAGCCGCGCCCAGTACGGCATGTACCTCATCGGCAATGCGGACACCTACGCCAACATTCCCATGTGGGCCGCCGTGCTCGGCATGCTGCGCCTCCAAGATTCCGTCGGCCCGGCCTTCGCTCTTTGCTGCCCTCGTCACCCCGAGACCGAGATTCAGGTCGCGCAGCCGGAGGAGTTTGCGACACACAGCCCCGAAGGAGGGTGCAGGCTCGCTTGCGACAGGCGCCTGGATGCGTGCGGGCACAGGTGCATGGCGAAGTGTCATTCTGAGACTATGCACCGCATTTTCTCGTGTCCACAGCCATGCCAACGCTTGCACGTACCTTGCACGCACCGCTGTCGGAGATTATGCGGTGAGAAGTGCGGACCTTGCCTGAAACCCGTGAGCGGGATAGAGCTTCCATGTGGGCATGTTCAGGATGATATCCTTTGCTTCCAAAGCCTGGAACCGGGAAAGATCACGTGCTCGGTTGATGTTGAGAAGATTGTGCCAAGATGTGGTCATAGAGTTCCCGTCCCTTGTTTTCGAGACGTGACATCCACGGACTTCAGCTGTCCAGCCCCTTGCGGAGCTGTGCTGAAATGTGGCCACCGATGCAGCGGAACGTGCGGTCAGTGTCGTCGTGTGAGAGACTTGGAGAAGGGGACGGCAGAACATATCCTTTGCACCACGCTATGTGGACGGCCGCATAACACTTGCAGTCATACTTGTGTGCAGTTTTGTCATGATGGGACAGAGTGTGGCATTTGCAGGCTTCCTTGTGAGGTATGGTCCCTCGACCATTCGCTCAAGATAATGTATCAAGAGGAATGTGCATTTCGTGATGTTCACGTGCTGATTTACATACAGGTTCGCTGCAAGCACTCCCACTGCAGCAAACCCTGCCACGAGCCTTGCGCTCCCTGCATTCATGACTGCGCCTGGCAGTGCGAGCACCAGGGTCGGTGCTGCATGCCCTGTTCTGCGCCCTGTAATCGCCTGCCTTGTTCTCACCGATGTTCCCTGGTTCTTGATTGCGGCCATCAGTGCCCCAGCCTCTGTGGTGAGGACTGCCCCACTGGCTTCTGTCAGATATGCTGCTCCGACGGCAGAAAGGACCAACGCGTTGATATGCTGGAATTCAAATCATACAGCGAAATTGACCTTGATGAAACCCCAATCGTTGTCCTAAGCTGTGGGCATTTCTTCACAGCCGAGACACTTGACGGCCACATGCAGATGAGTGAGGTCTATGAGTACCTCCCCGCAACTGGCGAGTACACAGCTCTCCGCAAAAATATAGAATCACTGGCGCCAGCGCCACCTCGGTGTCCAGATTGCAAGCGAACGGTTCGCCAATTCGCGACACAGCGCTATAATCGCGCCATCAATCGCGCTGTCATTGATGAGATGTCGAAGCGTTTTCTTGTGAGCGGGAGTGAAAGGATTCGAAGCCTTGACGCGGACATTGACGAGATAGAGGAAGGTCTTCAGAAGGCGAGGCACCAGGTCGTGACTCCTGATCAAGGTCAGAGCAACCGCGGCGTTCGTCCTTTCTTCGCCAGGCTTCGAGAGATGGAAAAAAGGGCTCGCAAGATGTGTACGTGCATAGAAACTTTCTTGGAACAGGTTGCAGATCACTGCCAGCCAGCGCGCAAACTGCATGACGCAACCATCAACGCCATGCAAAGCGCAGAAGCTTTCAATGTGACGATAATGCAGCTGTCGATAGACAGCAAGCCCCCGGCTCCAGCACCTCACGACCGCCGAATAGTCTTCGGTGCCCGGGCGCTGCACATCAAAGCCTTGTTTGTGTCTTTGGCGCACCGTCTCAGTCTGGTCCGCGAAATGAGCTCCGCCACCTTGGATCTCGCCTCTGAACCACCAGTGCCAGATGTGCAACTCGCGAATGACTTCTTCGCCACCTGTGATAGCTTCATTGCTGAGTGTGGCATCGAAAAATTACCCAAACTAGATGTTGAAGCTCGGCTCTTCTACGGTCGCGCCGTGAGGCTCTACAATAGTTCTACGGTTGGGAGAGAGGATGGTGAAACGAGAGTAGGCGAATACGTCAACGCAGCAAATTTTTTTATTGAGGGTGCCATCGAATTATGTAGGCAGCCCTTCCATAACGTCGATGAACTCCGCACTGCAGCAGAGGAGGTGCAGCGGGCTTTGGGAAAAGAGTGGTATGAGCCCGTCAGCGCGCAGGAGCTCGAAGCAGTGAAGAGCGCGATGGTCAGCGGCTCGCACGGCTTAGCGACGCACTCGGGCCATTGGTATAACTGCCGCAACGGCCATCCTGTGAGTTTGTTCCCTTTCTGCTGTGGATATGAACTTGAGGCATGTACTAATCGTGCTACTTGAAGTTTGCTATCGGCGAGTGTGGTATGCCAATGGAAGAAGCGCGCTGTCCGGAGTGTGGCGAGCCGGTTGGTGGGCGTTCGCATCAGTCGGTAGAAGGCGTGACGAGGGCGATGTACATGGAGTAAAAATCCCGGATTGGACCCGTCCTATAGCTTTTTACTAAATCGTCGTAATCATTATTTTAACTACACAAAAATAATACGTCGATGCGTGCGACTATGAATAAGGCGTCGGATTACTTTTTTGCCCTACGACACACGCTTTTGAACGTCTCGGCTAATCCCGGAACATCGACCACTCTTGTAATTGCCTCACCAGCAATACCCGCAACTTGGATACCACCCACAGCCGCTCCGCCCATGGCCGCACTCTGACACCAAGCGAAGAGGCTGCCAGCCTCGACAGCTCCAATCGACGCTTGCCAAGCTGCAGCAGCAGAGCCGGCAGCTGGTCCCGCCGCAGTGAATCCAACGACGCCAAGTACTGGCACCGCTAAGAAAGATACAGCAGAAAGAGTAAGGGCCACTACTTGAATGCCAGTGCGGACTGGATGGGCTTGAGCGTAATTTCTGATCGCTTGTAAAACGTTGACATCTTGTGCTTATACTACAAGAAATCAGTAACTATTGATTGATGTTAATGCAATAACGTACCTTGTTTGCTCAACTCCTGCGAGAACTCCTCACTCCAACCCGAGTAAATAACCAAGGAGTTGGGCAAAGAAATAGCGTCATCAGGAAAAACTGCATTGCTGAAGCGATGTTGCACCTCATCGTCGGACAGTTCCTCAAAGGGTTTTGTGCCAGATAAGATCTCGTAAAGAAGGCTAGCCATTGCAAACCTCTCGACTCTTTTGACCTTTTCGTGTTGATCAAATTCACGTAGGGTGCCTGGCGGTATCTGGAAACGGGCGGGATAGATCTCACCTTCTGGTGCTGACAGTGGGGCTGACGGTGGGAGGGACTCGACAGAGCCGTCTAATCTGGCAATGAAATCCCATGGCCGGATGCAGTCCTGGATGACTCCAAAACACTTCACTACCTCACGCGCCCACTGTGTCCGTATCTCGATTCCTACCTCATGGCAGTCCTTTAGATCGGAGACGGTAGAATTTTCTGGCTGTCCAGTGCCTGCATCGTAAGTCTCACCCTTTTCCACCCGAATTCCACAGGTAAGCTGTGCAGGTGCCATCTCCCCTGTAAATCTCCTCCAGCTTGTGAATGGCTCAGATGCCGTGGTCAGTCGCCATGAGTGCAAGATGGTGCACGACGTAGAATGCCTCGGAGCGGGGTAAATGCAGAGCCGTTCCGGGACTAGTCAGACTTGTGAACCCCAAAACCTAGACCACAAGTATGAATAGTCGCCTTGATTTCGCATTCTGGAAGCCGGAAGGAGCAGGTTGCCTTCTGATGGCCAGACTCTCCCAATCGAGATACCCAACGTCCAATTGGGGCAGCTTGGGTTGGTTTGCCTGCTACGCATCTTGATAAGATGGCTCTGAGAGCGATGCTTGATATCAGAGAGGAGAATGCCATTTTCGAAGAAGGACTGCCTGTATATGCCATTCTGAATACAACAAGAACACATGAATGAACCGGATGATATGATTCCAAAGGAATCAAACACACAACAGGGACTTATAGGGTTTCAGCTATGACCAGTTCTGGCTCCCTGCTCCAGTTCTGGCTCCCTGCTCCAGTCCTCCCTGCTTCAACTCAGGAACCTTGCCCTTCAATTCTCCCGCTTCGATTTGGCACAGCGCATGGTCTGATTCCGCCTCTCCTAGGAAGTTTGTCCCAGGAGAATTATCCTGGGCAAAGAGGCATCCAGGATGAGCCGGTACTGGGTCAAGCGGTGTTAA